>WNGO01000182.1_pt1 | contig 57864 bp, 59 predicted proteins | sample 5400511 | NCBI WGS metagenome assembly WNGO01 (sample SAMN13153380, study PRJNA577476) | soil metagenome | isolation source: 20 cm soil or saprolite under Garry oak tree replicate 2 | place: USA:California | collected 2016-06-15 | reverse complement strand
GTCGGCCGCGCCGTGCGCATCGCACTGGCCAAACCCGTGGGGGGCGAGGTGATGAACGTGTGCGAAGACCGCACCTACTCGATGCGCATGTGGAGCCAGGCGATCCTCCAGTCGGCGGGCTCGGAGGCGGAACTCGTGCGAGTTTCCGATGACGCGCTCCCCGAAGACCTGAAACCGACCGGCACGATGAGCCAGCACATCGCCACCAGCGCCAGGAAAGCGCGCTCTCTCCTCGGCTGGACCACGTCCGATCCTTTCGAGACGCTGCACGCCACTGTGCAGTGGCACCTGGAAAACCCGCCACCAGATGCCTCCACCGACTTCGAGGCGGACGACCGCGCTCTAGCGGCTCCCTCTCCCTGAGGGAGAGGGGTTCGAGCAAGCAACTAAGCTTCCTCAAGAGTGTCCCGCCGGTATCGTCCCTTTGATCCTTTCGACCGCGGCAGCGGTCCCTTCGAGCCGGGCCAGCAATTCCGGATGCCGCAAGTGCCGCGCCGATTCTGGGGCGGCGTCGCCTTCTTCGCCCTCGCGGTCCTCATCTTCATCGCCGCGAGCCCGATCGTCTCGTTCATCACCGAGCTGCAGTGGTACGACTCCCTCGGCTACCGCGACGTTTACACGACCCGCGTCGGCCTGCAGGCGGCGGTCACGATCGGCAGCTTCGCTCTGGCGTTCGTCTGGCTCGCGATCAACGTGGTGATCGCGCTGAGGGTCCGCTCCGGTGGCGCGCTCCGCGCGGTGGGCATCCGCCGCTCCGCGCTGCGGACGACGGCCGGATGGGTCAGCCTCGGCATCGCCGCGGTGATCGCGCTGATCCTTTCTGGCGGCGCTTACACGCAGTGGCAGTCCCTGGCCCTGTTCCTCCACGCCACGCCAACGGGTACCGTCGATCCGGTCCTCGGGCAGGACATCTCCTTTTATCTGTTGACGCTCCCCTTCCTGCACGCGGCGGCCAACTGGTCGCTGGGTCTCGACTTCCTGGCCATCCTCCTGATCGGGGCCCTGTACTCGTGGCGGGGCGACAGCTTCGACTTTCGCCCCACGCCGCGTTCGATCGCCCACGTGTCTGTCCTGATCGCCGCGTTCGCCGTCACGCTGTCGGCCGGCGCGTGGCTCGGCCGGTATGACCTGCTGTCCGCCCACAACAGCAGCGTCGTCTGGGGCGCTGCTTACACCGACATCAACGCCCGCCTCCCGCTGTACACGTTCCAGGCGGGCACCGGGATTGTTTTGGCGGGAGCGCTGCTCGCCAACGTCTGGCTGCAGCGGCTCTGGCTCCCGCTCGCGGCCGCGGCCGCCTGGATCTTGCTCGCGATCGCGGGCCAGATCTACCCCGCCCTCGTGCAGAACATCTCTGTCACGCCGAACGCGCAGTCCTACGAGCTCCCCTACATCCAGCGCGAGATCGCGGGCACGCAGGCGGCCTACGGGCTGTCCACGGTCAAGTCGAGCACGTTCAGCGGCGACCAGCCGCTGACCGCGCAGGATGTCCAGAGCGATCAGGCGACGATCAATAACCTGCGGCTCTGGGACTACACCCAGCTAAAAGAGACCTACGAGCAGCAGCAGACGATCCGCACCTACTACACCTTCAACGACATCGACATCGACCGCTACACGATCAACGGGCAGTACCGGCAGCTGGAGATCAGCGCGCGGGAGATCGACACCTCGGCCCTCTCGCCGGCGGCGAAGAACTGGACCAACGAGCACCTGCAGTACACGCACGGCTACGGCGCCGCGGCGAGCCCCGTCAACGAGGTCGTCGGCGAGGGCCTGCCGGCATCGTTCGTCGGCGACCTGCCGCCGGCCGGACCGCTCAAGATCTCGCAGCCGGCGATCTACTTCGGAGAGGTTCCCACCACCCAGGACTACGACGTGGCGCCATCGAGCGTCAAAGAGTTCGACTACCCGCAGGGCAGCCAGGACGTCTTCACCAACTACAGCGGAACCCATGGCGTGCCCATGAACGGCGCTAACCGAGCGTTGTGGTCGCTGAAGCTCGGCGACTTCAGCCTGCTGGTGTCCCAACAGGTGACGGACAAGAGCCTGATGCTCTACCGGCGCAGCATCAAGGACCGCGCCACCGAGCTGGCGCCGTTCCTGACGTTTGACGGCGACCCTTACCTGGTGGTCGTCGACGGCCGGCTGTACTGGATCCTCGACGCCTACACAACGGCGTCGACGTATCCGTACTCACAGTCGATTGGCTACGGCGACAACGACATCAACTACATCCGTAACTCGGTCAAGGTCGTCATCGACGCCTACGAAGGGACGGCCGACTTTTACGTGATCGACACCAAGGACCCGCTCATCAGGGCCTACGAGGCGACATTCCCCACGCTGTTCAAGCCGATCGATCAAATGCCTTCAGGGATTCGCGCCCACCTGCGCGTCCCTGAGGACCTCTTCCGGGCGCAGGTGCTGATGTACTCGACCTATCACGTCAACGCGGATCCCGCGGGGGCGAAGGTTCTGTTCGCGAGGGAAGACGTGTGGGCTATCCCGACCGCTCAAACCGGACCTGGCGGGCAGCAGATCGCGCTCGCCCCTTACTACGTGTTGTTCCGGCTCCCCGGCGAGCAGAACCCGGAGTTCCTGTTGATCATGCCGTTCACGCCCCTCGGCAAGAACAACCTCGTCTCCTGGCTGGCGGCGCGGAACGACGGGTCGGTTTACGGCCAGTACGTCTCCTACGTGCTGCCCAAGGACAAGACAATCTTCGGGCCGCAGCAGGTTGCGAGCCGGATCAACGCCAACACCACCATCTCCGCCGACTTCACCCTTTTCGACCAGGCGGGCTCGAGCGTGCAGCAGGGCAACCTGCTTGTGGTGCCGATCGGCAACTCCTTCCTCTATTTCGAGCCGATCTATCTGCGGGCCAAGACGGCCTCGAGCCTGCCCGAGCTGAAGCGCGTGATCCTGGCAGACCAGGCGAGCGTCGCCTATGCGACCACGCTCGATGGGGCGATCCAGCAGCTCGTGGGGACCGGCACCGGCCCCCCGGCGACTCAGCCCCCACCCAGCGTCACGCCGGCGGTCGTGGCGCAGATCACGGACCTGGTGAACCAGGCCAATCAGCACTACAAGGCCGCCTATGACGCGCTCAAACGCGGCGACCTCACCACCTTCTCGACCGAGATGGCAAAGGTCGGCCAGATCCTGCAGCAGCTCGAGACTTTGACCGGCAAGGTGACCGCGTCGCCGAGCCCGACCCCATCGCCGAGCCCGACCCCATCGCCCAGTCCCTAGCGGGGCCCGTCGGCATCACGGAGTCCTAATCCGGTCGGAGCGGCACGAACAGGACGGGAAACATCGAGCGATAGGTCACGTCTTCGCCGTGACGCGTGTATACGCGAAGGTCCTGGGGCTCCCCCTCGCCCAGGGCGACGGGGATGACGAGGCGTCCGCCGTCGGCCAGCTGCTCGAGCAGCGCGGGCGGCACACCCTTGGCCGCGGCCGCGACGAGGATCACCTGGTAGGGCGCCTCGGCCGGCCAGCCTTTGCTTCCGTCGCCGACCGCAACCTCGACGTTGTCGAACCCGAGTCGCCGCAACGTCGCTGATGCGTGCTCCGCGAGCGCGGGCTCACGCTCGATGCTGATCACCTTGCGGCAAAGCCGGCTCAGGACCGCTGCCGCGTAGCCCGAGCCGGTCCCGACCTCGAGCGTGAGGTCATCAGGTTGCGGCGAGGCGGCTTGGGCCATCAAGGCGACGACCAGAGGCTGCGAGATCGTCTGGCCGCATTCGATCGCGAGCGCGCGGTCCTCGTAGGCGTGACGCCGCATTCTTGGCGCGAGGAACTCTTCGCGCGGCACCGATGCCATCGCCTCGAGCACCCGCTCGTCGGTCACGCCGTGCGGTCGCAGCTGCTCGGTCACCATCCGCTGCGCCGGTGTGCTCACTCAGAACCCGTCCATACCGGAGGTTACAATCAGCCCGAACCCTTTGGCGTCGTCCGTCCACTCCCCGATCCCGCAAAAGTGGCGCCGCCCGGTCAGGCAGAGATCTCGCCTGGTCAGACGCACCGGCCCCGCTCACTCGCGCGTCGAGTTCGCCCATCCTTCCGAGCAGGAGTTCGCGCGCTTTCTCGATTACTACCGCATCCGCTGGCTGTATGAGCCAGTCTCCTTTCCAATCGGATGGGAAGGCACACGGGTGAGCGAGATGTTCACGCCCGATTTCTACCTCCCAGAGCACGACCTGTACATCGAGCTGACGACCATGAAGCAGTCGCTCGTCACGCCGAAGAACCGCAAGCTGCGAATGCTGCGCGAGCTGTACCCGGAGATCAACGTCCGGCTGCTCTATCGCAAGGACTACCAGCAGCTGTTGGCCAAGGCAGGCTACGGCGCACTCGAGGTGCAGCACCTGCGCAAGGAAGACGTCGGCCAAATACTCATCTCGCCCCTCGAGCTCGAGACGCGAATCCGCGCGCTCGGCCGCAAGATCTCGCGCGACTACCGCGGCCAGTCGATCGTGTTGGTCGGGGTGCTGAAAGGGATCACATTCTTCCTCGCTGACCTGGCGAGGCAGGTCAAGGTCCCGTTCGTGATCGACTATCTCGACCTGCAGCGCTTCGCCACCGCTCAGCCTCACGCGCGCGTGCGCATCGCGCGCGACGTCGACTATCCCATCGAGGGCAGGCACGTCCTGCTCGTCGAGGACATCATCAACACCGGCCTCACCATCGACTATGTGCTGTCCGAGCTGCGGCGGCGACAGCCGGCCTCGCTCGAGGTCGTCACGCTTCTCGACCGCCCGCTGCGCCGCCTGGTGAAGGTCCCGATTCGCTATGTCGGATTCCAGATCCCCAATGACTACGTCGTCGGTTACGGGCTCGACTACCGCGAGCTTTACCGCAATCTACCCCTCATCTGCACGCTCCGGCCGAGCGTGCTCGACATGCCGTCGCCCCCTCCCCTCTACCCGGCAAGCTGAAAGGCAGCCCAGGTGCCAGGCTCTCGCGGCTTCTCGCGTGGATGTCGGAGGAGAATTTTCCCTCGCTGGTCGAGACCGGCCTGTTAAGGGAAGTGGAAGAGATCGTGGTCACCGCCCATCGCAGCCTGTACCGGCGCCAGGGCAAGGCCTGGTCTCGCCCCGCCGCCTACCGCTGGCTTCGCTATGAGGATCCGGCCTGTTTACCCTGAAGTCCCCTATGCGTTTTTCGGTTTCCATCCCGGATTGCTCCGGACCTTCCACCTACTCGACGTTCGGTATCCTCAGGTTTACCGTACTCAGCCGCTTGGGGCGTCGCGAAAGTTAACAGGAGCCTAAAGGCGCGTCAATAAAGAAAAAAATCATATCGCCAGGCAAATGTTGGTGGCTTGACATGGCATCGACGGACTCGTTATTGGAGGATCTCTGAATGCGCGAAGTTGTGATCGCGGAGGCCGTCAGGACACCGATCGGTCGTCGCAACGGAAAGCTCAAGGACGTGCACCCCGTCGTGCTCGGCGCCCTCGTCCTCAAAGAGATCGTGAATCGTGCGGGCATCAAACCCGAGCAGGTCGAGGACGTGGTCTTCGGCTGTGTGACGCAGGTCGGCGAGCAGAGTCTCAACATCGGACGCAACGCATGGTTGACCGCGGGCTTCCCGGTGACGACTCCCGCAACCACGGTCGACCGCCAGTGCGGCTCGAGCCAGCAGGCCTTGCACTTCGCGGCGAACCTCATCCAGTCCGGCGTTTGCGATATCACGATCGCCGGCGGAGTGGAGTCCATGACCCGCGTGCCCATGGGAGCAAACGCGGTATCACCGGGCGTGCCGTTTCCACCGGAGCTCATGGAGCTTTACGACCTTGTGCCGCAGGGAATCTCAGCGGAACTGATGGCACGGAAGTACGGCATCTCGCGCAAGGCGATGGACGAGTTCAGCGTGGAGAGCCATCATCGCGCGCACAACGCGACGGAGAAAGGCTATTTCAAATCGCAGCTCCTGCCGGTCGACATCTCGAACGGTCAGCACGAGATCTTCAGCCGCGATGAGGGTATCCGCGCCAACGCCAGCTATGAGTCGACCGCCGCGCTGCAGCCCGCGTTCAACCCCGAGCACACGATCACCGCGGGCAACGCGAGCCAGATCTCGGACGGCGCCGCCGCGGTGTTGCTGATGTCGCTCGAGAAGGCCAAGGAGCTCGGCATCAGGCCGCGGGCGCGCATCCGGGCGCAAGCCGTGGTCGGCACAGACCCGGTGCTCATGCTCGAGGGACCGATCCCCGGCACAGCTGCGGTATTGAAGCGAGCAGGCCTGGACCTGAAGAGCATCGATCTCTTCGAGGTGAACGAGGCATTCGCTTCTGTGGTCCTTGCGTGGCAGAAGGAGACCGGCGCCGATCTCGAGAAGACCAACGTCAACGGCGGAGCGATCGCCCTCGGGCATCCACTCGGCGCGTCGGGAGCGATCCTGATGAACCGCCTCCTCTACGAGCTCGAGCGACGCGACCTGCGGTACGGGCTGGAGACGATGTGCTGTGGCGGCGGGCTCGGCACCGCGACGATCATCGACCGCGTCGTTGAGTAAGCCAACGTTCGAGCCGCTCGCGGGCCTGCGGCCCCATCAATTGCGTGACGGTGTCCACGCACGCGTGATCAGCGGCCAGCGCATGACGCTCGCGGTCGTCGACCTCGAGCCCGGAAGCTCGGTGCCGGAGCATCACCATGAGAACGAGCAGCTGGGGTTCATCCTCCGGGGCTCGATGACCTTCACCATCGGGGGCGAGAAGCGCGAGATACGCGCAGGCGACACCTACACCATCCCGAGCAACATCCCGCACGACGCGGTCGCCGGACCGGAAGGGTGCACGGCCGTGGACGCCTTCGCGCCGATCCGCGCCGACTGGGAAAAGCTGGGCCGCTCGGACCCGTTCCCACCAGACTGGCCATAGCTCCCCTCTCCCCTCGAGGGGAGTGGGTCAGGGAGATGGGCGCTTGACCCGCCAACGGGCCGGTAGCGGGCGCGACAAGGCCGGCGAGTCGACCACGTAACGCAACAGGCGCTTCTCCCAGCGGCCCGTACCCTGGACGCCGACACGCGGCGTGACGTAAACGCGGCGTTTGGGCGCGCCGTCGTCGACGACGTAGAGGTCGGGCGGGAGGAGCGGAACGCCATTCAGGGCGCGGTCGATGCTGAGCGCGCGCGTCACGAGGCCCGGCCCGCCGCACCTCCCAACGCCAGGACCCGGCTCCAACGCACGCACCAGCACCGCCTGCGGGACACCCGATTCGCGGGTGACGAAGTTGAGGCACCAGTGCATGCCATAGGTGAAATAGACGTAGGCGTGGCCCGGCATGCCGAACATCACTTCCGTGCGCGCCGTTCGCCGCCCGCCTTTCGAGTGTGCGGCCAGGTCGTCAGGACCCAGGTACGCCTCCACCTCGACCAGGCGTCCCCACAGGCGGCTGCCGTCGAGCTCGCGAACCAGGACCTTGTCGAGGAGATCGCGCGCGACCTCGCGCGTGTCTCGCTCGAAGAACGACGCGTCTAGGACCCTACCGTTGGGGGACGTGGTCCGGGTCCGGCTTTGGCTCCGGCCTGGGCTCCGGCTCCCGCGTCGGCAGCCGCTTCCGAGCCGCATGGCGCCGCCGTTTGTCGACGTAGAGAGCCTTGTCCGCGGCCTGGTACATCGCCTGCCAGTCAAGTCCCTGCCGCCACGCGGTGATGCCGATGCTGAACTCCACCGGCACCGGCAGCTTCGCGGTGCGATTCAGGTGCTCGAGGGCCTCGCGCACTCGGATTCCGACCTCGCGCGCGTCGCGCTCGTCGGCGTCAGGCATGGCGACCCCGAACTCGTCGCCGCCCAATCGGCCTGAAGTGTCGGTCGCGCGGACAGCCCGCTGGAGCTCGGCGGCGAGCACCCGGATGGCCTCATCGCCAACGTGGTGCCCGTAGGTGTCGTTGATGTCTTTCAGGTTGTCGAGGTCGATCATCATCAGGGCGAGGCGTCGCTTGTGCCGGTCGGCTGATGCCACGGCGCGGTCGATCGCGCGCTCGAACTCCGGCCGGTTGGCCAGGCCGGTGAGGTAGTCGGTGCGCGCTTCCTTCGTGTGTTGGCGCGCCCGGTCGAGGGCGACCGCGATCTGGTCGGCGACCGCGGCGACGAACTCCAGGTCGCTGGGCTCGAAGGTCCGTGGCAAACGCGTCGCCACGGTCATCGCGCCGAGAAGCACGCCCTTCGTGCGGAGCTCGGCGCGGATCGCGTTCCACTCGCCCGTGATCCGGTCGACGCGAGACTCCGCCGGTCCGGAAGAGATCTCCACGACCCGGCTCATCGCCGAGCGGCCGGTTTCCGAGAACTCCTCCTCCTCGCCCTGCTGCATGCCGATCGTCTTCGCGAGCTTGAGGCGAGCACCTTCGCGCACCCAGACCGCGCCCGCCTGCAGGCCGAGCACCTTCAGGGTCTCGCGCAGCCCGACCTCGGCGATCTCGTTGACGTCGAGCGAGCGGCCGAGCGCGCTTGCGATGTGATAGAGGCCGTGCAGCTCGCTCTGGCGCGCGCGGTGCTTGCTCTCCGTGTAGTCGAGGTAGCCTCGGATGAAGCTCGAGTTCATGTGCTCCACCACGTCGCCCAGCCGGCTCTGTGCCAGCAGCAGCACCTCGTCCGCGTACGGGCTCTCGCCGACCTCCTCGTTAACCCGCGCGGCGACGGTTCGCCGGAACACGGCGAGGCCCTCGATCAGCGACTCGAGGGGGACCCCTTTCTCGGCGTAGCGGCGCGCGTACTCGCGTGCTTGCGTGTAGTACTCGGGCCAGGGCAGATTCGAGTCTGGCCGGAGCGACCGGAACAGCGCCCGCAGGAAGTTGGTCGACATCGTGACCAGCTCCTCGCCAGAACCGTCCGCGTAACCCTTGAGCACCTCGGGCTCGATCGCGGTGATTGCCTCAGCCGCGACCATGCCGCTCTGGGTGGCGTCCGCCGAAAGGCGGTCCGCAACCTCAGCCAGCAGGTCACTCGCTCGCTGCGTCATATCGGCGCACTATAGAGTGACGGATGGCCATTCGCGAACCTGCGGGACACGCTAATTAAATGTGTAAGAGGCAATGATGGCAACAGTTACCAAGGCGTCGGTAGAGAAGATCGAAGAGGTGTTGGGGGGTGACGCCCAGGACCTGCTCGAGCATAAGTGCCAGACGGTCCCCAAGGAGCAGCTTCACCTGCCGGGGCCTGACTTCGTCGAACGCATCTGGAAGGACAGCGACCGCCCGACGCGGGTCCTCCGCAGCTTCGAATCGCTGCTCGATCACGGCCGGCTGGCCGGCACCGGCTACGTCTCGATCCTGCCCGTCGACCAGGGCATCGAGCACACGGCAGGCGCCTCGTTCGCGCCCAACCCGATCTACTTCGACGGGGCCAAGATCGTCGAGCTGGCGATCGAGGGCGGCTGCAACGCGGTCGCCTCGACGTTTGGCGTCCTCGGCTCGGTCGCCCGGCGCTACGCGCACCGGATTCCGTTCATCTGCAAGCTCAACCATAACGAGCTGCTGACCTACCCCAATCACTACGACCAGATCCTCTTCGGGACGGTCAAAGAGGCCTGGGAGATGGGCGCGGTGGCGGTGGGCGCCACGGTCTATTTCGGCTCGGCCGAGTCGGACCGGCAGCTGCAGGAGGTCGCCGTTGCCTTCCATGAGGCCCATCAGCTGGGGATGGCCACGGTGCTGTGGTGTTACGTTCGCAACCCCGCCTTCAAGAAGGACGGGGTCAACTACGAGACGGCGGCCGACCTGACGGCCCAGGCCAACCACCTGGGCGTGACGATCGAGGCCGACATCATCAAGCAGAAGCTGCCGACCACCAATCGCGGTTTTGAAGTCATCCAGTTTGGGGTCACCTCACCGGCCGTCTACGAAAAGCTGTCAAGCGACCATCCGATCGACCTCTGCCGTTACCAGGTCATCAACAACTACATGGGACGGGCAGGTCTCATCAACTCCGGGGGTGAGAGCAAAGGCGCGACAGACCTGAAAGAGGCTGTCCGCACCGCCGTGATCAACAAGCGCGCGGGCGGGATGGGTCTGATCAGCGGCCGTAAGTCGTTCCAGCGCCCGATGAAGGAGGGCATCGAATTACTACACGCAATCCAGGACGTGTACCTCAACCCCGCAGTAACCATCGCGTAAAGCTCGCGTTCCTCGGCAGCGGTGCGGCGTTCTCGCTCGACCGCTACAACGGGGCTGTGGTGGTCGACGGCCGCGTGCTTCTGGATGGGGGCGCGCCGCTGCTTCCCCACATGCACCGGCTCGGCGTTGATCCTGGCGGCATCGAAGCTGTCTTTCTGACGCACTTTCATGGCGACCACACGCTTGGCCTGCCACCCTTTGTCCTGCATCGCGTCTTCGTCGACCGGCGGCCGATCACGTTCATCGGACCGGCCGGGGTGGAGGAATACCTCGAGAAGTTGTGGGAGGTCAGCTGGGGCCCGGACTGGAACCGGGTGATGCGGCCGCAGTTCAAGGTGAAGTACGTCACCGCGAAGTCGTCCGGCACGGTGGCCGGGGTCAGGTACGAGACGGTCAAGCTGGATCACGGGACCATGGGCAGCACCGGTTACCGGATCCACGTCAACGGCAAGGTCGTGGCTTATTCGGGCGACACGGAGTCGACCGCGCCGCTCGACAAGCTGGTCCAGGGCGCAGACGTGGCCATCGTCGAAGCGACGGGCCCGGGCGATGTGTTCAGCCACATGAGCTGGGACGCCGCTACCAAGTTGAGGAAGCGACACCCCGACACGCGTTTTTACTTCAATCACGTGTACTCGGGGACGGTTACGGGCGCGGTCAAAGACCTCCAGGTGATCGAGGTCTAACAGCCCCTGAAACCCACCAATCCCACCGCGGCGCTCGTGGGTGCGGTGGCCGGCGGAATCGCCGGCGCGGTGGTGTTCGCCGCGATGGTTGGCCTTGGCGGGTTGCTGTCGAGTCGTGTCGGCAACCCGATCCCGGTCATCGCGCTCGCCATCGCGGGCGCCTACGCCGGCTGGCTGCTGGGGGTCATTGTGTTTGGAGCCGTCCGTGGCGGAAACGACCAAACCACTCCTTGACAAGCTCGGCGTCAAGCCGGGCGCCAAGGTCGCGCTTGTCCACATGGGCGACGCCTCGTTCGTGAAGCTGCTGCGCGAGCGAACCTCCGATATCGTCGTCGGCAAGCCGAAGGGCCCGTGCGATCTCGTCTTCATGGGCGCCAACGAAAGGCGCGACCTTGATCGCCTCGTACAGGTCAAGTCGTGGATCGAGCCCAACGGTGCGATCTGGGTGGTGCGCCCGAAAGGGGGGCGCAGCCCCCTGAGGGACACGGATCTCATCGATGCCGGGCTCGCGGCCGGCCTCGTCGACAACAAGATCGCGAGCTTTTCAGACACTCACGGCGCGATGCGGTTTGTCTTTCGCCTACGCGACCGACCGAAGTGACGATCGATATCAGGTTCGGCGCGCTGCGCGACGCGGCTCTGATCACGCAGCTGATAGGCGAGCTGGCGCGCTACGAAAAGCTGGAGCACGAACTGAGGGCCGACGAGGAGAAAATCGCCAAGGCGCTTTTCGGCAGACGCCCCTACGCCGAGACCTTGATCGCCGAGGACGATGGCGAGCCGGTCGGCTTCGCCCTGTTCTTCCATAGCTTCTCGACGTTTCTCGCCCAGCCGGGGATCTATCTCGAGGACCTGTTCGTCAAGCCCGAAGCAAGGGGTCGCGGCGTCGGCCGTTTGCTGCTCGAACGGCTCGCGAAGATCGCCGTGGAGCGCGATTGTGGCCGGCTCGAGTGGGCCGTGCTGAACTGGAACAAGGACGCCATCCGCTTCTACGAGCGCCTGGGCGCGAAGCCCAATTCCGAATGGACCGTGTACCGGCTCGCCGGCGAGTCGCTGCGCGCGCTTGCCGGACAATAAGCACGCATGGAGATCCTCCGGCCCAAAGAGCTCGACACCCACCCGGGCGAGGAGATCCTCGCCTGGGCGCGCGAGCAGCTGAACATCGCGCGCTCCATCCTCGACAACCCCGGAGGCGGCCTGCTCTTTGCGACGCAGACCATAGGGCAGGTGCGCGCTGGGCTCCAGGAACGGGATGGCGAGCGCTGGAAGCACGTGGCGCGGTTGCTCGAGAGGGCTGAGGACGCGGCTGTGCATCGTGAGTTCGCCGAGTCGCGAAGGCTGCTCGACGACGCGACCGCCAACCTTCGCTAGGCCGAGGCGACCGCCTCCAGCGTCGCTTCGAACCCCTTCGCACCTCCGTGTCCGCCGAAAGGCCCGACCGCGGGCAGCGTGACACCCGCCTCGCGGTAGCGGGCAACCGCGTCCCGCACCCGGCCCTCGTCGCCGATGCCGGCCAGCTCGTCGAGCACGCGCTCGTCGACACGGTCCTGCTCGAGCTCTTCTTGCAGCCCGCTCGCGTCCATCATCTTTCGGTAGTACGGAAGCGCCGCGTAACGCGCGACCGTCTTGCGGAAAACATCGTGCGCGGCGGCGCGGTCGGAGGTCAGAGAAACAGGGACCGCGGCCACGATGTCGAATCCCTCGAGGTCCCTGCCGGTCTTCTGGCGACCCGCGCGAACGGCGGGGACGATGTGGTCGCGGACGTAAGCCGGGCTGCACATATAAAGGACGATGCCGTCCGCCAGCTCGCCGGCGAGCTCGAGCATGCGCGGGTTCAGCGCCGAAATCACGATCGGCAGGTCCGCCCGCCGCGGCGCCGAATAAGCCATTCGCGCGGTGAAATGGCGACCCTCGAAGGCGCAGCCGCCGTCTCGCAAGACCGTCCTGACGATGGTGAGGTACTCGCGCATCGCCTCGACCGGACTTTCGAGGCGTAAGCCCCACATCCCTTCGACCGTGACCTTGTGGCTGATGCCCACGCCCAGGACGAAGCGGCCGCCTGACAGCTCGTCGAGTGTGGCGGCCATCTGCGCCATCGCGGTCGGGTGGCGTGTGTAGATCGGCAGGACGCCCGTGCCGAGCTTGATGCGCTTCGTGTGATTCGCGTACGCGGCAAGGACGAGAGCGGCGTCGCGCGCGTCGGGCATCTGCGTGCTCCACACCGACTCGAAGCCCAGCCGCTCCGCCGCCACGGCGCGCGCCACCGATTCGTCGAGGGTACGCACCGCGGGGTTGAACACGGCGACTCGATCCATTGGGTGAAAATCTAGCGAGTGAACCTGTGGCAGGCATTGTTCATGGGCCTGTTGCAGGGCGCCAGCGAGCTCTTCCCCGTCTCATCTCTCGGTCACGCGGTCATCGTGCCCAGCCTTCTTCACTGGAGCTTCAAACAGTCAGACCCCTCTTTCGTCCCCTTCCTGGTGCTCCTTCACCTGGGCACCGCCACGGCCCTTCTGGTGCTCTATCGCGACCAGTGGGTGGCCATCGTCCGTGGCTTCATCACCGCCGCCATCCGCGGGCAGATGAAGACCGACACCGAACGCCTCTCCATGCTCTTGCTCGTCGGGACGATCCCGGCGGCGATCCTGGGAGTGTTCCTGGAGAGCCGCATCAAGTCGCTGTTCGCGAGCCCTTACCTGGCCGCCGGCTTTTTGGTCGTCAACGGCATCCTCATGCTCGGTTTCGAGACGATCCGCCGTCGCGCGGAGCGCCGCGCCGCGCTCGCCGGAGAGTCGCGCCGTGAGCAGGAAGCCCACTTCGGGAGCGCCGAGCGCATCAGCTTTGTCGCCGCGGCGATCGTCGGAGCCTGCCAGGCATTGGCGTTCCTTCCCGGCATCTCGCGCTCGGGCGTCACGATCGGTGGCGGCCTGCTGGCCGGGCTGCGCCACGAAGAAGCGGCGCGGTTCTCCTTTCTTCTGGCCACCCCGGTGATCCTCGGCGCTGGCCTCGTCGAGGTCCCGGGGCTGTTCCAGAGCGGTGTTCCGGTGGGCGAGTACCTCGCGGCGGCCGTGCTCGCGGGCATCGCCGCCTACGCAAGCGCCCGGTTTCTCTTGCGCTACTTCCGCTCCGGACGCCTTGATCCCTACGGGTGGTACTGCATCGCCGCGGGGCTGGCCAGCCTCGCTTTGCTACATTTCAAGCCGTGACGAGGTCCAGCTCGCTGGCTGCCGCGTTGGGGGTGATCGGAGTCGTTTTCATTGTCATCGCCGCTCTGTATGCGGTCGGGGTGCTGCAGATAGCCACCTCGTCCGCATCGGGGCCCCATTACAAGCACGCGATCTTGTTCGCGGTGCTGGCGGTGGCAAGCTTCGTCGGCGCCAACTTCGCCCGCCCGAAGGCCGCTACCTAAGCCCGCACGCGCTCCGGAACCTGACGGCCGGCGAGATCGCGCTCGCCGACCCGGATGTCTTCGTGGTACACGGCGTCCGCGTTGACCTTCCAGGGATCGAGCAGTGAGCCGCTCGCAATCTGCCGCGCCACGAGCAGCGCGGTCATCATCGAGTGGTCCTGGTTGTTGTACTTGTGCATTCCGTTGCGGCCTGCCAGGTGAAGATTGGGTAGCGCGGCGGCGATGTATTCGCGCACGACCGCGACGTTGGCCTGGTAGTTGTCGTCGTACACGGGGTACGCCTTCTGCTGCCGCACCACAACTCCGTCGAACGCATCGGCCGGTGCGCATATCCCCAGCTGTCCGAGCTCTTGCTTGGCGAGCTCGATCAGCTCCTTGTCCTGCATCGTCCACATGCCGTCGCCTTCGAAGCAGAAATACTCCAGGCCCAGGCACGTCTTGGCCGGGTCCGGCACCATGTCCGGGCTCCAGTTCTTGAAGTTCTGGATCCGGCCGACCCGCACGCCCGGATCGTGGATGTAGATCCAGTTGTCGGGAAAGACGTCCGCCCGGTCGATCATCAACGCGATGCTGATGAAGTCTCGGTAGCCCAACCTGTTCGCCGCATTGCGCACCTTTTCGGGCGCAGGCGGGTCGAGCTTGGCGACCAGCTCGCGGATGGGAATGCTCGATACGAAATGGGTGCCGGTGTAGGTGTGGGTGCCGCCAGCGGAATCGGTCGTGACCACCGCGGTCACGGAACCCTCTTGGTGTCGGACGGCCGCCACCGCTTGCCCGAGCACCACCGGGTGTCCCTGCGATGCGGTGATCTCCGCGACCCGCTCCCAGACCTGGCCGGGACCCAGGCGCGGATAGCGAAACTTGTCGATCAGGGTGGTCACGATCTCGCCGCGCTTGCGGGGCTTGCGCCGGGGCAGGAGCGCGCTCTTGATCACGACCCATAGGTCAAGGCTCTTGATCCGCTGCGCGGCCCAATCCGCGGACAGCTCTTTGGTGCTTATCCCCCACACCTTCTCGGTATAGGTCTTGAAGAAGATGTTGAAGAGCCTCCAGCCGAACTGGTTACGCACCCACTCCTCGAGCGTCTTCGGGTGGTTGATCGGCCGCATGCGCGCCCGGGTGTAGCTGGCCAGGCAGAGCACGGCCTCGATGGGGCCGAGATTCCACAACGCATTGACGGCCTGGATCGGATAGGCGAAGAAGCGGCCGCGGTAGTAGATCCGCGAGAGCCGGCCGCGGTTGAGCATCTCGGGGCCGAGGATCTCGGTCCACAGCGCCTCGACCTCTTCGTTCTTGGAGAAGAACCGGTGGCCGCCGATGTCGAAGCGATAACCGTTGTGCTCGACTGTCCTGGCCAGCCCGCCAACCTGCTTCGAGTCCTTCTCGAGCACCGTGATCGGTACGTCGCGCTTGAGCAGCTCGTAGGCGGCGGTGAGGCCCGCCGGGCCGGCGCCCATGATGACGACGTGCCTGCGCTCGCCTTCTGCAATCAAAGTGGCCACAGTATCAACGGGACTAACCGAATCCGAGGTCGGTTACTGCGAATTCGGGGCGGCAGTCCACGAGATCAGGCGTCGAGAGATGCGGCGGCCGAGGCGGCCGAGGCCTGGCAGGCGACGAGCACCGGCGCGAGGCCACGCCTCCCGGGGTTCTGACTAGTTCAGCGGTCCTTTGCCGCGGACCTCGTCCACCTTGACGAGCGCGTCGCGGAGGCCCTTGATCCAGTCGGCCTGGTGCATCCCGACCAGGCGGACGCACCACGCCAGCGCCTCGCTCCGGCTGCGTGCGACGCCACCCGCGACGAGCGTGTCGAGGATGTTCCGCTCGTTCATGCGCAGGCGGGTCATCACCGGAACGCTGAGCGTGGTGAAGATCTTGAAGACGTCGCCGCAACGGGCTCCCCAGGCCACCTTGCGGCGGAAGTGGCGCTCGGCGTCGCGCGCGATCCGGATGCGGTCCTCCCGCGTCTCTTCCCGGAAGCGCTCGATGCGGGCGGCCCGGGCTGCGGTCCGGCCGTCGCTCGAAGTGCCCCCCGCGAGCTCGACGTCGGGCAGGGTGCCCACGACCAGGATCTCGTCGCCGTCCGCGGTGACTTCGGGTGGTGCCCCAAACCAGTCCTTCGGGACCCGGGTGGCAAACCAGGCACGGACGTCCTCGGGCATGACGATTACAAGATTACGCCCGAGGACCCGGCCTGTTCGTCTAGGCCGCCGCCTCCTGGGGCTTGGCGCCGCCGTTGACCGGCTTGAGCTCGTCGACGACCACCTCGGTCTTGTAGCGCTTCTGGCCGGAGGCGTCTTCCCATGATCTGGTCTGCAGTCGGCCCTCGATGCAGACGGCGCGGCCCTTGTGCAGGTACTGGCCGGCGAACTCGGCGGTGCGCCCGAACGCCACGAGGTTGTGGAACTCGGAGTGCTCCTTGCGGTTGCCGGCCTCGTCCTTGCCTGCGTAGGTGTTCGTGCCGAGGCGCATGTTGCAGACGTACGTTCCCTTGGGCGTCGCCTTTACCTCAGGGTCTGCCGTCAGGTTGCCGACCAGGATGACCTTGTTGAACATCGCATCACCTCCGTGAAATTAGATCCAGGCTAGGCGCGGCGAGTCGCGGATCAAACCCAGCCTGTTAAGGACCAAGGAACGAAACGGGGTCCACCGGAACGCGGTCGACGTCGACCTGCAGGTGAACGTGCGGGCCGGTCGCCAGTCCGGTCGCGCCCACGAGTCCGATGAGCTGTCCGGGCGACACGGGATCCCCCGACCCCACCCGAAACGCCGAAAGGTGGCCGTACAGGACCCAGGCATGAGGGTCGAGCGCGACCTTGACATAGTCACCCGCGCCGTTCGGGTCGTGGCCGATGGTCGCGATGCCCGAGGTGGCGGAATAGACGGCCGACCCCAGCCGCGCCGCCAGGTCGATCCCGGTGTGGATGTGACGCGTCGGACACCAGGGATCGAACGGTTCGAGCACGAGGCTGGTGCACCCAAACGGCTGGGTGATCCGAGCTCCGACGACGACCGCGGAGACCGGCAGCCTGAGATGGCTCGGCACCTGGGTCGCGGCGACGAGGAAAAGCACGACACCGCCCGCCGCGATCGCCACCACGCGCATCACGCCTTCACCAAGGCATGCCCGATCTGCTTGAACGCGGTGAAGACGGTCGACTCGAGCTTGTGGGCCGCCTTCTCGGCGCCGCCGATCGCGCCCGGGATCTTGAAGACGATCAACAGCGAGGCCAGCGCGAACAGGTGATGCATGGGCGTGATGCCGTCGTGCTCGAGCGCAAGGCCGATCGACAGCACGAAGAGCTGAGCGGGCTGCATGAACAGGTTGGTCGTGAAATGGGTGCTCCACGCCTTGGCGAGGTGCTGGGTCTCCGGCAGCATGAACATGAGCCCGGCGAGGGGTGCGGTGATCGCGAGCACCACCAGCACCGCGTAGCGCACCAGGTAGGCGACGGCCAGCACCCCGTAGCCGCCCGCGAGCGCGCCCGTCGTGATGATCTCCCACGTGCCCGCGTTTGGGTTGTGGTTGTAGCTCGCGGCGAAGGTCGCCAGGTCGTCGTGCGTGCTGAACGTCTGCACTGTGTTGCAGATCGCGTTGCTCGCCGTGACGGCCATCTGGAACAGCGGCATCGCAAAATTGATGAGCACCGCTGCCATGAACAGCCGCGGGAGGAGGACACGCGCGCTGTATTGCGTGGTGACCCCGTGGCCCCACATGATTCGGTAAGACGCCCAGAGGACGACCAGCACCATCGCCGCGTCGGCGACGAGCTGCAGCTTCGGTTCGAAACGCTGGATCGTCGAGTTGAGGATGAAGTCCCCACCGCCAGTCTCCAGGTTGGTCGTGCTGAGGATGAACTTGAACCAGATGTTGAGCAGCAGGCCGACGCTGTCCTCGAGCAGGTGGGCCACGATGAGGTTCGGGTGGACGAGCGTGTACAGGTAGCCTTCGATCCGGCCCAGCTCGTCATAGAGCGCCTTGAGAAACGAGAGGTCCACGGGCTAGTGAGTGGGGACTGAGCTCGTGAGAATTCCGACCAGCGAGCTCGCCACCTCGACGCCGATCGTGCCGACGACGATGCGCTGGATCCACTGCTTGGCCGCCAGCGCGGACTTGGTTTCGACGGCGGTGATCTTCCAGATGAAGGCAAAAATAAATGCCAACGCGCCGATCGAGCCCACGAGCGCCTGGCCGATGTGAATCCACGTCGTGATGAGATCGGTAATCGGAGTGATGTCAGGTCCAGCGACGAGAAACGGCATGCGAAACCTCCAGGCGTTTTGAGGCCGAGGTTAGGAAGCTATCGAGCCGACCGGAACCCTGGTTGTTAAGGCGCCTCAAGAATCGGCGGCCACCGCTCCAGCCAGACTGCTAACGGGGCCCGGTCAGTCTTCCTTGGCGAAGGGTTCTCGCAGAGCTCTCTGGGCTTCTGCTAGTAAGGCATCGCGGGCTAAGGCCAATTAGCAGCGGGTAATGCGGGGAAACGACTGGTCAGGGCCGCCGGAGGGGAAAGGTTCGGTCGACGATGTCGAGGGCTCTTTCGTCTGCGCCCATGGCCCATATCGAATGAGGCTGTAGATACAAGCCCCAAAGAGAACTGGCCGTAGTAGCACGATCGAGCTCGTGTAAAGAATCCCATTTGGGCCCCGACCAAAGAAGTCAAGGACGTCACCGGCAGCCCCCAGACCTACGAGTATCAGGAACACCCAGAAGATCCACGTCCAGCGCCTGAAGCTGCCAAACGCAAGTAAGCAGCTGATGAGTAGAAAGAAAACGAAGGTCGGTATCCAACTCGGCCGGTCCTGGCTGGAGACCGAGTTCCAGATCTGGATGTTAACCACGAGCTGGTGGAGCGCGAAGCTTGCAGGCAGCGTCACCTGCAATACACGAGTGAGAGCCGTGGGCCGCCTCAAGTGAACGCGCAGAAACGAACGTCGTCGACGAGCTCACCTCGGCCAGGGCGACGACTGATTTGGCGCCCGGTCTATCAGATTTCACGGCCTGGGACTATCCCGGTCGTTGCGGGCGTGTCGTAGACGTCACAGCCTCGCAGTACCACTAGCTGGCCGCGCTGGCTTTACGCGGCGCAGGCGTCTTTAGGCCGCCCGGTTATCCAGCCAACGGCTGTTTCTGAAGCGCGGCAGAGTCGGCCCACGTCTTCTGCAGCTTGCCGGCGGCCACGTATCGCACCGACCTGCCGCCTCCCTGCTGGTCGAGCCAACCGTCGCGCCGCAGACGCTGCAGGTCCTGCACCGCGGTAGGGCTCGCGATGTCAGAGGCGCGTCGATAGTCCGCATTGGTGACGGGGAGACCGAGCAGCGCTTGATCCAGCGCGGCGACCAGTCGGTCCGGATACCCGTGATCGGCAGCCAGTCTCGTGCAGAAGTCGTGTCGCGCATATGCGACGCGGACCCATTGCGCGCGCTCCGTCGCCTCTGCCACGTGGGCATCGATGCAGAACTCGACCCAGCTGGATACGTCCCGGCTCGGATCGAAGGCCGCACCCTGGACCTCTTCGAGGACCCCGTAGTACTCGCGTGTGTGACGTCCGAGATAAGGCTCGATGGAAACGAACTCGGGACGCAGCAGCCCTTCCTTGGCGAGCACGAGAGACTGGACGACCCGCGCCAGCCGCCCATTGCCATCGCGAAATGGGTGAATCGAAACAAGGTTCAGGTGGGCCATCGCCGCGCGAACGACGGGATGGCGGGATACATCACCCGATTCCAGCCACGTGGCCAGCTCGTTGACCAGCCCTGGGACCGCGGCCGCCTCAGGAGCTCGGTAGGGTTCCCGGCCGGGGCCTCGGGTCACGAACACGGACCCCTCCCGCAGCCGTCCCGGCCTTGCCTCGGGCTGCGGATGACAGACCAGGAAATGGAGCTCGAGAACCGCCTGCAGCGACCACCGAAAGAGCGGATCCTCGGCGAGGGCGCCGACGCGGTCCATCGCCTGCCCGTAGGCGGCGATGATCCGTTGCGTCTCTTCTGAAGCTTGGGCTGGGTGTCCCCCCGCGAGGATTTCGAACGCGGCCTCGACGCTCGTCCCGTAACCCTCGATCGACGTCGATCCCACAGTTGCCTCCGCCGCCGCGAGCCGGCGAAGCGCGCCGGTCCATGGCTGGGCCGACTCTCCGAGGTTTCGCGCCAGGTAGCGGCGCAGCTCGTCCAGCTTGGTCAGTCGACTCTCGAGGTCGCGCGATTTGGGCGGGATCGCAAAGAGCGCCATGGCAGCAGTATAATCGAATAAACGATTATTCAGCTATCTGGTGCGACTGCGCGCCTCCACCCCGTCGAGCAGGATCTCGAGCGCTGAGGCCGGCTTGCCGGCCGGCTCGGGGCTGGGCGGCGCAACCTCGACCGCCTCGAGCTTCGGCGTGTACGTGTCGAGCCTGAAGTCCACGACGCCGCTGCTGACGTCGAGGTCGAAGCGGTCGCGGGCCTCCAGCGCGCCCTCGCTCTGCCAGTGCACATCGAAGATGGCAACCTTGGTCGAATAGTCGTCCAGCTTCAGCTTGACCGCGCCGGTGTGGACGACTGCGACCACGGCACTCGCGCGCGGGCGGTGCAGCGAGACGTTGACGACGCCGCTGGAGATGTGGATCGGCACGACCCCTTGCGGCCGCGGTAGGAAACACTCGAGGTTGCTCGCTCCGCTGTCGACGTGGATCTCCCGCACGTCGAGACCGCCCACATCGAGGACGGTGTTCCACGTGGGGGCCTGGACCTTGAACTTCCATGGCCGGCGCGGATTCAGCTCGATCTCTCCCCGACCGACACCACGCAGACGGCGCACGACCACCTGCTCGCCGCGCACGATCGCCGGCGCGGCCCCGCTCTGATCGGGCGGGACGCGGATCAACGCCTGCATCTCCGGCGGACCTGCCCGCAAGATGACCCCACGCGACCCGCTGTCGATGGCGATCGAAGCGACGGCGCCACCGCGTTCGACAACTGGCACCTCGGCCGGAGCACGCGACGCGATGACCTGGGCCATCACCATCATTGCCACATCCGCCGCCTCGCCCGACTGCAGTCCACCCGAGTGCAGCTCTGCGACCAGGTCGCGGAAGGTATCGCTGCGAGTCAGGGATTCGGGGACCTCGAGAAGGATGCGGCCGGCATCGTTCTGAGCTGAGACCCGCCTCTGGAGGGCTCGTCCAATGGCGAGCACGCCCTGCCTCCAGCCGGCGCCTCGACGCGGCCGGGCCACGCTGTCGAGGATCGATTCGGCCAGCAGCTCGAGCAGCTCGCGCCGATCGCGCACGTGCCAGTAGAGAGAGGCGGCCTTGACCTCGAGGCGATCGGCCAGGGCGCGCATCGACAGCCCGTCCAGACCGTGCTCGTTGATCAACGCCAACGCCGCCTCGACCAGCCGCTCGCGCGTCAGATTCCGCTGTCTTTCTTCTTCAGGGCTCAACCGGGTGATTCTCCTCTAAGTTTCGTAGTGGCGCTTGCAATCCTAACGTCGTTAGGTATATTCTATGCGAAAAGCAGCCTAACACTGTTAGCTAAGGGGGTCGAGATGCAGATGACTGAAACGCGACGCTGGCGGTTCCGGGGTCCCGAGATGGAAGGGCCCATTGCGAGGTGGTACGCGCGCTTGCGGGGTTCCGACAGGCAGCTCGAGGCATACAGGATCCAGGCCTTCCAGCTGACGGCGGGCCTGCCGAGCGGCGCCCGGGTGCTCGAAGTTGCGCCCGGTCCCGGATACCTCGCGATCGAGATGGCCCGCCCAGGAGGGCTTCGAGTGACCGGTCTCGACGTCAGCCGTACGTTCGTCGCCATCGCCAGCGAAAACGCCCGCCGGGCGGGGGTGACCGTCGACTTCCGCCTGGGCGACGTGGCCCGAATGCCGTTTCCAACCGAGTCCTTCGACCTGGTCGTCTGCCAGGCGGCATTCAAGAACTTCGCGCTGCCACGCAAAGCACTCGCCGAGATGCATCGCGTCCTGCGCACCGGCGGGATGGCGGTGATCCAGGACATGAGCAGAGAGGCAACCCACGCCGACATCGATCACGAGGTCGACGGAATGGACCTCGGGTGGGTCAGCACTCTGACGACGAAGGCAACGCTCGAGATGCTCAAGCGCCGCGCATACGCGCCGGCGCAGTTCGCCGGCCTTGCCAGCAGGAGCCCTTTCCGAACATGTGAGATCACGACGGAAGGAATCGGCCTTGAGGTGCGCCTCAAGAAGGAGAAGGGGAAGTGACCAGCGTCCGCCACCACCCGATGGCCGCGCTGGGCGTGCTGGTGCTCGGCCTCTTCATGACGCTGCTCGACCTGACCATCGTCAACGTCGCGATCCCGTCAATCCTCGACGGTCTGCACGCGAGCCTCGACCAGGTGCTGTGGGTCCTGAACGCCTACAGCCTGCTCTACGCCGTGCTCTTGATCACATCGGCGAGGCTCGGTGACATCTACGGCCCGCGCAAGCTGTTTGCGATCGGCGTCGTGATCTTCACCACCGCGTCCGCCTTCAGCGGGCTGGCCCAGGATCCGACGCAGCTGATCCTGTCGCGCGCGCTGCAGGGCCTCGGCGCGGCGGTTCTTGCTCCGCAGGGGCTGCCCCTGATGATGTCGCTCTTCCCCGTGGAGAAGCGCGGTGGCGTGTTCGCCATCTATGGGGTCATCGCCGGCCTCGCCGTAATCGCCGGGCCAACGGTCGGCGGATTCCTGGTGACCCACTTCGGCTGGCGCTCCATCTTCACCGTGAACATCCCGATCGGCGTCATCACATTTGCGCTCGCGCTGCTGCTGATCCCCGACCTGCGACCTGGACGCCGGCACCGGCTCGACATACCCGGGGTCGTGCTCGCGACGGCCGGTCTGCTCGGCGTGATCTACGGCTTGATCGAAGGACAGCGCTACGACTGGGGCATCGTCACCGGGTTCGTCACCATTCCCGAAATCATCGGCGCAGGCATCGTCCTGCTCGGCGTGTTCCTTTACCACCAGGCGCGCCGGCAACACGGCGAGCCGCTCCTTCCTTTCGAAGTCTTCAAGGACCGCAACTTCACGCTGATGACGCTGGTCATGGCCGCCATGGGGTTTGCGATCCTCGGCATCTACCTTCCCCTCACCATCTATATGCAGTCGGTGCTCGGGTTGAGCGCCATCGATGCGGGCCTGACGCTGGCGATTCAGCCAGTGGCAATGTTCTTCTCCTCAGGCATCGCCAGCGGCCTCGTCCAGAAGGTGAACGGCAAGTACCTGCTGATCCCTGGCCTGCTCGCCCTGGCCGCCGGAACCGGCTACATCGACTGGGTGGCCCAGGCCGATTCGGGCCGATGGGATTTCACTCCGGGTCTCATCGTTAGCGGCCTGGGCATGGGCTGCATCTGGACCCCGGTGTTCACCATCGCCACCCGCGACCTGCCGGCGCACCTCGGCGGCGTGGCCTCGGGCGTCATCAACACGATCCAGGAGCTGGGCGGTGTTTTCGCGAGCGCGGTGGTCGGGGCGTTTCTGCAGAACCGACTGGCACTCGCGCTTCACGACCGGGCGGTGGCGGCTTCGGGTGAGCTGCCCGCCCAGTATCAGCAGTCCTTCGTCGAGGGCTTCAGCAGCGCGGCGCACACGGGCTTCGAGGTCGGCGCCGGGCAGTCCGGCACCGCGCTGGACCTGCCGGCTCAGGTGCAGGCGATCGCGCACTACGTCTTCACGCACGGCTTCGTCGACGCCATGCATCCCACGATGGTCCTGCCGATCCTTGTGCTCGTCCTCGCAGCGTCGGCTGTCCTTTTCGTGCGTGGCCGCAAGCCTGCCGCGCTGACCATTCACGAAGAGGAAGCTGCCGTGGCCTAGTCTTTTGTGGTGGCGAAGAAGCTCGCCGAATACGAAGCCAAGCGCGATTTCAAGCGCACGCCCGAACCCGGCGCCAAGGTCCCCCGCAAGGAGGCCAAGGCGCCGCGGTTTGTGGTCCAGGAGCACCACGCGCGCCGGCTGCACTGGGACCTTCGGCTGGAGAAGGACGGCGTTGGCGTCTCGTGGGCGGTTCCCAAGGGCATTCCCCCCGACCCCAAGAAGAACCACCTGGCCGTCCATGTGGAGGACCATCCGCTCGACTACTTCAAGTTCGCGGGCCAGATTCCCACCGGCGAGTACGGCGCGGGCAAGGTCGAGATCTGGGACGAGGGCACGTACGAGCCGGTCAAGTGGAGCGACCGCGAGGTCATGGTGGTCTTCCACGGCAAGCGCCTGCAGGGCCGGTACGTGCTGTTTCAGACTCGCGGCAAGGACTGGATGATCCACCGGATGGATCCTCCGCAGGATCCAGATCGCAAGCCGGTGCCGGACAAGATCACGCCGATGATGGCCAAGCTGGAATCGAAGGTGCCGCGTCCGGACGACGGGTGGGGCTTCGAGTTCAAGTGGGACGGCATCCGCTCGCTCGCGTATGTCGAGGGCGGCCGCGTCAGGCTCCAGAGCCGCACCGGTGAGGACATCACGCCTCGGTATCCGGAAATCCATCCTATGGGTCGCGCCCTGGGCTCGGCTGAGGTCGTCCTGGACGGCGAGATCGTGGCCCTGGATGAGGGGGGCAGGCCGAGTTTCGAGGAGATCCAGCAGCGCATGGGCTTGACCGCGGAGACAGAGATCCGGCGCAAGATGAAAGAGGTTCCCGTCACGTACATGCTCTTCGACGTCCTGTGGCAGGACGGCCACTCGCGCATGGACGAGCGGTACACGGATCGCCGCAACGCCCTGGCCTCACTCAAGCTGGCCGGACCGTCCTGGCAGACGCCTCCCTTCGAAAAGGGCGGCGGCCAGACGATGCTCGAGGCGAGCGCCAAGGCGGGGCTCGAAGGCATCATCGGGAAGCGGCTCGACTCCAAGTACGAGCCCGGACGGCGCAGCGGGGCCTGGGTCAAGGTCAAGAACCGCAACCGGCAGGAGCTCGTGATCGGCGGCTGGCTCGATGGCGAAGGCAAGCGCCAGGGCTATCCTGGCGCGCTCCTGGTCGGCTACTACAAGGACGGCAAGCTCGTCTACGCCGGAAAGGTCGGCACGGGCTTCACCGAGAAGATTCTCGAGGAGCTGAACGCGAAGCTGAAGCCGCTTGCGACCGCCAAGAACCCATTCGAGGCCGGTGCCGCTCCGCCGCGCGCAGCGCACTTCGTCAAGCCGAGGATCGTGGCCGAATTCGAGTTCGTGGAGTGGACCCGCGGAGGGCAGCTCCGGGCGCCGGCATTCAAAGGCTTCCGCTTCGACAAACCTGCCGAAGAGGTGATTCGCGAGGATGGCTAAGGAAACATCGGTCGAGGTCAAGATCGACGGCCGCACCCTGAAGCTCACCAACCTCGGGAAGGTGCTCTACCCCGAGGTCGGCTTCACCAAGGCCCAGGTGATCGACTACTACACGCGAATTGCACCGGTCCTGCTTCCCCACATGCATGACCACCCGCTCACGCTCAAGCGCTATCCGAACGGCGTCGACGGCGAGTTCTTCTATGAGAAGAACTGCCCCAAGCACCGGCCGGACTGGGTGCAGACCGCGACCGTGTGGAGCGGCGGCAACAACCGCGACATGTACTACTGCCTCGCGCAAGACCTGCCTACGCTGGTGTGGCTCGCCAACCTCGCGACGCTCGAGCTGCACACGTCGCTCTCGCTGTGCGGCAACCTCCCCGAGCCGCGCACGCTCGTCTTCGACCTCGATCCAGGTCCGCCCGCGACGATCGTCGAGTGCTGCAGGATCGGCCTGATGCTGCGCGACTTGTTCGCGGAACATGGGCTCGACTGCTGCGCCAAGACATCGGGGTCCAAAGGCCTTCAGCTCTACGTTCCCCTCAACACCAAGGTCACCTACGTCGAAACCAAAGTGGTCTCCAAAGGGCTGGCGCAGTACTTCGAGGAGAAGCATCCCGACCTCGCGGTGCACAAGCAGCTCAAGGAGCTGCGCACAGGACGGGTGCTGATCGATTGGAGCCAGAACGACGAATACAAGACGACGGTGAACGTCTACTCACTGCGCGCGCGCGCCAGGCCGACGGTGTCGACCCCCGTCTCCTGGGAGGAGGTCGAGAAGTGTCTGAAGGCCAAGGACCCGAGCCTGCTGGTCTTTGATTCGGACCAGGTGCTGAAGCGGGTCGAGAAGCTGGGCGATCTGTTCGAGCCCGTGATCAAGAAAAAGCAGAAGCTGCCGGCTTCCTTGGTCAAAGCAATGGGCGGCGCGGACGCGCTGGAGAAGATGGCCAACCGGCGCCACGGCGGAGGCCGGCGTTACCCGCCGCAGAAGGGACAGCGCAATCAGCCCGACCGCTAGCCGTCCGCGGGTCGTCATTGCGGGGGCGGGATTCGGCGGGCTGACCTGCGCGCGGGCGCTCAAGCACGCGCCGGTCGACGTCCTCCTCGTCGACCGCAATAACTATCACCTGTTCACCCCGCTGCTCTACCAGGTGGCGTCTGCCCTGCTCGACCCAGGTGAGATCGCGCGCCCGGTCCGCCAGCTGATCCGGCCCCTGCGGAACGCAGATTTTCTGCAGGCTTCGATCACCGGCGTCGACTTCGAAGGCCGCCGGCTGCTCACCGACCGCGGACCCTTGACCTACGACTACCTCGTCCTGGCGATGGGCGCAAAGACCGACTACTTTGGAAATCCTTCACTTGCCGAGCACACGATCGGTCTCAAGGAGCTGGACGAAGGACTGGCGATTCGCAATCAAGTCCTGAGCCAGTTCGAAGCCTCGCGCTGGGCCACCAACGCGTCGGACCGACGGCGACTGCTGACATTCGTCGTCACCGGTGGGGGGCCGACGGGAGTGGAGATGGCAGGCGCCATCTCGGAGCTGATCCGGCTTGCGCTGCGCAAGGACTATCGCGACCTCGACACAAACGAGGTGCGGGTGGTGCTTATAGAGGCGGCGCCATATGTGCTTGTTCAATTTGTGCCGGCCCTTCGCCAGGCCGCCCTTCGTTCGCTGGAGCGCAAGGGCGTCGAGGTGATGCTGCAGACCAAGGTGGATGCAGTCACGGAAGACAGCGTCAAGCTCGCGGACGGGCAGGAAATCCCGGCCGGGACGGTGATCTGGACCGCAGGGGTGAAGGCGTCGGAGATCGGCAGATCCACGGGCGCGCCGCTGGTTCGGCAGGAGCGAGTCAGCGTTGCCGATACCTTGCAGATTCCGGGACACCCTGTCGTGTTCGTCATTGGTGACCTGGCCGGGGCGCAACACGGTGGGGCGCCTCTTCCGATGCTGATCCCGGTCGCGATGCAGGCCGGTCGGCATGTCGGCGAATCGATCGCGGACATGGTGCGCGGTGGAGGGGCGAAGGCCTTCCGCTACAAGGATCCCGGGATCATGGCCACCATCGGGCGCAACTCCGCCGTGGCCCAGATCGGCTGGCTGCACCTGTCTGGCTTTCCGGGATGGCTCTTCTGGCTCGGAGTCCACCTGGTCAACGTGATCAGCTTTCGGAGCCGCCTCGTTGTACTCGTGAACTGGGCGTGGGAGTACCTCTTCTACGACCGACCGGTGCGGCTCATAGTGCGCGCTCGACGATGATGCGAGCCGTCGCGTGTCTGGGAGCCGCGCTGCTCATGGCCTGCAGCGGATCGGCCAACGTCGATGCCGTCAAAACGTTGCGCGATGGCGGGACCGCGATGGGGCAGCTGAAGACGGTCTCCGCGACGCTGAAGCTCACCAAGGGAGTGATCTCCATCCAGGGCTTCACCCTGGTCAACGCGAAGACGTCGGTGCGGTTGCCCGATGACAGCGACACGATCTACACGGTCAAGCAGCAAGACGTGTCGATCGGCCTGGAGGTCGTCATCACGTCGGGCCACGTTTATCTGCACGTTCCGTTCTCCACGTTTCAGGAGGTGACGGGCGACCAGGCGACCGCGTTTCCGAACATGGCCAAGCTGTTCGACCCGACGACCGGCCTGCCGGCGGTGATTCCGCTTGGCAAGGATCCGAAATACGTCTCCACCGACCAGGTCGGCGGCACGGACTCCTATCAGATCGCCACGTCATACACGGCCGACCAGGTGAGGAGCTTGCTTAGCGAGTTGGACGCGTCCGGCCCAGTGGCGGCGCGCGTTTGGGTCGGTACGTCGGATCACCTGATTCGCAAGGCAACCCTGGACGGACCGTTTGGGGACGGGGGCACTGAAGCTGCGGTCGAGGTCGCGATCAGCAACTTCAACGGCGCGGTGAGCATCACGTCTCCGACTCCTTGAGCCGCCGCGCTCTGCTCCTTGGCCTGGCCGGGGCGGGGCTGTTCGTCGCGGCGCTCGACGCCTACGTGGTCGTCACCCTGCTGCCGGCGATGGTGGGCGACGTCGGGCTCACCATCGAACGGTTCGAGCAGGCGACTCCGATCGTGACCGGGTTCCTGGCCGGATACGTCGTGGCCATGCCGCTGCTTGGCGCCTACTCCGACGCCCGAGGCAGGATCCCGGTGTACGGCGCGTGCATGGCCGCGTTCGCTCTGGGTTCCGTCGTCACGGCGACGGCCGGACTCTGGGGCTTCGCCGGCTTGCCGTGGCTCGTGGGCGGCCGGTTCATCCAGGGTCTCGGAGGGGGCGGTCTGGTTCCGCTGTCGCTCGCGCTTGCGGCCGACCTGTATCGCGATCGCTCGCGCACCGTGGCGCTGGGTTCGGTGGCGGGGCTGCAGGAAGCCGGAAGTGTGCTCGGTCCGCTCTACGGAGCGACCGCCGCCGCGGCGGCGGCGAGCGCCGGCGGCTGGCGCTTTGTGTTCTGGCTCAACATCCCGCTGGCGGCACTCTGCGCCGCCGGCGTGTTTGCGGCCGGGCGTCGCGAGATCCCGAGGCCACGAGGAAATCCCGCGATCGACTGGCTCAGCGCGGTGCTCCTCGGTGCAGGGCTCGGTGCGCTGGTGTTCGCGCTTTACCCGGATGATCCGGAGCATCGCGCGCTCAACGAACTCTTCCTACCAGCCGGCCTCCTCGCCATGCTTCTTCTCGGGGGCTACGGATGGCGACAGGTCCGGCAGCTCGAACCGTTGATCCCGCGGGACCTACTTCGCAGCCGCGCCTTCGCCGGCTCGATGGCGGCGAACGTTCTCATCGGCGCCGCGCTGATCGTCACGCTCGTCGACGTCCCGATCCTCGGCCGCCTTGTCTTCAACCTCGAGGCTCTGGACTCGGGCTTGCTCCTGACGCAGTTCCTCATCGGCGTCCCGGTGGGGGCGGTCGCCGGCGGATTCCTTGCTGGCCGAGTCGGAAATCGCATCACGGCGGCGCTGGGCATGCTCGTTTCGGCCGCGGCGTTCCTGCAGATGTCGACTTGGAGCTCCAATGAGCTTGCCATCCATATCGGGCCGATCCGGCAGGCCGATATCGGCCTGGCGATCTGCGGTCTTGGTTTCGGGCTGGTCATTGCGCCGCTCACGGCCGGCGTCCTCGCCCTCACGCGCGGCGAGAGCCACGGCCTGGCGACGAGCCTGGTCGTGATCGCCCGCACGATGGGCATGCTCATCGGCCTCTCGGCGCTGACCGCGTACGGCCTCTATCGATTTCACCAGATCCTCGGCACGCCCGTGCTCACCGACCCCGACATCCGCGAACGTGTCAAACACCTGGAGCGGCTGGTGGGCGCGGCGTTTCTTCAGGAGTACCGCGAGATCTTCATGATCGCCGCGGCGCTATGCGCGTTCGCGGCGCTGGTTATCGCTTTGTCGCTACAGCCAACACGTAAGAATGGTGGTACCTGAAGGCATCGTCGGGGTCGCCGAGGCTCGCCATCGCGGCATCGACCTCGGCCTCGAGCTCGTTGCGGTAGCGCGGACCCAGGGAACGGATGAGCGTGTACGGCAGGGGCCCGGCGCCGGCCATGAGTTCGGTCCAGTCGCGCGCGTCCTTGGTCCGCCCCCCGGTGACCATCTCGGTCACGCGTGTCGTCTCGAAGCCGGCGGCACCCAGGATCTGCGTCAGCACGTCAGGCTCGCCAAACCGGGAGCGATCCGAGCTGTAGCGAGGCAAGCTCAGATAGTGCCGCCGCGCGAGGGGCGCAAGTCCCTGGAAGAAGAGGTCCTGCGCGCGCGTGTTGAGGCTGCGCCTCTGGCACGAGACCGCCAGACGCCCCCCCTGCCGGAGGACTCGATTGGCTTCCGCGAGCGCTGTCGTCGGGTCTGCCAGGTAGGCCAGCGTCTCCCCCATGGTGACCAGGTCAAACGATTGCGGACGGAACACGAGGTGCTCGGCCGCCATGCCGACAAACTGCAGATTTTTCCCTTTGTGCGCCCGGGCGATCGCCAGCATGTTGTCGGACAGGTCGATCCCGATCACAAGCCCTGGGCTGACACGCGGGGCCACAAGGTGGGCCACGAGCCCGGTCCCGGTGCCGACATCGAGGACGTGCTCGTTCTTGGCCGGCGCCGCCAGGTCGACCAGGCGCCCGGCGACCCTGGCGTGCTGGCCGCCGGCCCAGGTGTCGTAGACGGGGGCGATGCGATCGAAAAAGTCGACCAGGTGGTCGACCATCTCGTCAGAAGAATCGGGATTCATCAAGGCCACGGTTTTGATGCTTAACCTTCGTCGACGTTTGCGGGCACGGCTGTTACGATGCTAGCTCCCTGAGATCCGGGCTCCCCTCAATTAGGGGAGAACAGTATGGAAAAAGCGGTGGAGGAATCCATGACTCAAGCTGAAAAAACCGCGGTTCAGGCGTCCAGCACGCAGAACGGCGGCAACAATGTCGTCAGTCTCGGCCCTCGCGACGTCCTGCAGGGCCGGCTCGAGATCCAGGGCGAGCTGAGGATCGCGGGCAACGTCGAGGGCGACCTGAAGGCCACCGGCGACGTGACCATCGAACCCGGCGCCACCATCCAGGCGGCGATCGAAGGCTCGAACGTCAGCGTCCGGGGCGAGGTCACCGGCAACGTGACGGCCAAGCGACGCCTGACCCTGGGCGGGTCGGGCCGCCTGCACGGCGACGTCAAAGTCGGCCGCCTCACCGTCGAGGACGGCGCGACGCTGAACGGCAACGTCACGATGTCGTCGGAGAAGGGCTAAAGCAGGGGCCCCTCCGGCACTTCGCGCCTCCCCATAGCCGGGGAGGAGTTACCCTCGGCGTGTTCGGCGCGCCGGACCGCCGGCAGCACGACGGTCTCGATGTACCGCTTCATCGTCTCCATCGCGCCGTGGACCAGGCGCCACTCGAGCTGGGCCAGGACGACCTGCTCGCGGTTGAGCTGGGCGAGCCGCGCGCGCCAGAAGGCGCTGTTCATGTTGAGCCCAGGGACGGGGCCGCGCGGGGCCGGGCTCGCGCCGGGGAAGTCCGGCAAGGCCGCGCTCTCGTCGGTCGAGGTGCCGGGCAGAGCGATCGAGGGCGAGACCACGACCGGCCTGGACGCGTTGGCCACCACGCTCCAGGCGAAAAAGACGAGAAGAGCAATGACGAGGATCTCGGTGGTGACCATCCAGGTGAGCGGGGAGCGGATCAACTTGCGCATGACGCCACGCTAGGCGGCGCCACATGGTGATCGAAACCCTGGTTGTTAAGGGCGCATCGAGCGCAGCGCGGCCAGGCCGCGCTCGATCGTCTCCAGCCTTTTCGGAAAGCTGAACCTGATGTGGCCCCGTCCCAGGGACGGGTCGTGATAGAAGCTGGACGCAGGTACGGTGGCGACCGCAACTTCCTCGATCAGGCGCCTGGCGAACGCGACATCGTCGTCGGCGGCAAATGCTTCGATCCCGGCCATCACGTAGTACGCGCCGTCGGGCGCCGAGGCGGTGAAGCCGCATTCCTGCAGGCCGGTCACGATCGCGTCGCGGCGCTCCTGGTAGTCGCCCAGCAGCTCCACATAAAAGGACGGAGGAAACTCGAGCGCCTCCGCGACCGCGATCTGCAGCGGGTGGGCCGCGCCGACGGTGAGGAAGTCATGCACCTTGCGAATCGCGGACGTCAGGGACGGCGGAGCGATGAGCCAACCGATCCGCCAGCCGGTGACCGAGTACGTCTTGCTCGCTCCGCTGATCGTGATCGTGCGGTCAGCCATCCCGGGCAAGGTCGCGATGCTGATGTGCCGGCCGCGATAGACGAGGCGCTCGTAGATCTCGTCGGTGATGGCGATCGCGTCGTGTTCCCGGCACAGCTGCGCGATGAGCTCGAGCTCTGCCTGTGAGTAGACCTTGCCGGTCGGGTTGTGCGGCGTGTTCACGACGATCGCGCGCGTTCTCGAGTTGAAAGCGCGGCGCAGCTCGTCGGGGTCGAAGGCCCAATCCGGCGGACGCAGCGCGACGTAACGCGGCACCGCGCCGCTGATCACGCAGTCGGGACCATAGTTTTCGTAGAACGGCTCGAAGACGATGACCTCGTCGCCAGGATCGACCGCGGCCAGCATCGCCGCGATCATCGCTTCGGTGGCGCCGCACGAAACCGTGATCTCGGTCTCGGGATCGACGCTATGTCCCCAGGCCGCCGACTGTTTGCGCGCGATCGCCTGGCGCAGCCCGGGAGCGCCCCACGTGGTCGCGTACTGGTTGTAGCCCTCGCGCAGCGCGCGCGCCGCGGCGTCGAGGATCCGCGGGTCGGGGTCGAAGTCCGGAAAACCCTGGGCAAAGTTGACCGCCTTCTGGGGACCGTGGAGCGCGAGGTTAAGCCGCGTCATCTCGCGGATGACCGACTCGGTGAAGCTCTGCGCCTTCAGCGAAACGCCGATGGCCTGGCCTTTAATGTCCGGGATCGGCACGCTCCAGGCGAAGGTCGGTGCTCGAGCAGGAGTAGCACCGTGCGGGGCGTTCGAGGTTGCGTTCCCACCAGCCGCACACGTTGCAGGTCCACCGTGTCTTGGCGAAGAAGTCAAGAACGTCGGAGCGGCTCAGCAGCCCTACCATCTTGCCGCCGCGGATCACCGGGACCCGGCGAATCCGCTCTCCGATCAAAAGGCGCGCTGCCTCGTCAATGCCGGTCTCTTCGGTCACAGAGATGACGCGCGGGCTCATGATGTCGCGCGCGGTCTTGCCTCTCTTGGAGAAGACATCGGTCTCGGAGACGATCCCGACGACGTGGCCTTCGTTCGCGATGACGGGCGCGCCCGTGATGTGCTTTGTGGTCAGGACGCTCGCGATCTCATCGATGGGCGTGTCCTCGCGGAACGTGATCACGTTTCGCGTCATAACTTCTTTGACTGGGATCAATTGGTCCCGAGCAGTGTAGCCACCGTCTGAAGATTGGCGTTTCCACCGCTGAGCACGAGCGCGGTCCGGCCGCGCGGCAGCTTGCCGGACAGATATGCCGCGAGCGGGAGCGCTCCGGTCGGTTCGAGCGCCAGGTGAAGCCGGGACCACGCGACCTGAACCGCGCCGGCGATCTCCTCCTCGGTCACGGTCACGACCTCGTCGACCAGCCCGTGCTCGAACATGACCTCGAAGTTACGCGTCCCGATGGCTGTGGTGCGGACGCCGTCGGCAAGGGTCGCCGGCGATGCGGCCAGCCTCTGGATGGCGCCGCTCTTCCAGGTCAGGTAGGCGTCGTTGGCGGCGGCCGGCTCAACGCCGACAACTTTGATGCGCTCGTTGTGATTCTTGGCCGAGATAGCCGTCCCGGAGAGCAGTCCGCCGCCACCCACCGGCGCCGCGATGGCCTCCAGCTCGGGTTCGTCCTCGATCAGCTCGCGGGCGGCGGTGCCCTGGCCGTGGATCACGTCCCAGTCGTCGAACGGGTGGACCAGGACGAACTCACGCTCGGCCATGACCTCACGCAGCCTCTGCTCGCGGTTGGCGAACGTGATCCCATCCTGGATCACCTCCGCGCCCAGCGCGCGGGTGGCCGCGACCTTGGCGGGATTCGCGTCCTCGGGGATGAGGATCAGCGCCGGCAGACCGACCGAAGACGCCGCAAGCGCGACGGCCTGCGCGTGGTTGCCGGAGCTGACGGCGATCACCCCACGCGGCCGGCTGCCCCGGGCGACGAGCGACAAGATCGCGTTGAAGGCGCCTCGCGGTTTGAACGACCCGGTGACCTGAAAGCATTCGGCCTTGAGCCGGAGGTCCGGGTCGAGGTCGGTCGTCAGGGTGGGCGTGCGCCGCACCCGCCCGTGGATCCGTTCCGCGGCGAGGCGGACCTGCTCGGCGTGCTCCTCGACGAAATGGCTCACGCGGCGGCCGAATCGCGCTCGACGGTAGACGCGCGACGCGGCGCCCGGCGCAGGTTGACGAGCAGGATGCCCGCGAGGATCACCACCATGCCCGCGATGACGGAAGCGCTCACGCTCTCGTGCAGCAGCAGCGCGCCCCAGAAAACGGCGGTCACCGGGACCAGGTACGTAACTCCGGCGGCGCGCACCGCGCCCAAAGTGTTCATGACGTAGTAGTAGAGCGTGTAGGCGACACCCGTTCCGATGGCGCCCAGCGCGATGACGGCAACAATCGACAACACGTGAAAGTGGATGCTGGGCAGCGACGGCGCCGCGAGGGGAATCGCGATCAGCACGCTCGCGGCGAGCTGGCCGAGGCTGATCTCGAAGATGCTGACCTCGCGCATCTTCCTGCGCTGGTAGAGGGCGTTGACGGCGTATGACAGGGACGCCAGAACTACTGCGAGGGCGCCCAGAACGTCACCCGAGATGCCGTGGGCCGCGATCTCGGGATACACCAGGACGACGACGCCGGCGAATCCGACGAGGACTCCGATGTAGTTGACGAAGCTCGGCCTCTCAGTGGGCATCACCCAGTAGATCAAGACGGCCGTCCAAAGCGTCGTCGTCGAGTTGAGGATGCTGGCGAGGCCGCTCGAGATCCTCTCCTCACCCCAACCGATCGCAACCCACGGAATCACCGCGTTGGTCAGGGCCATGATTCCGAAGCCGATCAGCCTGCCCCGCCACCCGGGGCCGAAAAACGGTTTGCGAAGCGCGAGCACGATCAGCGAAAGCGCGACGAAGCCCGCTGCGGAACGGAACAGGAGCAGCGCCGTGGGGCTCATGTCCTGGACCGTGATCTTGATCGCCAGGAACGACCCGCCCCAGATCAGGGCGAGCCCGACAAGCGCCACGTAGGGGAGCAGCCGGCGTCTCGAATCAGACACGTGTCGCCCACTCGTCGGTGGAAAGGACCAGCGTGACCGGACCATCGTTCTCGATGGTGACTCGCATGTCCGCTCCAAAGCTCCCGGTCTCGGTGCCGATTCCGCGCTCGCGAAACTGTTTGACGAACTCCTCGTAGAGCTCCTCGGCGCGGGACGGATCGCCGGCTTTGAGCAGGCTCGGACGGCGACCCTTGCTCATATCGGCGAACAACGTGAACTGCGAAACGATCAGGGCGGCACCGCCGACGTCGACCAGGCTCAGGTTCATCCTCCCCGCCTCGTCGGCGAACACGCGAAGGTCGATGATCTTGTCCGCAAGCCGGCGCACCGTGCTGGAGTCGTCATCACCTGCCGCACCCACCAACAACACAAGGCCGCGGCCGATGGTTGCACGGTGCTCGGCTCCCGCCGCCTCCCAGCTGACCGAGCCGGAGGTAACGCGCTGGGCGACCACTCTCATGCCGGCCGACCTCGGATAGTCCGGACGAAGGCGACCCAGCTCGGAGCAAGACCCCGGATAGTCCGGACTATCCGGGTGGAAGTCCCCAGCCTCGCACGCGCCGCCTTAATCGATCTTGGGCCCGAAGTGCGGCTCCGCCTGGATGAGCGAATCGATGTAGCGGAAGCGGTCGTACCGGTGCTGCAGGAGCTCGACCGAGGGCTGCTCCAGCAGCGGCCTCATGTGGCGATGAAGAGCTTCGTCGAGCGCGGTCGCCGCGGCGTCGTAGTCCGCGCTGGCGCTGCCCTCCGGCTCGGGCACGACCTCCTCGACCACGCCCATGGCGATGATCTCGCGCGAGGTGAGCTGCAATTGCTCGGCCGCCTCCACCTTGCGCGAGTTGTCGCGCCAGACGATCGAGGCAGCAGCCTCGGGCGACGCGACGGAGTAGATCGAGTTCTCGAGCATGATCACGCGGTCGGCGACGCCCATCCCGAGCGCACCGCCGCTCCCCCCTTCGCCGATCACCGCAGCGACGATCGGAACCGGGATGCGGAACCATTCCATGATCGCGTTGGCGATCGCCGCCGCGATGCCGCGCTCCTCCGCGCCCGCTCCGGGATACGCCCCCGGCGTGTCGATCAGGGAGACGATCGGAAACCCGAACTTCGCGGCGTGATGGGCAAGCCGCAACGCTTTGCGGTAGCCCTCGGGGTGCATCATCCCCCAGTTCCGGGCCACGCGCTCTTTCACGCTGCGGCCCTTCTGGTGACCGAGGAACAGAGTGGTGCGGTCATGCCACGTGCCGATGCCGCCGACCAGCGCGGGATCGTCAGCCGACAGCCGATCGCCATGCAGCTCGATGAAGTCGGGCGCCAGGCGGCGGATGTAGTCGAGCGAGTACGGGCGCTCCGGGTGACGCGCCAGCTCGACGATCTCCCACACGCTCATGAGTACATCTCGAGCAGATGTGCGAGCAGTGGCCTGAGCTCGGTGCGCGAGCGGACGAGGTCGACCTGACCGTGCGCAAGCTGGAACTCCGCGCTCTGGAAACCGGGCGGAAGATCGGCATAGGTGGCCTGCTTGATCACGCGCGGCCCGGTGAATCCGATCGCTGCCCCTGGCTCGGCGATGTTGATATCGCCGAGGAGCGCGAGCGACGCCGCGGTCCCGCCGAACGTGGGGTCGGTGAGCACCGAGAAGAACGGCGCGCCTGATGCGTGCAGGCGCCCAACCGCGGCGTTGACCTTCGCCAGCTGCATCAGGGCAAGCACGCCTTCCTGCATGCGCGCCCCACCGGACGCGGACACGAGCACGTAAGGAGCGCCTGACAATGCGGCCTGCTCCATACCGCGGGCGAGCCGTTCCCCCGCGACGATCGACAGCGTTCCACCGACGAAGCCGAAATCAAACGTTGCGAGCCAGATCGGCTTTCCGTCGAGCGTGCAGGTGCCGGTCCGCACCGCCTCGTTCAAGCCATCCTCGAGGAGACGCTCCACGGTTTCCTGATAGGGCTTCGGCACGGTCCAGTTGAGAAGGTCATGCGAGCGGACATCGCTCCATCGCTCCTGCCACGAACCCTTATCGGCGAGCAGCGAGATCCACACGTCGGCCCCCAGCCGGAAATGATGCCCGCACTCGGTGCAGACGTAGTTGTGCGCGCGAAGCCCGTCGGGCTGCAGCGCGATGCCGCAGCCTGGACAGTTCGTGGGGAGCAGGATCTCGGGCAGCTCACCACCCTGGATCGCGACCTCTTCCTGATGCCGTTCGAGGATGGCCATCAGAGGCTGAGACCTCCATCGACGGCGATGACCTGACCCGTGACGAAACCGGCGCCCTCGGAGCACAAGAAGCCAACCGCCGCGCCGATATCATCGGCGGTGCCCTCGCGCTTGATGGGCGTCATCTTGACGAGCTCGCTCACCATCTCGTCCGTCAGCGAGCCTGTGGTGAGCTCGGTGCGCACGTAGCCCGGCGCGACGGCGTTGCAGGTGATGTTGCGCGAGCCGTACTCGCGAGCCACCGACTTGGTGAATCCGATCAGGCCCGCCTTCGCGGCAGCGTAGTTCGACTGCCCCGCGTTTCCCGTCAGGCCCACGATCGAGGAGATGTTCACGATGCGGCCCCAGCGCGCGCGCATCATGCCGCTCATGATGGCAGCCCGGGTCGTCGCGAACGCCGACAGCAGGTCGGTCTTGATCAGGTCCTCCCAGTCAGGAGGCGACATCTGGATCAGCAGCTTGTCGCGAACCGCTCCCGCGTTGTTCACCAGCACGTCGACGCGGCCGATCGCCTTGATCATCGCTTCTACCTGCGAGGGATCGCCGACATCGGCCTGGTGCGCGGTCGCGTTGGGCAGAGAAGCGGCGGTCTCTTCGGCTGCCATCTTGTCGGAGCGGTAGTTCACCACCACCCGCGCGCCCATCCCGGCGAGCCTGTGGCTGATCGCGCGACCGATGCCTTTGCCTCCGCCGGTGACCAGAGCGGTCTTGCCGTCTAGATCCCCCAACTAAGCGGTAGTCGGCCCCGCGAAATCTACGAACAGCTCCTCTGCGTTCCACGTATCGACGCCGGGGATGTGCTTGGCGGCCAGGCTCGCGAGCACGCGCCCGGGGCCGAGCTCGACCACCGTGCGCACCTTCATCGCCCGCATCGACACCATCGTGCGCGCCCAGTCGACCTGGCGCAGCATCTGCTGCCGCAGCTCCTCACGTAGCGCGGCCACGGTCCGGAGCGCTTCGCCCGAGGCGTTGGCCAGCACGGGGAAAGACGGCGCGCTCAGCTGCAGGCGATCGACCGCGTTGCGAAACGCGTTCGCCGCGGCCTCCATCAACGGTGTGTGCGCCGCGAGCGGGATCGTCAGGATGAGCGCGCGTCGCGCTCCCGCCGCCACGGCGAGGCGCTCGGCCTCCTGCACCGCGGGCATCTCGCCCGAGAGCACGAACTGGACGTCCGCGTTGCGGTTGGCGACCCACAGCCGGCCATGAGCCGACGCTGCCTCGCGGATCGCCTCGACGCGTGACTCGTCGAGGCCGACGATCGCGATCATGCCCACGTGCTTGCCCGCGGCCTCGGCCATGACGCGACCGCGCTCCTTGACGAGCAGCAGCGCCGTCTCCCAAGGAATCGAGCCGGCGGCGGCGAGCGAGGCGATCTCGCCGAGGCTGTGCCCGGCGGTGACACTGACGTGCTCGAAACCGTAAGCCTCGCGCCAAACCTCGTAGGCGGCCCAGGACACGGTCATCACGCACGGCTGGATGACGTCGGTCCGGTTCAACTCCTCGACGGGCCCTTCGAAGCACAGCTTGCGCACGGGCATGTCGAGCACCTCTTCCGCGCGTTCGAATACCCGCCGCGCGGCGGGGTATCGGTCGTACAGGTTCTTGCCCATGCCAGGCTTCTGCACCCCCTGTCCGGGGAACAGCAGCGCGATCGGTCCCGCGAGAACTATTCCCATCTCAGTCCCAAGTCATATTCGCTACGCCCACTTCAGGAGCGTCGCGCCCCAGGTAAGTCCAGATCCGAATCCCGCCAGCAGGACGTGGTCGCCGCTCTTCACGCGGCCTTGTCGAATGGCTTCCTCGAGCGCGAGAGGAATCGACGCGCTCGAGGTGTTGCCGTACTCATCGATGTTGACGGCGACCCGCTCGATCGGCAGACCGATGCGTCGCGCCGCCGCGTCGATGATGCGGAAGTTCGCCTGGTGCGGCACCCACAGGTCGATCTCGTCGAGCCCGACGCCGGCCGCCTGGCAGACCTCGTTCGCCTGGCGGATGAAGATGTCGACCGCGAACTTGAACACGTCCGGCCCCACCATGTCGATGTAGGGGGTCGCGTCCTTCGCCGCGTAAGCGCCCTTCTCGATGTTGCCGCAGGTCACCTGCGCGTAGCCCCGCCCGTCCGAACCGAGGCACCAGCTGAGGAAACCAGCACCCTTCGGCGCCGCGCGGACGACCGCCGCCCCCGCGCCGTCACCGAAGATCACCGCAGTGCCGCGGTCGGAGAAGTTGAGCATCCGCGAAAGCACCTCGGCGCCCACCACCAGCACGGTCTCGGCGCGCTCGGTCGCGATGAACGCGTCCGCGATCGAAAGGGCGTAGACAAAGCTGGTGCATGCGGCGAGCGTGTCCCACGCCACCGCGCCAGGAGCGTCCAGCTCGTTCTGGATCCGGCACGCGACGGACGGAAACGGACCATCCGGCGATGACGTCCCGACCAGGATCATGTCCAGGTCTTTCGGGTTGACGCCGGCGGCATCAAGCGCCGAGCGGGCCGCCTTGGTCGCCACCTCGAACGTGGTCGTGCCAGGCTCGGCGACATGCCGGCGGCGGATGCCCGTGCGCTCGGTGATCCACTTGTCGGACGTGTCCATCATCTTCTCGAGGTCGAAGTTCGACAGCACCTTCTCGGGCGCGTAGACGCCGACGCCCGCGATGGCGCTCGGGCGGCCCTTGACGGTGAAAGAACGGAGCGGTACAGCGTCCGACCGCGTGCGGTAGTTGGTGGTGATGGCCATTGGCCCTATGCCTCCAGCCGTTCGGCGGTCTTTTGCTCCAGGAACTTCCAGAGGTCGGCGATGACCTTCATGTTCTCGAGCTCCGCGTCGGGAAGCTCGACGTCGTACTTGTCCTCGATGGCCGCAATTAGCTCGACAAGGTCGAGCGAATCCGCCGCGAGGTCCCGCTGAAAGCTCTTGTCCATCTGGACCTGGTCCGGATCGATGCCCAGGATCTCGCCCGCGAGGTCCTGCAGCGCTTTGAAGTCGAGCTGGGTTGCCATGGGCAATCCTTCCTCCTATTGCCCGTTCGCCGGGGCTTTTTTGATGACGAGGGTCGCGTTGTGGCCGCCGAACCCGAACGAGTTCGAGATCGCGACCTTGACGTCTGCTTTCCGCGCCTTGTTCGGCACGTAATCGAGGTCGCACTCCGGGTCGGGGTCGTCGAGATTGATGGTCGGCGGCAGCAGGCCGCGATCGAGCGCGAGCACGCATGCGGCTGCTTCGATCGCGCCGGCGGCGCCGAGAAGGTGACCGTGCACCGACTTCGTCGAGCTCACCGCGAGCTCGCGGGCGTGGTCGCCGAACACGGCCTTGATGGCCTTGGTCTCAGCGACGTCTCCAAGCTTGGTCGAAGTGCCGTGCGCGTTGACGTAGCCAACGTCTTTGAGGTCGACGCCGCTCGTCTCCAGCGCGTGGCGCATCGCTCGCATCGCGCCCTTGCCTTCCGGCTGCGGTGCGGTGAAGTGGTACATATCGGCGCTCGCGCCGTAACCCGCGATCTCGGCCAGGATCCGGGCCCCGCGCTCCTTGGCGTGGTCCATGTCCTCGAGCACGAACATCACCGAACCCTCGCCCATGACGAAACCGTCGCGGCCGAGGTCGAACGGGCGGCACGCCTTCTCAGGCTCATCGTTCCGCTCGCTCGTCGCCTTGATCTGGCAGAACGCGCCCATGGTCAGCGGCGTGATGGTGGCCTCCGATCCGCCCGCCAGCATCGCGATCGCGTCACCGCGCTTGATGATCTCGGACGCCTCGCCGATACCATGCGCGCTCGACGCGCAAGCGCTCACGATCGCGTAGTTTGGGCCGCCGGCCTGGGTGTGAATCGCAACGATGCCGGCCGCCATGTCCGCGATCATCATCGGCACGGTGAAGGGGCTGATCCGCTTGGGGCCACGCTCCATCAGCGCGGTGTGACTCTTCTCGATCTCCTCCATGCCGCCGATGCCGGAGCTGACGATCACGCCGACGTCGTCGGGATTCATCTGCCCAGGGTCAAGACCTGCCTGGCCGAGCGCCTGCTTGGAGGCGGCGAGGGCGAACTGGCAGTAGCGCCCGATGTGGCGGGCGGTCTTGCGGTCCATGTATTCCTCGGCGTTGAAGCCCTTGACCTCAGCCGCGATCTTGGTGTCGAAGTTCGTCGTGTCGAACCGCGTGATCCTGCCGACTCCCGAGACGCCCTCGATCAGGTTCGACCAGACCGTCTCCATATCGTGTCCGATCGGCGTGATGAAGCCGATGCCCGTCACAGCCACGCGTCGACCGTTGGATTTTGACTCTTCCGTCATAAGCCCAGCATACGGACGCGAGGTACCAACGGCACCCTCGCCAGGTGGCAAAACCTGCATGATTCTTTGGACTCGAGGTCCAAAGTCGATCTCAGAGCAGCTTCTGGAGGTCGAGCGCGAGTTGGAGCCGCAGGCGGTTGGCAGGGATATCGAGATCGCCCCCGAGCAGCTCTTTCAGCTTCTCCAGGCGGTACAGGACCGTGTGCCGGTGCAGGCCGAGGGTGGACGCGGCGTCCTTGACGGAGCCTTTGGCCAGGTACGCCTCCAGCGTCTCCAGAAGCTGTTCGCGGTTGCGGACCTTGGGATTCATCAGCGGGCCAAGGCTGTGGGCGACGAATCGCTCGGCGAGGAGCGGGTTCTGGGCCAGGACGAGGTGGGGGATGACCTCATCGTGGCCGTGGACGATCGCCTCAGGCCTGAGCTTGCGCCCTGCTTCGAAAGCCTGCTGGGCCTCCAGGTAGGAGCGCGCGACGCCATGCAGGCCGGGATGGTAACCCCCGATGCCGGCTCGGACCCGAGCGCCGGTCTGGCGCGCGCGCTGCGCCACCTGCTCCTGCAGGTCGCTCACGAACTGGCGGGCGGATTCAACGTCGGCGCTGGATTCGGCCGGCCACAACACGGCCAGAGTGCTGGGGTCGGTCGCCAGCACGAGGCAGCCACGGCCGATCTCGAGCGAGTCGGCGAGCTCCGCCAGCGCCTGGCCGCCACGCTCGCCGTCTCGATTCCCGAGGACGAGCTTGCACACGACCGCGACATAGCCCGTCGCGCTGAGCGGTGTGTTGATGGCGAGCGCCTGGCGCTGCAGCTCAAGCTCCGAATCGAAGTTGTCGCTGATGAGGGAATGGAAGAGCCGGGCGTGGGCGCGCGTGCCACGCTGCATGTGCTGCTCGCGTGCGTGCAGGTAGGTCTTCGTGACCTCCGCCGCCACCTGGTCCAGGGCGGCAAAGACGTAGTTGGCGACTAGCATGATCGCCTCAGGCGTCGCATCAGGCTGGCCCCGCCAGGCGCGGAGAATCTCGTCCCAGGCCACGCGGGCCGCCATCCGGTAGGCGGCCAGGATGGGCTCGACCGACTGGCTGCTGCGCGCCTGCAGGATGCCGAGCTGCGCGACGCGGCGGAGCTCCTCCTGGGTCGCGGGCCGCGCCTCCCGCGCGGTGGCGAGGAAGAGGTCGAGGCCCGCCTCACACGCGCGGACGATGGCGTCGCGCTGGGGCGGCACCCCAGTCGAGGAATCCCAGCGCACGAGCGTGACCACGGCGCGCGCCATGTGTCGCGCCATACCCGCATGTCGGCGCTCCAGCTCGTCGATGAGGCCCTGGGGAAGCCGGGGCGCAGCCCCCGTGGCCGCCTTGGACCTGGAGGCCAGCTTCGCCATCGCGACCAACTATACGGGCCGCCCGCGCCTTGGACACCGAGTCGATGGAACCTATGGAGGGCAACCCACGGATAGTCCGGACTGACCGAGCTGAACTCCGCCCGACGCAGGCCCGGATAGGCCGGACTATCCGGCGCCCAGAGTGATTCGAAGACGACGATTCGGTGACGAAGCTGCGTAATCGGGGCCGGGTCGATCCCGGCCGCGAAAGCAATGCCTGGAGCCTAGGAGTGCTTCTTCACGAACTCGAGCATCCGCCGCCAGGCGTCGTCGCACGCGTCCCTCCACTGCTCGTGCGCGCGATCGAAGAAGCTGTGCGGCGCGCCCTCGTAGACGTGCGACTCGTACGGCACGCCCGCCGCCGCCAACTTCTTCATGAACTCCTGGTTCTGCTCGGGCGTGGTCGCCTGATCAGCGCCCGCGATCAGGATCAGAAGGGGCGCCTTCATCCTCGAGATATACGGCTCGCTGCGCACCGGCCTGCCGTAGAAGCCGATGCATCCGTTCAATCCGGGGTTCAGCGCCGACTGGTTCCACGAGTTCGACCCGCCAAAGCAGAAGCCGACTGTGAAGGCCGACTTGACCGCCCCGCCATCTTTGGATTTGAGGTGCGCGATCGCAGCGGCAGTGTCCATCGCGATTCCTTCCGGGGTCGTGGCGTCGACGTGCGGCTTGTAGTCGAACCCATCGCTCCGGTCGCCGCGACCAGCCGTCCTTGCGAAGTAGTCGATCGCGACGCTGTCGATCCCCGCCTCTGCGAATCGCTGCGCCAGCTCTTTGTAGAAGCGATGGAGGCCACGCACATCCGGGAGGACGACCATCCCGGCGCCGGTGGGTTTCGATGCCCGCGCAAAGTACGCGTCGAGCTCGGTCCCGTCGGAGGCTTTGAGGGCCAGGTCACCCTGGTCGGCGGCGGCGCCGCCGATGGGCGGCAAGGGGACTCGCGCATTGTCGTCATAGCACATGGATCGATTCTCGCTTAGTCTGAAGGCCGATGAAGATCGAGAGCCCGGCGTTCACGCTCGACGACGTCAAGACGTTTATGAACACCTACCTCGACCGCGAGCGCAACCTGCTTGCAGACCGCCTGCAGAATGCATCCGATCGCCTGGCCGCTCTCGCGCCCCTCATCAAGGCCCAGACCGGAAACGAAGGCAGCTGGAACGCGCACGAGCTGCTCGCGCATCTCGCGGTCCTCTCCAAGTTCTACGGCGTGCTCGTCCACCGCATCTCGACCGGACAGCTGCCCAACATGGATCTTCTCGAGGCGGTGCACCTCCGCGACTCGGTCGGGCATCAGATGTCCCAGCTCGAACCCGCGGACCTTGTGCGGATGACGCTTGCCGACCATGAACGGACGATCAACACACTGAGGACGAGCGACTCACAAGCGCTGCGCAGGACGGCCGAGCTGGGGGACGGGATCACGATGACGGCCGAAGAGGTCGCCCGGCTGCCCCTGGTCAGTCACCTCGAGCTGCACATCGAGCAGCTCGAGAAGATGCTGGGGTAGGCCCCTAGTCGCTCGCTTGCGGGTAGCGCAAGGCGCGCAGCTCGCGGCGGATCGTCTCTGCCGCGTCGTCCATCATCTGAGGGTCCGGGTCGTAGTCCTGGTTGCCGAAGTCGAGGTCATGCAGGCCGCGGATCGGGACGACGTGGAGGTGGCAGTGAGGTACCTCGAGCCCGGCGATGGTGACTCCGATCCGCTCCGGGTTGAACCCTTTCATCTGCGCCCGGCCAATCGCCTGCGCCGTCTCGGCGAGGTGGGCGAGGAGCGAGGCATCCAGATCGATCCAGTGATCGATCTCCTGCCTCGGCACGACCAGGGAGTGGCCAGGCCGCAGCGGCCGGTTGGATAGAAAAACCACGCATCGGTCGTCCTTCCAGACGAACCGGGCGGGCAGCCTGCCTTCGATGATCTGGGTGAAGATCGTCGGCATCAGGTCCTCGGCTCCCACTGAAAGAAGCGGATACCAACCGCGATGCCGCCGACGCCCCACGCTCCCAGCACCAGCAGGTCGTTGGTGTGAAGGCCTGAACCGCTCAACTGGAAGAACGAGCCTATCAGGGCATCGGCGAAATGACGGACCGGGAAGATCTTGCCGGCGATGTCCAGCCAGGCGGGCGGGTTCTGGAGTGGGATGAAGACATTGGAGATGAACAGCAGAGGCAGAATCGTGCCGTTGACGACCGCCGGCGAAGCGTCCGCATTGGGAATGAACCCTGTGACGGCGACCCCCAGAACGCAAAACACCGCCGCGCCGACGATCAACGTCAATCCGAACGCCGGCAGCGTTGAGGTCGGGAGCGTCGCCCCATAGAAGAGCGCCCCGAATGCAGCGCAGACGGCGACCAGCAGGATGGCGATGACGATCGCGTGAAAGATGCGCGCGAACATGTAGCTCCACACGGGGAGCGGCGATCCATGAATCCGCTTCAGCGCGCCCGAGTCGCGCGAGATCGTGAGTGAGATGGCGATGTTCGTGTAGCAGGCGGTGATCACGGAAAAGGCGGAGATTGCAGGCACATAGAACGTCGCCACCCTCACGGTCTGACCCGGCCCGACCTGAATATGGCCATTGCCAAAGATCACGGAAAAGATCACCAGGAACATCAACGGGAAGATCAAGGTGAAGAAAAGAGACGCGGGATTGCGGATGAACGCCTTGTTGATGTACCAGACCTGGCGTAGCGCGAGGCGAAGGTCTTTCATGCGGATGCCCGCGCCGAGTCGGCTTGCTCAGTGATCTGCAGGTAGACGTCTTCCAGGGAAGGCCGGGTGACCTCCAGGCCTTCCAGAGACAGGTTCTGCTGCACCGCCCAGGAGGTCAGCTCGTAGAGGGCTCGGGTTGGATCCTGCGTCTGAACTTCGAGAAATTCGCCGTCGGTTTTCACTTCCGAGCTGATCCCGGCAGGCAAGCTCGCCGTCGCCGGCAGCTTGAAGCGAATCGATGCTGCTGCTTGCTCGCGGCCCGCGAGCGTGTCCGGCGTCCCCTCAGCCACGACCTTTCCCGCGGAGATGATCACGACTCGGTCGGCCAGGAACTGGACCTCATCCATCGAGTGGGAGGTCAAAAAGATCGTCTTGCCAAGCTGCTTCAGCCCCTGTATGACATCCCAGGCGTTGCGCCTCGCGCCTGGATCGAATCCGGTCGTTGGTTCATCGAGGAACAAGACGCGCGGGTCACCGGCGAGCGCGATGGCAACGTCGAGGCGGCGTCGCTGTCCGCCTGACAGCTTTGTCACCCTGGAATCCCGCTTGTCCATAAGGCCGACAAGATTGATCACCTCATCCAGGGGTCGCGGGTTCGGGTAGTAGCCGCGAAACATCTCGACCGTCTCGGCAACGGTCAGGTACGGATCGACTCCACTCGTCTGGAGAACGATGCCCATCTGCTCCTTGAGGCGCCGGCCGCCCGAAGCCGGATCGAAACCGAGGACCGATACCCGGCCGCCGTCGCGTCGCCGGAATCCCTCCAGGATCTCGACGGTCGTCGTCTTGCCGGCACCGTTGGGCCCGAGGAGCGCAAAAACCTCGCCCTCGTCAACGGTGAAGCTGATGCCTCGAACAGCCTCGACCGCCCCGTAGAACTTGCGGAGTCCTTCGACCTCGACCGCCTTCTGAGGCAACTCGTGCCCGATGCTAGCCGAAGGTCGCCCCTAGCTCGGGTCGCCCCACAGCGCGTTCGAGACATCGGAGCCGAAGGCGTCGCGGTGGCGCTCGCAGAATTCATCGCGCGAGTAGCTGTGCTCGATCGTCCCGACGTGCTCCACCGCGTACGTTGCGGCGAGCGACGCGACGCACCCCGCGGCGTAAACGTCGAGGCCTCGCAGCAGGCCTGCGATGAGGCCCGCCCGGTATGCGTCGCCGGCACCCGTGGGGTCGACCTCGCGCAAAGCTGGAGCCGCCGGAATGTCCACCGAGCCGTCCCGCGTGGTGATCCGCGAACCGTGCCGCCCCAGCGTCGTGACGACGACCTCGGAGCGGTCGAGCATGCCTTGCATGTCGCGTTGCGAGCGCTCCTGGATGAGCTCGAGCTCGTAGTCGTTGCCGATCACGATCCACGCGCCGTCGATGCCGTCGTCGACGTCGGAGCGATCCATCATCGGAAGCTGATGCGCCGGGTCAAAGATGAATGGCACGCGGCGTTCTCGGCTCTCGCGAACGAGCCTTCGCATCGCTCTTGGATCGTTGGGGCCGACGATCACTGCATCGATCCCGGGCGGCGCGTCGTCGAGGCCGAGGTCGCCCGCTCGCCACATCGCTCCGCCGTAATAGCCCGTGAGTTGATTGTCATCCATGTCGGTCGTGGTGAATCCAGTGGCGCTCATCTCGCCTTCGATGAGGCGGAGCCCGCGACAGTCGACGCCGTGCGCGATCAGCCAGTCGCGATATTCGGTCGCGTCAGACCCCGCGGTGGCGAGCACCGCGGCGGGATGGCCGAGCAGCGAGAGGTTGTAGGCGTAGTTGCCGGCCACGCCGCCCTTTCGCTTCTGGAGGTCGTCGACCAGGAAGCTCAGGTTCAGGATATGAGTCTTGTCGGGAAGGATGTGGTCCTTGAAGCGGCCCTTGAAGGTGAGGATGTAGTCGTAGGCGATCGAGCCAGTGCAGAGGACCATCGGTTTGTATCCGTCCGAAGGCTAACCGAAAACCGAAGGGACGCCCCCCTTGGGACGCCCCTCACTAACTCTGCTGGCTAGGCGGCGCGGCGCCGAGCCGACCGACCGCGGGCTCGCCTCGCGGCGGGTTTGCTCTCGGCGGGGCGGCGTGGGGTGAGCTCGCTTGCCTGCTCGAGGCGCGTTGCGGTCCTGGCGATCGTCTTGAACGAGCCGTTGAAGATTCGCAGCGTTCGCTTGGCGACATCGCCGACGACGTCCTCGCGACGCGCCTGGACCTTGACGAGCTGCAAACCCTTGACCGCAAGCTTCTCGGGCAGCTTCTCGTTCACCTCGACGCCAAATACTTTCACGCGGTCCGGCAGCAACGCGTTGATCCGCCGGTTGATCCTGCGTACCGCCGGCGTGCCCTTTCGCTCGAAGCTCCGGACCTGCTTGCGGGCCGCGCCGATCGGATCGGACGCGACCTCGGCCGCGGACTGGGCGGCGCCGACCGCCACCTGCTCGACCGCCGTTGCGGTGTCGGAAAAGTCAGTGCTCATCGCGAACCTCCTCTGTATTCTTGACGCAGCATAACGCGTTGCGTCAATCGCCGTCAACGGGCGGCTGGAGACGATCGATGAGCGCTTGCGCCGCGCGACCAAATACGTCGTAGTGCGCCACCCGGCGGCGCTTCTCGGGCTGGATCCACTCCGGTCGCAATCCATGCAGCCGGCCCCATTCCTCGAGCTGCTCCCGCAGGCCGATCACGTGGAGGAACGGCTTCTCTCGCGTGAATCCGCGGATCGTCGAGCCGTGATAGGAATCGAAGTTGCGATGCACCGCGATGCCGCCCGCCTCGGCGAACGCGATCGCCTCTTTGATCTGTCGCCGCTCGAAGTACCGCTCCTCGAGTTCTCCGCCGGCGCCGGCGCTGACGGGTTTCACAGTGAACCGACACACACGAGCGCCGGCGCCCGCGCGAAATCAGGGGCGAGGTCGCGCATCCGATTGAGTGACGCGCGGCAAGCGCGCGTCTGATTGAGTGACGCGCGGGAAGCGCGCGTCTGGGCAGATGGGCCGGAAAGCGCACAGCTGGCACGGCCGGTCCGCATGCTCGGGGCCGAGATGGAAATCGTTGGCGGTGATCCGGGCCGACGCCTCTGTGATGCGACGCATGACGGCGTCGTCGTCTGGCCGCACGTCGAGGAGCTCGCCCCGCCGCATGTCAAACAGGATGAGCCGTGGCTCGCGACCCCCTGGCAGCAAACCGCGTCGCGCCGCGACGCCGTAGATCCGCAGCTGCAACGAGTACGCCTCGATGAGCGCCGCGTCAAGGGTGGCGTTCGTCTTGAAGTCGACCAGCGCGACCTTTCCGTCGATCTCACACACGCGGTCGACAACACCGCGGACTCGAGTGCCCCCAACGTTCATGTTGAAGCCGGACTCGACCGCGAGGGTGCGGGCGCGGGCGAGCGGGTGACGAACGTACCGTTCGAGCATCTCGCGGCCCGCCTCCGGACCGCGATAAAGCGCCAGCAGGTCGCCACCAACCATGTGCCAGGCCGCGAGGGTTTCGTGCACCGAAGCGCCGAGCTCCGTCGAGCCCATCGCGCGGACGTGAGCCGGCTGAAGCTCGTCAGGCGGCGCAGGCACGCGGAGGACGTTGGCGAAGCGATAGCGCACGGGACACACCTCGAAGTCGTGCAGCTGGGAGAAGCTCAGCTCCGCGCCCCGCCGGCTTTCGCCCTCCGCAGCGACGGCGGGCGGCTGCATCTCCTCGAGTCGGTCGAGCACGCGGGCGACCACCGACGCGTCGTCGTGGACCTGACCATTGACCGCCGGCGGCACAGGCAGCTCCAGCTGCTCGGCCTCGACCACCGAGGCCGACTCGGGATGGGCAAGGGCCCAGCTCAGGATCTCAGCGAAATGGTCGTGATCTTCGAGGCCGTTGGCTCCGACCTCGCGGGGTGACACCTCTTCGCGCGTCGCCGTCACGTACAGCGCGTCCTTGGCGCGTGTGAGACCGACGTACACGATGCGCCGGCGCTCGCCTATCGCCAGCGCCACTGCCGGAGCGCCGGGCGATGTCTCGACATAGTGCGGATGTTTTTCGCCACGCCAGTTCTTCATCACGAAACCGAGATTGTCCGGATCGAAGAAGAGCCTCTCGGTGTCGCGAGGACGCGGTGGACGCAGGTTGACAAGAAAGACGACTGGGAACTCGAGGCCCTTCGCCGCGTGAACCGTCAGCAGCGAGACCGCCTCGGTCAACGCCGCCTCCTCGGCAGCTTCACCGACGGCGAGGTCGGCGTCGATTACCTGGTCGAGGTGGCGCACGAAATCGCCGATGCCGGCCAGGGCGAGGTCGCGCTCGAACCGCCCCGCGAGCTGGAAGACCTTGCGCAGGTTGAGCAGCGCGCGGGGGCTGCCGTCACGCTGGGCGCCAAGCTCAGCCCACCGCAGGTAACCGCTCTCCTCGAGCAGGCGGTTGAGGATATCGGCGACGGTGAGCGCATCGCGCAGCAGGCCGATGCGGTCGGTGAGCTCGATCAGCCGCACGGCCTGGGCGGCCACCTTCGGCTCCATCTCCGGAAAGCCCTCCACGCATGATTCGTCGAAGCAGTCGCGCAGCCTCATCCCCTTCCTCGCTAACCGGCGGGCGGCGAGTCTGTACATGCCTTCGTCGGGCAGCCGCACGATCGGACCTTGCAGCAGCCTGACGAGCGCGCCATCGTCCATCGGGTTCTCGGTCAGCCGCAGCAACGCGAGCACATCCTTGATCTCCTGGCGGTCGAAGAAACCAGAGCCCCCGCTTGTGACATAAGGAATGCCCTGGCGCCGCAGCTCGTCCTCAAAGTCGCGCGGGAGCATGCGGACTGAATGCGAGAGCACCGCGATGTCGCGGAACGCGCGGCCGCTTACGTGCAGACGCCGGATCGTTTCCGCCACCGAGCGAGCCTCCATGCGCGGGTCGGGCGCCATGAGGACGCTGACCGGCGCAGAGGTTCCACCGCCGCGGGTCGCCACGAGGTCCGGCTCCCCGGCAAAGTCCGGGTCGCGCCGAATGAAGTCGGTCGCGCAATCCAGGATTCCCTGGTAGGAGCGCCGGTTGTGCGTCAGGGGAAGACGCCGGCCCGGGAACAGGCTTCGGATGTTGTCTATCTCCGCATCACGCCACCCGTAGATGGACTGCTTCGCGTCGCCCACCACTGTTACGTTGCCGAAGCCTTCTGCCCCCGCAAGGCGGATGAAGTCGAGCTGGATGCGGTTGGTGTCCTGGAACTCGTCGACGATGAGGTAGCGAAAACGCTCGCGACAGCGATGGCGGAACTCAGGCACCCGCTCGAGCGCGTCGATGACCTCGAGCAGGAGGTCGTCGAAGTCGCGGAGGCCTTGCTCGCGCAGGCCGTCCTCGTAGGCGCGGTAGATCGTGAAGAGGACGTCGATGGCTTCGAGCTCGGCCCGCGCCGGGTCAGGACCACCTGAGCCGTTGGGCGATGGACGGCCGCTCCAATGCTGGGCGTGCAGGTCGGACGCACGCTGCCGGAACCTCTCGGGGCCGATGCCGCGGCCCTTGAGCTTGAGCAGGAAGCGCAGGCCCGAGCGCAGCAGGTCGTCGAGGTCGTCCACCGGCAAGGCCGTGAAAGAGTCCGGGTCGAAAGGTGCCGCGGCACCGCTGCGCAGACGGGCGATCAATTCCTGCTGGAACAGCTTCTGCCCGGTCTCGTCGAGGACGCGCATCTCGCGGGGCGCGCCGACCAGGTAGGCGAACTCGTCGAGAAGGCGCGCGCACACGCTGTGAAACGTTCCGATCCAGCTGGCGTCGAGCTGCTGGGTCGCGAGGTCGGGGCGGCGTGCTCCGAGCTCCGCGGTGATCCGCAAACGGAGCTCCTCGGCGGCCCGGTCGCTGAACGTCAGCGTGAGGATCTGGTCAGGCGCGACGCCGTGCTCCACCAGCCAGCAGAAGCGCTCGGTCGCGGTGAAGGTCTTGCCGGTGCCGGGCCCGGCCGCGATGAGGAACGCGCCCTGCGGGCCGGCGTGGGCGGCGGCCGCCTGCTCGGGGCTCAGGCTCGGACCGCCGACTCGCAACGCGCTCATTCGGGCGGAGCCCCGCCGTAGGAACAGATCGCGGCATGTGGGCACGATCCGAATCGCGTCACGCAGGTGCCTGGGAGCTCCCGCGGCCCGGGTTCGAAGTGCCCGGCCTTGATCCGCTCGATCGCCGTCATCACCACGGCGCGGCTGCGATCGAGGTCATCCTGCGTCAGCGGCCTTTCGCGGTACTCCTTCAGGCCGGCAGGCCGGCCGACGCTGAATATGTCCTGGCGCATGCCTCCCCAGACCCAGTCTTTCGGATACCAGAGCGAGAGAAACCGCGGCTGGAACCCGAGCGGCTTCCCTTCGTCGTCGAGACCGTCCTTGCAGGCGAGGTAGTACAGCGCCAGCTGCACGTCATGAAGCTCGGGCCCGAAGTACATCTCGTACGCGAAGCGCATCGGCTTGCCTGATCCCGTTTTGTAGTCGACGACCTCCACCTCGCCATCGCCCACGTCGTTGACGCGGTCGATCTTGCCCACGACCTCGACGCCATCGAGTTGAAGGTGGAACCGCTTTTCGACCGCAAGCGTGCCGATGCGGCGGATGAACTGCATGCCGGTGATCGAGCGGATGTAATTGCCCAGAACCGTGCGCACCTGCTTCTCCTCGCGCTTGCGGTCGAGTACGCCCTCCATCCGGGACAGATAGCCGTCGAGGTGTCGCTGCAAAGAGTCTTCGAGCCACTGCCGCTGCTGATCGGACTCGAGCTGGTGCCACTCGGCCTCGTGCTCGTGGAAGTCCTGGAGGACCTCGTGCAGGAAACCGCCACGCTCCATGGCGACCGAGCGCGGCTCCTCGACCAGGCCCGGGTGATGGTTGTACCAGTAGAGCCGCGGGCACTTCAGGTAGTCGTTAAGCGTGGTCGGGCTGAAGTGATCGATCTCGACGGACGCCGGGTTGCGTTCGTCGCCGTAAGGCTCGAATGGTTCGCCTGACGCGGGGTCGGTGAGAAATGCCACGTCGAGGCCGAGACCGAGCGCGCGGCGAACGGTGGCCTCACTGAGCGCCGCCGGATGCGCCGCGAGAAGCACCTCCGCCTCCCTGTCGAGGAGAACGTCCTCCGGCTCCAGTCGGGACGACGCCCGCGTCAGCTCGTGGACCTCCGCGATCGGGTCGGCCATCTCGAGAAAAACCGAACGGCCGGCCTGCCGCAGGTAGGCGTCCGCGTAGCTCACGTAGAGCCGCCGGCGGGCGCGCGTCATCGCGACGAACGCAAGGCGCGCCTCCTCGGCGAGGTGGCCATCCGGGTCCGAAGGCCAAGACGGCATGAAGCCGACTTTGAAACGTTCCAGCCAGGCGCGGTCGTCGGCGTCGAGGAGCGGGTGCGGCTTCGCGTCGAGCGGGAACAGGCCGTGCGCGAAGCCGGCGCAGAACACCACCTCGAACTCCAGGCCCTTGGCCTGGTGAACGGTCATCACCTGGACTGCATCACGCGAGCCGGAAGCCGATTCGGTCTCGTCCGACGCGGCGGCCAGCAACGTCTCGAGCGATCCGGTGATATCGGCCAGCAATGGCTTGGACCCGTGCATTCGCTCGTGGACAAGCTCGATCGACTCGAGGCCTTCGATCGCCGAACGCAGGTGCGCGATGGCGTCCGCGCGCTGGTCGGGTGGCAGGTCGAGATCGACCAGGCGCCCGATCGCCCCCTCTTCGATCAGGACCGCATACGCGAGGCTGGCGATCGGCAAGCTGCGCGCGCGGCCGAGCAGCCGCTCCCGCACGACCATCGCGCGGTGGAGAGCATCCAGCTCGCGGTTGCTCAGGAAAGCCATGAAGTCGGGCTCGGGGGGAGTTTCCGGTGCGGCACCCGGCTCGCGCCCGGCCGGTGGCGGCTGGCCCCATGGCAGCGGGTAACGCTCCGGATCCCTCGCGGCGAGGGAGTACATGACGCGATCGACGGCCTTCTTGAGGGGCCGGCTGCGCTCCCGCGCGTAGGCGCGCAGCCGGCTGACTGTCCTAGGCCCGACCCCGCACAGGCTGGAGGCCAGCGCGCCCTCGAGCGCGTCAGAGTCGTCGGAGCGGCGAAGCGATTCGAGGTATCCGACGAGGAAACGAACCACCTCGTTGCGGGGCGTGGCGCCCCACCCGCGTACTTCATAAGGAAGGCTCAGCGCGCGCAGAGCCTCCTCGAACGGCGCGCCGAGCGCGCTCGTGCTGCGGAGGACGATCGCGAAGTCTGCAAGCTTCAGCTCTGGCCACTGCGCACGAAGTCGCTTGATCTCGCGCGCGCAGAAGTGCGCTTCGTCGACGGCGTCGCTCTCGCGGGACACCACCACCGCCGGAGCGGATGACTGGGACACCGCGCGCAACGCCCGCGGCGCGCGGCCCGGCTGCGTCGCGGCGAGGAGGCGCTCGCCGGCGTCGAGGGCGTCTTGCGAACACCGACGGCAGTCGTCGAGGCGGAGGGTCTGGGAGCCGTACGCGGCCACGAAGTCGTGGCTGAGCAGGCGCGGAACTGTGCCACGGAAACCGTAGATCGACTGGTCTGGATCGCCCACGACCACCAGCCGCGGCTTCGCCTCGGGAGGCGCGAGCAGACGCAGCAGCTCGAACTGAGCCGGATCGACGTCCTGGAACTCGTCGACCAGGACGAGCCGGAACTTCGACCGCAACCTGTCGCGCAGCGCTGGGTTGGACTGCAGCAGCTCGATCGCACCCGAGATGAGGTCGCGAAAATCGAGGAGCCGCGCGTCTGTAATCCGCCGCTGGTAGGACTGATACAGCCTTGCCAGCACCCGCAGCCGCTCGCCGGCGCCGGCTTCCGTGGCCAGCAGCAGCGCCGCCGGATGCACGAGGTTCTGCTTCATCAGCGCGACGAACGCGAGCGCGTCATGCGCGAATGCGTCGGAGCGGCGCACCCCGTCAAGGGACCCGAGCACCTCTGCGTCCAGCTCCTCACCGGCGAGCACCGTCCGCATGACGATCCATTCCTGGAATCCGTTCAGGAGAAGGCGCTCTCGATCGGGTGCGTGCTCGCGCAAGAGGCGCGCGCAGAAGCTGTGGAAAGTCGAGATCCACGCCTCGCCGTAGTCGTCGCGCAGTCGCTCGTCGATCCGGCGCGCAATCTCGCCGGCCGCTCCGGTCGAAAAGGTCAGGACGAGGATCTGGTCGCGAGCGGCCAGCTCGCCGCGGACGGCCTGCTCGTACAGGTCGACCAGCGCGTGGGTCTTTCCCGTGCCCGGCCCGGCCAGCACACGTAGTGGTCCAGTGATTTCCTGAATGTCGAGTGGCAAGGGGTCTCCCGGGTGGCGGCGGGCGACCTGATTATGCGGGGGCTCGGGTCCTCGAGTCAGCCCACGCCGTTAAGGGCCACCAGGCGGCGATCACGAGCGCAAGCAGGAGCGCGATCTCCAGCCAGGGCCAAAGCTTGAGCTCGGGGCTCATGCCCTTCAGGTACAGATAGGGGCTGGCCAGCACCCAGCCCGCCGCGAGGGGGACCCGCCAGGTCAACGCCGGCCGTTCCTCCCAGACCATCCAGGCGGCGGCGGCGAGCAGGCACAGGTCGGACCCGTGCAGGTAGGGCGAAACAATGAGCGAACCGACTATCGCAAGCGGCACGACGAGTCCAGGCGAGCTGCGCAGCTTGTACGCCGCGCCAAGGACAGCGCCGACGATGAGGACGCGAAGCACGAGGGCGAAAGTCCCTGTCGCAGCAAGTGCGCCGTGCAGCGTCAGGTTGTCGGCGCCGGTGGGCAGGGGCTGCTGCAGCTGGGTCAGGTAGGCCGATATGCCGTCGACGCCCATCGTCAGCAGGAGGGCGAGCATCACGGCAAGCGCGCCGGCGAGCCATGCCGCGAACGCTCGCAGCCGCCACGCGAACAGCAGCGCGAACGGAACGAGGACGGCGGTGTTGGGCTTGAGAAGGATCGTGAGCAATGCCAGGCCGGCGAGCACGTCGCGCCGGTCGCGCAGAAGACGCCAAGCGACCACCGTACCCGCGGCGACGAGCGGGACGACCTGCCCGACGTTGACCGCGTGCATCACAAACCATGGCGTCAGCGCGCCGATCACCGCGATCCAACGCGCCCATCCTCTGCTGACCCCCGCCCACGCAAGGGCGAGCGCGAAAGCGCCGAAGATGAACACCGCCCAGACGACGTAGGCGATGCTGAGCGGCAGCCCAGCGAGGGGCGCCGTGAGGAATGCCACGGTGGGCGGGCTGAGGAATGGCTGGGCGATCTGGGCCGGCCTCCATCCCGCGTCTCGGGGAGAGATCGCCTCTTGCTGTACCGCGACCAGACCCTGGTCGTACAGGTTCGCCCATCCGTCCTTCAGCCCCACCTGCGCAGCGGCCAGATAGGTGTGGAAGTCCACGCTGATAGGGTCGTGGCGGATGGCCAGGTCAAGGACCAGCGCAAGCCCGACGAATCCGAACGCCAGCGCCAGGAGAACCCGATTTCCGCCGATCTTTACAGGACTGAACAACGTCTCCCCCGGTGATTCAAAAAATACGCCTTCCCCGCGTGCGGCGGCGGCGTAACTCACTGATGGTGAGGGATACCTATATTCCCAAACGCATGGGGCGGGGCGTCGCGACAGGTTCCTGGGGAAACCCGCTGTGGCCGGCGCTCGCGGCCATTGCGATCCTCGTCGCCCACCTCCCGCAGCTCCTGCATCGCCTGCTCGACGGCGATGAGGCGATCTACGGCTCGATCGCGGTTCTGATGAATCTGGGGGGCGGGCTGTACGCCGACGGCGGAGTCGACAACAAGCCGCCGGGGATCTTCTGGGTGTACGCGCTCACCTTTCGGGTCTTCGGCGCTTATCAGACGTGGGCGGTTCATGCGGTGGCCTTGCTCGTCATGGCGGCGACCTGCGTGCTGATCTTCCTTATCGCGCGCCAGCTTGCCAGCCCGAGGGCGGGTTTGCTGGCCGCCTTGTTTTATGGCCTCCTGACGGCGGCCGGCAACCCACGCCTTCTCGCGGCGAACACGGAGATCTTCATGATGCTCCCGCTCACCGCTTCGGTCCTCTTAATGCTGCGCCGGCGATGGTTCTGGACCGGATTCCTCCTCGTGGTTGCATTCACGTTTCGCCAGTCGGCCGCGGTCGACGTGCTCCTCGTCGGGCTTGCCCTCTGGTGGCTCGAACCGCGCGCGAGGCTGTGGAAGGCAGCCGGTATGACTTCCGCCGGAGCCTTGACCGGATTCGTGGCGGCTGCCGGACTGATTGCGATGAGCGATTCCCTGCCGGGTTTCTGGAGGTGGACGATCGGCACCCTGGTCGGCTACGCGTCGACCAACTGGACGCCGAGCCTTGTCTGGCCACGCGCGAGGGACAGCATCCTGCCGTTCGTCGTCGACATGGTCGTGTTCTGGATCGCGGCCATCGCCGTGGCCACCCGGTGGCGCACTCTGACCGTCGCCGTCCGCCTGACGGTCGTATGGCTCGTGGTCGCGATGGCGGGGTCGCTGGCCGGTGGCCACCTCTCGTGGCACTACTTCATCCAGGCGATGGGTCCGCTCGCGATCCTCGCCGCGCTCGCCTTCGACCGTTTCACGCTCAGGAGATATGTTGCTGCGGCAGCAATCTTGGGGATCGCCGTCCCAGTTGTCGCTTGGTGGGCGTTCGACGTCACCGCCGATCCGTTGACATATGACTTCGCGCCACCTGTCCCGCGGCACCAGGCCGTATCCGCATACATCGCCGCGCATACATCCGCGGCCGATCGCATCTTCGTCTGGGGCGACTGGCCCGCTCTCTATGTCGAGTCGGACCGCGTCATGTCAAGCCGCTTTCCGGGATTCCTTCGCGGCTTCGCGCGGGGCTCCTCGCTTCCGCCGAACAACTGGGACACGGCGCCCGACGTGTGGCCCCTTCTCGAGTCCGACCTCAAAGCGCATCCGCCGGCGCTGATCATCGACACGGCACCCGCCGACTGGAGCGATTTCGCGATGTACCCGATGAGCAGCTACCCGGTGCTTGCTCGCTTCGTCGCGAGCGGTTATCACCAGGTCGATGTCGTCGACGGCGTGGTGATCTACGCCCGCAACTCCAGCAGCAACCCCAACAGCGGCCCCAACAGTAGTTAGACCGGTTTCTTCACGTTGACCGGCGGCGGGGACGGCAGCGGC
>WNGO01000092.1_pt1 | contig 58503 bp, 56 predicted proteins | sample 5400511 | NCBI WGS metagenome assembly WNGO01 (sample SAMN13153380, study PRJNA577476) | soil metagenome | isolation source: 20 cm soil or saprolite under Garry oak tree replicate 2 | place: USA:California | collected 2016-06-15 | reverse complement strand
CCGGCGGCGAGCAGCATCGCCGGCCAGAGGGTGCAGTGGAATCGCGTGATCCCCTTCCCGATGACGTGCAGGTCGGCCGGCCAGAGCCGCTCGTACCGGGGGTCGGGAAACCCGGTGGCGGAGAGGTAGTTGATGACCGCGTCGAACCACACGTACACCGTTTGCTCGGCGTCACCGGGGAAGGGAATCCCCCACGGGAGCCGCTGTCGTGAGATGGACACGTCCTGGAGCCCGGCCTCGATCAGCCGGACGACTTCGTTGCGGCGGATCGCCGGCTCGACGCGGAACGCGCTCCTTCGTGGCCACCAGCTCGAGCGTGGGATGCTCGATGCAGCGGCCGTTCACGATCTGCGCGCCCTGCTTGAACTCCTCGCAGCCGGTGCAGTAGAGGCCCTCGTAGTCCGCCACGAACAGGTCGTCGGCGCGCCGCTGCTGGATGCGCTCGAGCAGCGCCACCACAGCGCGGATGTGGCGCGGCTCGGTCGTACGGATCCAATCGTCATTGCTGCAGAGCAGCCGCCGCCAGTAGTCGGCGAACGTCGCGGTCATCCGATCGACCCACTCGCGCGGCGTCACACCGGCGCGCTCCGCCGCCTGAACCACCGACTGGCTGTGCTCGTCCATTCCCATCAGGAAGTGGACCTGGTCGCCGCGCAGCCGCCGGTAGCGGGCGATGCAGTCGGCGCCGACCTTCTCCAGGGCGTGCCCCAGGTGGGGATCGCCATTGGAATAATCGATGGCGGTGGTGAGGTAGAACTTCGCCCCCCCCACTACAGTTGCAGCTGCTCGAGCGCGACGACGCGGGTGGCCCCGTCATCGGCGCGGAGTGTGACCCGCTCCCGGAAGATGTCCACGGACACGACACGCGCGTTCCCTTCGGCGGTCTGGATCGTTTTGCCTTCCTTCGGGAAGCGCTTGCGCTGCTGCACGTAGAAATCGTGCTCGTAGTGCAGGCAACAGAGCAGGCGACCGCACGGGCCGGAGATCTGCACGGGATTCAGCGACAGGCCCTGCGCCTTCGCGAGCGAGAGACTGACGGGTCTCCCCTCCGGTAGCCAGCTGGCAATGCACAGCTGGCGGCCGCAGCGGCCGATGCCGTCCAGGCGCTTGGCCTCGTCGCGCGCGCCGATCTGGCGCAGCTCGATGCGCGTGCGGAACAGACCGGCGAGGTCCCGCACGAGCGCGCGGAAATCCACACGCTGCTCGGCGGTGAAGTAGATCGTGAGCTTGCGCTTATCCCACTGCCATTCGGCGTCGGACACCTTCATCGGCAGGTTGTGCTGGCGCACCCGGTCGCGGACCGTACGCCGCACGTCGTCTTCATTGATTCGCAGGTCCGCGGCGATCTTGCGGTCGTCGGGCGTCGCGATGCGGACGATGTGCTTTAGGGGCTCGGGGCTTGGCGCTGGGGGCTCGGCAGTTCCCGAATCCCGAACTCGCAGGCCCGAGTCCCCATTACAAGCCCCACACCGTTGACACTTCTTCTCCGCGATTCCACCAACGGCCGATACCACCCCGAAATCCTGCCCACGCTCGACCTCGATGATGACAGGCGTCTCGAGGCGGAGGGAGGAGGAGTCTTCGGACCAGGCGAAGTATTCACGCCGGTTCCCTTTGAACCGGACTTCGATGACGGACGTCAATTCACTTCTCGGTTAGCGCACCCATGGAAAGGTACTTCTCCTCGCGGCGTTTGAGGAGCTTGTCCGTCTTGAATCTGCGCAGCTGGCCGAGATGGCGCTGCAGCGCGTCGCCGAGTGCGGCGGCGGCCGCGTCCGGGTCGGAGTGGGCTCCGCCAGGCGGTTCGGGCACGATCTCATCGATCACGCCCAGATTCAAGAGGTCCTGCGCCGTGATCTTGAGCGCCTCGGCGGCGCGCTCACGCTGGCTGGCGTCTTTCCACAAGATCGCAGCGCATCCCTCCGGGGAAATGACCGAATAGACCGAGTTCTCCAGCATGAGCACGCGGTCGGCGAGCCCCACGGCGAGCGCGCCGCCCGACCCACCCTCCCCGATCACCGCGGTGACGATGGGTGTCGGCAGCGACGCCATTTCGAGCAGGCTGGTGGCGATCGCTTCGGCCTGGCCGCGCTCCTCGGCGCCCAGTCCAGGGTAGGCGCCGGGTGTGTCGACGAGCGTGATCACCGGAGCGCCGAACTTCGCGGCCAGGCGCATCAGGCGCATGGCTTTGCGATAGCCCTCCGGATGCGCCATCCCGAAGTTGCGGTACAGATTCTCCTTGGTGTCGCGGCCCTTTTGATGGCCGATGACCATGACGCTGGTGCCGTCGAGCCGCGCCCAGCCGCCGATCATCGCCGGATCGTCCCGGTACAAGCGGTCCCCGTGCAGCTCGACGAAATCCGTAAAAACCGTATTGACGTAGTCCAACGGGTAGGGGCGACGGGGATGGCGCGCCACTTGGACGCGCTGCATGGGCGTGAGATTGCGATAGATCTCGACGCGCAGCGTCGCCAGCTGTTCCTCGAGCGGCCGCACCGTCTTGACTAGGTCGGCATTGTCGCCGGCCACGCGCTTCAGCTCCTCGATCTGCTTTTCCAGCTCGAGTAATGGTTTTTCGAAGTCGAGCGTATATGTGGCCATCAGGCTTTGACGAGTTGCACGCCATCCGCTCCCAGAATCTCGCGCAGCGCGGCCAGCAGATCGTCGGCCGCGTCTACGCAAAAGGCACGGCTCTTCAGGCGAACCGTTTCGTTCCCCGACCCATTCGCGCCGCTCCACTCCAGGAACACGGGCGTCGGACCCGGATGCGCGGCGCACAACGCCGCGATGGCGCGCGCCGTCTCGGGCTCGGGAGCCTTGCCCGCCGTCCAGCGCAGCGCGACGCCGATGGCTCCGCCCGGTCGCAGCTCGTCGAGTGCGCGGGCGCCCTCGACGATGAACGGCGCCTGCTCCTCCCCCCGATCCCGCGGGCTGTAGCCGCCCGTCAGCAGATACGCGCCGTCGGCGCGGATCACGCTATTCAGCCTGGCCCAGGCTTCGGGGAACACCAGCGCCTCCGCCGCACCGTGAAAATCCTCGAGCACGAGGCGCGCGTACTCCGCTCCCGTCTTTTTCGCGATTTGGCGCTTCACCACCGTCACCACCGCGGCGATCGTGACCTTCTGAGGCGGGGGGCTCCACATGCCCAGGGTCGCGGTCGTGCGCGTCCCGAAAAGCTCCGCCTCGGCCCGGTACTTGGCGAGGGGGTGGCCGGAAATGAAGAACCCCAGCACCGCCTTTTCACGCGTCAGGCGCTCGTGCTCACTCCAGGGCGGCACGTCGGGGAGGGGGGAGGCGGGACGGGGGACGGGTGCTTCATCGCCAAACAACGCGTGCTGCCCCGTAAACCGCTCCTGCTGGCGGACCTGCGCTTCGCTGAACGCATGGTCGAGCGCGGCCACGAGCTGTGATCGCTCGGCGCCGAGCGAGTCGCAGGCGCCGGCGTCGATCAACGACTCGATCACGCGCTTGTTGCACAGACGCAGGTCGATGCGGTCGCACAACTCGACGAGGGAGCGATACGGGCCCGATTGACGTCCTGCGATGATGGACGCGATGGCCCCTTCGCCAACGTTGCGTACCGCGCCCAACCCGAACCGGATGCGCTGAGCGGCGACGACCGTGAACTTATAACGCGATTCGTTCACGTCGGGCGCCAAGACCAGCAGGTCGAGCTCGCGCGCCTCGTTGATGTACTGCACGACGCGGTCGGTGTTGCCGATTTCCGACGATAGCAGCGCCGCCATGTACTCGGCGGGATAGTACACCTTGAACCACGCGGTCTGGTACGACAGGATCGAGTACGCGACGGAGTGCGACTTGTTGAATCCGTAGCGTCCGAACGTCTCGATCTGCGCCGCGATCTCTTCGACGGTCTTCTTGTCGTGCCCGCGTGCGATGGCGCGCTTGACGAAGTTGCCCAGCTCTTCCTGGATCAACTCTTTGATCTTCTTGCCGACCGCCTTGCGGAGCACGTCGGCTTCGGCGAGCGAATAGCCTGCCAGGGCGCTCGCGATGCGCATCACCTGCTCTTGATACACGATCACGCCGTACGTCGGCGCGAGAATCTCCTCGAGTGCGGGATGCGGATAGCGGACCTTCTCTCGGCCGAGCTTGCGGTTGATGAACACCAGGTGCATGCCCGTATCGAGCGGTCCCGGGCGCAGCAAGGCGTTTGTCGCGACGAGATCGTCGAACCGGTCGCACTTCATGTTGCGCAAGCAGTCCGTCGCCAGCGGCGATTCAAACTGGAAGATCCCGGCGGTGCGCCCAGCCCGCAGCAGCTCGTAGACCTTGGGATCGTCGAGATCGGGACGCTCGAGGTCGATCGTCACGCCGTGGCGCTCGGCGACCATCTTCGTCGCATCGTGCAGCACGGTCAGCGTCTTGAGTCCGAGCAGATCGATCTTCAACATGCCGATCTGCTCGAGTCCCACCATGTCGTACTGCGTGATGATCGCGTCCGCGTCCGTCTTCGAGTCGGGCGCCGTGCAGACCGGGACGTAGTCGGTCAGCGGTCCCGGCGCGATCACGACGCCCGCGGCGTGCACCGAGGCATGGCGCGCGAGCCCCTCGATCCTGGCTCCGAGATCCAGCACTTTCCTGATCCGCTCATCCTGTGCCGCGGCCGCTTTGACTTCGGGCACCTTCTCGGGGGCTTCCGCGAGGGTCACGCTGAACGCCGGCCCCGAGGGAATGAGTTTCGTGAGGCGCTCGACATCGCCCATCTCGACGCGCAGCGTGCGGGCCACGTCGCGGAACGCGGCCCGTGCTTTCAGCGTGCCGAACGTGATGATCTGGCCGACGGACTCTCGCCCATACCGCTCGCGCGCGTATTCCAGGATCTCACCGCGCCGCTCGAAGCAGAAATCGAGGTCGATGTCCGGCATCGAGATGCGCTCGGGATTCAGGAATCGCTCGAATAGTAAATCGAATTTGAGGGGATCGACGTTGGTGATGCGCAACGCGTAGGCGATCAGCGAGCTCGCGGCCGAGCCACGGCCGGGACCGACGGGAATGCCGCGGTCACGAGCAGCCTTGACGAGGTCGTAGACGATGAGGAAGTAGCCCGCGTAGCCCGTGCGCGTGATGACGTCGAGCTCGTACTCGAGGCGCTGCAGGGCCGCGGCGGGAAGGGGATCGCCGTAGCGCTCCACGGCGCCCAGCCGGGCGAGGTGCACGAGCAGGTCCTGATCCGTCGCGAATTCCGCCGGCCGCGGAAACTGCGGCAGGAAATAGCGCTTCTCAAAATCAAACTCGCACAGGTCGGCGACCCGGGCGGTTTCGGCCAGCGTGTCCGGATGCTCGCCGAAGAGCTTGCGCATCTCGGACTCGGATTTGACGTAGCTCTCCTGCCCGAAGAAGCGGAACCGCTTGGGATCGTCGAGGTCCTTGCCCGTGCCGATCGCCAGCAGCACGTCGTGCGCCTCCGCATCCTCGCGTTTCAAGTAGTGCGCGTCGTTCGTCGCGGTGATGGGCAGGCCCAGCTCCGCCGCGATCCGGAGCATGCCCGCGGTGACGGTCTGCTCTTCCGGGAGGCCGTGGTTCTGCACCTCGAGCCAGAATCCGTTCGGCCCGAGCGTGCGCGCGAACCACGCGGCGCTCGCTTTCGCGGCCTCATAGTTCCCCGCCCGCAGATACAGCGCGATCTCACCGGAGAGGCAGGCCGCGAGCCCGATGATGCCGTCGCGGTGCTGCTCGAGCACTTGCTTATCGATGCGCGGCCGGCGGTAATAGCCCTCGAGGAACCCTATAGAGGAAAGCTTGATCAGGTTCTGGTAGCCCGTGCGGTTTTTGGCGAGCAGGATGAGGTGCGAGTACGCCGCGCCCAGGGGTGCGTCGCCGGACGGTTTCTCGCGCGCATGCCGGCTGCCGAACGCGAGGTAGGCCTCGAAGCCCAAAATCGGACGGATCTTTCGCGCCTTCGCTTCGGCGTAGAACGACCAGGCGCCGTGCAGGTTGCCGTGATCGGTGATGGCCAGCGAATCCATGCCGAGCGCCTGCACCCGATCGAGCAGGTCGGGGATGCGGTTGGCGCCGTCGAGGAGAGAGTACTCGCTGTGCGTGTGGAGATGAACGAACGGCATGGTTACCGCGCTGAATCTGCCGTATTTTGCGCGCTCATGCAATGGCTGCTGCTGTTCATCACGTTCGTCGTCATGGCAGTGCTGCAGCGCCTCGCGCGCTCGTTCGGAGCTCCTCCTCCCGAGGCGCAAGCGACACTCGCCCTCGGGTGCGTGACGCTGGCCGCGACGCTGATGGGAGTGATCGCGCAGCGGCTGCGCGTACCGCGGATCGTCGGCTATCTCATCGCGGGCTTCGTCGCGGGTCCGGCGTGGCTCCGCATCGTGCGCGAACCGGAATTGCAGGCGCTGAGCGTCATCTCGACCGGAGCGCTGGCGCTGATTGCATTCGCCGCCGGCAGCGAGCTGACCATCGACGCGCTGCGCGCCCCACCGCGGCGGACGGCCCTGCTGCGCATCGTGACGGGGGCGATGGCGCTGCCGTTCGCCGCCGTTGTCTTCGTCGTCCTCACGATCAGCCCCTGGTTTCCATTGACCGCGCACCAGCCCTTCCGCGATGCGCTGGTCGTCGCCCTCGCGCTCGGCGCGATGGCCACGGTCAGCTCGCCGACGCTCACCTGGGCGGTCATCACCGAAACCGACGCGACCGAGGGCGGCCCGCTGTCTCGCTCGACCCTCGAGGTCACGGTGCTGCAGGATCTCATCGCCGTGCTGTTACTGATCGTGATCCTGGCCGTGGCATCGCCCCTCGCGAGCAGCGGCGCCGTCACCCCCGGGATCGCTACGCAGACGGCTGTTATCTTCGCGGGATCGATCGTGGCGGGCGTCGCCCTTGCCTTCGCACTCGCGCAGTACCTGCGTGCGATTCGTGGCTCGCTCCTGTTGGTGTTCGTGATTCTCGCCTTTGTCATTGCACAAGCCGTGCGCCTGCTCGGTTTGGACGCCGTCCTGATCGCGCTCGCGACGGGCTGCACCTTGCGTTACGCCGCACCAGACCAGAGTGCGCGTGTCAGAGGTGAGCTCAAACGGTGCGCGATACCGGTCTATGTCGTATTTTTTGCGCTCGCCGGGAGCAACCTGCAGCTCGCCGCGCTGGGAGAGATGTGGCCCTGGGCGCTGCTCCTTGCGGGACTGCGGATCACAGGTTTGTGGGGTGGTCTCCGGTTGGCGGGGGGGGCGGGCAGGAGGGGCAGCGCAACCTGGACCACCTATGGGTGGCTGGGGCTCATCTCGCAGGGAGGACTGGCCGTCACGCTCGCGGCCGTGCTGCGACGGGCGTTCCCGGAGTGGAATGTCTCGCTGCAAGCGCTCCTGGTAGCGATGATCGGCGTCCATCAGCTCGCCGGACCGATCTGCTTTCAATGGGTCCTGCGGCGCGGCGGGGAAATCACTGAGGAGGTGGAAGTTGAGCAGTCGAGCTCTGGGGTGTTTGCTGGCGATAGCGGGGGCGGCCGCGTGTAACAGCACGGACGTGCACATCCGGCCCTGCACGGCGGCTGATGCCGCGGTCACACTCGCGGTCAACGAATATATCTCGCTCGATCCGGCATCCAACGCCGGCTGCTCGGTTTTTCCGGCCACGACGTTCGCCGCCGCGTACCTGATCATGCCGCAGGTAGCGACCGGTGTCCCCGGTCAGACGGCGGCCTTTCGATTGGTCGGCGATACCATCCTCCCCGCGCCACCTCCGTCCGCCCCCATCTCCGAACCTGCGGCAGAGCTGAGCCCGGCGGAGCGGTTTCACCGCTTCCTGCGGCTCGGCGATGAGCGGCGCTCGTGGGGTTTTGCACCGGAGATTGGTCCTGCCCGGTCCCCAGCGGTCTCTCAGGCATCGGTTTCGGGCCCGCCGGCGATGAACTCGCTGCGGCAGTTCATGGTCTGCGCGAAGACAGATTGCTCGCGCTTCGATCGTGTGGGCGCGCGGGTACGTGCCCTCAAGACCAAAGTCGCCATTTACGTCGACACCCTCGCGCCCGTGGGGCAGCCCGATTCAGCGGCGCTCGATTCCATTGCCACCACGTTCGATCAGCGATTGTACGCGATCGACACGGCGGCCTTTGGACGCGAGTCTGACATCGACTCGAACAGCGTGGTCCTCGTCTTGATGACCAACACCGTGAATAAGCTCACGACGAGGGCCGAGTGCACCGCCAGCGGCGGCGGCTTCATCGCCGGCTTCTTCTTCGGCGCCGACATCGATCCCGCGTTCCGGACCGACTCGCGATCCAATAAGGGCGAGGTCTTTTACTCGATCGTCGCCGATCCGGGCGGCACGCTGAGCTGTGCCCACCCGGCCTCCGATATCCAACGGTTCGTCCCGGTGACGTTCGTCCACGAATTCCAGCATATGATCAGCTTCAACCAGCACGTCCTCCTGCGCGGCGGCACAGGGGAGGTGCTCTGGCTGAACGAGGGATTCTCCCATTACGCCGAGGAGCTCGGCGGCCGGAGCTATGCGGCTTCATTCGACGCGAAGGTCAGCGATTGCCTCCTGGGGACGCTGGATTGCCGGTTTTACGGCGGCGACCTCGTGAACGCCTATAGTTATCTCGATACGACGAGCAAACATTTCCTCCTGCCGACCGCGGGGATCGGGACGTTGGCGGAGCGGGGAGCGGCGTGGCTGTTCGTGCGATATGTCGTGGACAAGTATGCCGCCGGCAGCACACAGGCCAACTGGAACACGCTGACGCGTTCGCTCGTGGGCACGTCCCAGACCGGCGCGCAGAACATCGCGAACGTGACGGGCGTCCCGTTCGCGACCATCGTGAGCCGCTGGGCCCTGGCGAACTATGTGACCGACCGTGGTGGGGCTCCGCCGGAGCTCCAGTACGATTCCTGGAATCTGCACGCCGTGTTCGCGTCGTTGCACACCCAGACGCAAAACAACGCGAACAGCCCGTTCAAGAAGTTCTATCCCCTCGTGCCCACCAGCAGCGCGGGACGTGCGGTGAACCTCAGCGGGACGTTGCGCGCCGGCTCCGGCGTGTACCACCTCATAGATCAGTCGGCCGGTGATCCCGGCTTTACGCTGAGCTTCACCGCGCCGAATGGCGACATCATCACAGCGGGGGTCGTGCCGCGGCTGAATGTGATACGCCTCCAATGACGACGGTACGGCGGTGTGGCGGAAGGACGGTGAGAGCTCTGCTCGGACTGCTTTCCGTCCTTCCGTCATTCCGTCTGATCGCGCAGTCCGAAGGCAGTGTCCTCACCACGCTCCCGGGCTCCACGCGCTCGGCGGTCACCGACGAGTCGCGTTTCACGTTCGGCGGCGGTGTCGTCTTGGGACGCCTCGCGCTGGACTACGCGTTTCAGGCCTACGACGTGCTTGGCGGTGGTACCCACCGCGTGGGATTGCGTTGGACGCCCTGACCGAGCGCGCGCGACCTCGCTGGGGCCGCCTCTTCAAGCGGATCCTGCTCATCGGCGTCGCGGCGGCTGCCACCGGCGTGGTTTTGCTGCTGATCGTCAGCGGCGACGCCCGCTACATCGCACGCGCGGGAGTCGAGGAGGCCCGGCTGCTACTCCGGCGCCGCTCGATCGACAAGCTGATCGCCGACTCCGGGACCCCGGCGGCGCTGCGCCAGCGCCTGGCGCTCGTGCGCGCCGCTCGCGCTTACGCGGCCGATTCCCTCGGGCTGGCCGTGGGGAAGACGTACACGACGTACGTCGATGTGGGTCGCGACACGCTGCTCCTCGTGCTGTCGGGGAGCCGCCGCGACAAGCTCCACGAGGTCACGTGGCACTACCCCATTGTCGGCGTGGTGCCATATAAGGGCTTCTTCAAAGCCGCCCGCGCGCGCCGCGAAGCGGAGCGGCTCGAGGGGCAGGGACTCGATGTCTTTTTGCGACCCTCCGGCGCGTTTTCGACCCTGGGCTACCTCAGCGATCCGTTATTCTCCACGGCGATGAGCCGGGACACGATGGAGCTCGTCGCGACCGTGATTCACGAGCTGGCGCACAACACGCTGTACGTGAAAAGTCAGACGCCGTTCAACGAGAGCTTCGCCAGCTTTGTCGGCTATCGCGGTGCGGAGGCGTTTTTTCGCGCGCGCCACGACACGCTCGATGCGCGACGCGCGGCGGCGCGCTGGCGGGACGAGCGCACGCTCGACGTCTTCTATGCCGAGCTGGCGCGGCGCCTCGATTCGGCGTACGCGGAGCCGTTGAGCGGCCAGCGGCTCGAGCAGGTGCGGACAACGGTGTTCGGCTGGGCGCGGGATCAATTCCGCGGACCGGTGGGCCAGTCACTCGAGACCTACGACTGGCGCTGGTTCGCGCAGGCGCCGCTCAACAACGCGGTCATCATCGCGGAGCGGCTCTACCGAATGAATCTGAATCTGTTTGACGAGATCTACTTACAGAACAATGCGGATATTGCCGAGACCATTCGCGCCATCCAGATCCGCGTCTTCACGCAGACCGGAGACCCCTACCAGGCCCTGTATTCACGACCTGGGATGAAAGTGGAAGACTAGTTCCCCCGCAGTCGCTCGGCATCGGCAACTCGCTGTAGGGCGATACCGTATGCCGCGGTCCTAAACGTCACCTTCTTTTCCTTCGCCAGGTCCCGCACCGAAACGTACGCCTTCGTAATCGTGGCCTTCAGCTCGCGATTCACCTGCTCGTGCGTCCAACGATACTGCTGTAGGTTCTGCGCCCACTCGTAATAGCTGACCGTGACGCCGCCCGCATTGGCGAGAAAATCCGGGATGACGGCGATGCCGCGCTCCTCCAGAATGATGTCAGCGGTCGGCGTGGTGGGCTCGTTCGCGCCTTCGACGACGACCTTGCAGTCGATCGTCTTCGCGTTCGCCTCCTTCGTGATCACGCCGCCGAGCGCCGCGGGGATCAGCCAGTCGCAGGGAATGGTCCAGAGCTCCTCGTTCGTGACCCGTTTGCCGCCTTTCCATTCGGGCACGGGCTTGCCCTGGGCGACGTGCGCCAGGAGTGCCGGAATGTCGAGGCCCTGGTCGTTGTACACGCCGCCCTCGACCGCGCTCACGGCGACGACCTTGGCGCCGGCTTCACTGTCGAGCAGCCGCGCCAAGTGGCTGCCGACGTTGCCGAACCCCTGGATCACGACGCCCCCCCGTCCGCCCTTCAGTGGAATGCCGAAGTCGCGCGCATACTCATGCATCACGTACATCACGCCACGCCCGGTTGCCTCCTCCCGTCCGAGCGAGCCACCCAGCGCCACCGGCTTGCCGGTGACCACCGCGGGAGTGTAGCCCTGCCGGCTCGAGTACTCGTCGAGGATCCAGGCCTTCACTTGTGCGTTCGTGTTCACGTCGGGAGCGGGAATGTCGCGGTAGGGACCCAGGACGATCGCGATGCGCTGGGTGAATCGCCGGGTCAGTCGTTCGAGCTCGAGTTTGGACAGTTTCTTGGGATCGACGGTCACGCCGCCCTTCGCGCCGCCGAACGGGATGTCCATCAACGCGGTCTTCCACGTCATGATCGTGGCGAGGCCGAGCACCTCGTCGTGGTCTGCTTCGGGGTGATAGCGAATCCCACCTTTGCAGGGACCGCGCGCGCCGTTGTGCTGGATGCGATAGCCGGTGAACACCTCGATCCGTCCGTCATCCATCCGGACCGGCACCTCCACCTGCACCTCGCGGAAGGGGGACATCAGGATCTTCCGCATGTACGCCTCGAGGTTGATCAGGTCGGCGGCACGATCGAACTGGTTTTGGACGATCGCGCGACCGGACATCGGAGCACGACTGGGGCGCGGCGCGGTCATGGCTTGGTTAGCTGGGGCGGGGCCGCCGGCCTGCGAGGCGCGCGCCGGGATTCTTGGCTTCGTTCAAGGCCTGCGCGGGGTTCGGCGCCCGCTCGCGGCGCGTGCCGCCGTCCGTCAGCACGCCGATAACGTCGGTCGTTACGGCCGCCCCCGCCGCCCCCGCCGCCCCCGCCGCCCCCGCCCCCACTTCGCTGGGGTGCTCGATGGCTAACACGAGGCCAATCTGTTGGCTCGTCAGCTTGGCGACCATGTCGTTCCAACCATCGCTGGTGCCGGGGGGAGGCCGCAGTCCGACGATCAGCGGGCAGGCAGCCAGGTCGAGCGCGGCCGGCGAGACGAGTGGTGCGCCCAACCGGTCGGCCAGATCGGTGCTCGCAGGGAACTCCGGGCCGAGCAGAATCACCTGGCCGAAGCGCCAATCGGCGTTCGTGGCGACCTCCGCGAACGTGGCGACGATCGTTTCGTCGCTGGGAGCGACGGGACCTGGCGTGGACGCCAGAACCACCGATCCGGTATCGGCAAACCAGCGCTCCGCCGCGGTCAGATCCTCCGGACGGCGCGGCGTGTAGGAGCCGTAGCGACGGGTGGTGGCGATCTCGCGATCGGCGTCAGCGCGCTGCTCGGCATGTTCCGCGGCCTGTGCGGCACCCTCGAACGCCACTTCGGCTGCCTGATACCGGCCGGCCTCGCGGAGGATCTGGCCACGGAGCTTCAGGGTGTCGGTATGGGGCTCGAGCGCGAACGCGCGGTCGAGCGCGAGCAGTGCGCGGTTCCGATCTCCCAGCTTGTAGGCGGCATAGCCGAGTTCGTGCCAGACGAGTGCCAGGTCGGGATCGGCTTCCACGGCGCGATCGAGCTCGATCAACGCTTCCTGATAGCGTCCCAACTCGGTCAGCGCCGCACCGCGGAGCGTGAACGAGAACCCCGTGTCTCCGAAGATCGCGCGCGCGCGATCGGCGAGCTGCAGCGCTTCTTCACCACGTCCGTTGGCCCGCAGCAGCTCGAAGTACTCGGCCCACGCGACTTTCAACTCCGGTTTGGCGGCCAGCAGGTCATCGTAGGCAGACTGCGCATCGCGCGCGCGCCCCTCGCGCGCCAGCCAGCGCGCGCGCGCGAGCGCCCGTTCGCTCCGCGCGTCTGGAAACAAGTCGTAAGACGCCGTCGTCCGCATGGCGGTCAAATCTACCTGAGCCTCACTCGCTGGCTAGCAGCGACTCGTGTATCTACATTTCTGCCGCCATGGATCGAGACCAGTTGCTCCGCGAGCTGACCGAGTTCTTGCGAATCCCTTCCATCTCCACGTTGCCCGCACACAATCAGGATTGCCGCGCCGCCGCGGAATGGGTGGCGGCCGCGCTGCGACGCATCGGATGTCGTGACGTCCAATTTCTCGGTAGCGAGACGCATCCGGTCGTCTGGGGGAAAGGCCCCGATGTGCCCGGCGCGCCGACGCTGCTGATCTACGGACACTACGACGTGCAGCCGCCCGATCCGCTCGCGGAGTGGACGACGCCGCCGTTCGAGCCGACGCAGCGCGACGGCCGGATCTACGCGCGCGGCGCCGCCGACGATAAGGGGCAGGTCTTCTGCCTGCTCCAGGCGATCGCGGCGTCGCGGCGGACGGCGGTGAACTTCCGCTTTCTCATCGAGGGCGAAGAGGAGTACGGCTCCAAGGTCCTGTTCGATCTGCTGAAGCGTGAGCCGCAGCGCGTGCGCGCGGACGCGGCCCTGGTGGCTGACATGTCGTATATCGCCCCGGGCTGGCCGGCGGTCTACACGACCTTGCGGGGCCTCTGCTACGCCGAGATCACCGTGCGGACGTCGAAGACCGATTTGCACTCCGGCGAATACGGCGGTGCCGCACCGAACGCTCACGAGGAATTGAGCCGGCTGCTGGGTCGTTTGAAGGGCGCAGACGGCAAGATCAACATCCCCGGCTTCTACGGGCCCGTAAAGCGACCGTCCAAAGCGGAGCTCGCGTCCTGGAAGAGGCTGCCGTTCAACGAGAAGGACTTTCTCAACAAGCGCGTGCAGGGCAAGGGACTCGTCGGCCTGAAGAAAGCCTCCGTGCTCGAGCGGCTCTGGGCGCTCCCGACCTTCGAGATCCATGGCATTCTGGGCGGCTTTACGGGCGACGGCGCCAAGACGGTCATTCCCGCCGAGGCGACCGCCAAGGTGAGCATGCGGCTCGTGCCCAACCAGAAGCTGGCAACGGTCGAAGGGCAGCTCGTGGCCGCGGTGAAACGCTTCGCGCCAACGTATGTGACGGCCAGCGTGCGATTTCTCCACGGGGCAGATCCCGCGCAGATCAAGATCGATACTCCGGCGTTCAAACTGCTGGATCAGGCGTTCAAAGAGGTGACGGGGCGGGGAACCGTTCCGGCGCGCGCGGGCGGCTCAATTCCGGTCGTGCCGGCGCTCGCCTCCGCCGGCGCGCCGGTGATCCTCACGGGAATTGGCTTGCCGGACGATCGGCTCCACGCGCCGAATGAGAAGCTCGAGTTGAAGCAGTTGTGGGATGGGATCGAGGTGTTCCGGCGGTTTTACGAGCTGCTGGGGACCCCGGAGTCAGGAGTCAGGAGTCAGGAGTCAGGGTTGATTCTCTGACTGCCGGCTCGAGACTCAGCCGCCTGCGCAGGGATCGGATCAATCCACCAAGCATCTTGGCGATAGCGTTGCAAGAGTCCAAAAGCTGTCTCTGATCTTCTTCGGTTATGTATTCCAGCCGACGCGCGATCTGGACCTGGGTCTCCACCTCATTTAGAGATCCGACCGACACCGAGAGGTGGCGCAAATAGTCTCCCGTCCGCGATCGCCCGTGTCCCTCCGCGACATTGGAAGGCACCGAGACGGCTGCGCGCCGTAACTGATCAACCAGCGAGTAGCGCTCTTCCTTGGGGAACGTTGCGGTGACGCGGTAGATCGCCACGACGAGGTCCATCGAATCCTGCCACACGAGCAGATCGCGGTACCCGCGTACTGGTCCGGATGCTCGACTGGGTGCGGTCGTGGCCATTGCTCAATCTGACGTGTGCTGTGGCAACCACAGCACCATTCCTACGCCTGTTGGAGCGTTTGCACGCGCCCTGACTCCAGACTCCTAGCTCCCGACTCCGTGTTTCTTGCTCGCGTTCCGAAACTTGTTGATCTCGTGCTGGCTCAGCCCGCGCCCGCCGTACCGCTCTTCTGTCCACGGATCGCCGTGCATATGGTAGCCGTTTTGTTCCCAGAAGCCCGGCAAGTCTTCCTCTAACAACTCGAAGCCCCGCACCCACTTGGCACTCTTCCAGAAGTAGAGATGGGGTACGAGCAGCCGAGCGGGCCACCCGTGCTCCGGCATCAGCGGCTCGCCCGCCCACTGCAACGCAATGAGGTTCTCAGGTCGGTTCAAATCCGCCAACGGCAGATTGGTCGTGAATCCCTGCTCGGCCACCACCAGACAGTACGTGGCTTCCGGTTTTACCTTCGCGCGCTCGAGCAACAGCTGGACGGGCACTCCTTCGAAGGTGTTATCGAGGCGGCTCCACGTCGTGACACAGTGGATGTCACAGTTCACGGTCTTGCGCGGCAGCGCGAGGAACTCGTCGTACGTGAGACTGAACGGCTTCTCGACGAGACCGGAAACCATGAACGTCCATTTCGCTGTGTCGACGGTGGGGACGTCGCCGTAGTGCAAGACCGGCCATTTGGTGGTGACGATCTGGCCAGGAGGGACGCGGGCTTTTGTGTCCGTGGGCTAAAGCCCCGCCCCTTCAGGGGACGTTAAAACGGACACTCCAAGAGATTTCTCAAATCCCTCTACCACCGCAGCGACGCTCTTCTCCCACAACCCCTCCCCCGTCCCCTGTCCCACTTCCTTTTGTACCGACGTCATCTCTACATTCTGAATCCCGCACGGCACGATGCGATCGAAATGCGCGAGGTCCGTCGTGACATTGAGCGCGAAGCCGTGCCACGTCACCCACTGCTTCACGTGAACCCCGATGCTTGCGATCTTCCTGCCGCGTGTCCACACGCCCGTGAATCCCGGACGCCGCTCCGCCGGGATATCCAGGATCGCGAGCGCGTCGATCAGCGCCTGCTCGAGGGTGCGCAGATACCAGTGCAGATCCTTCCTGTAGGCGCCGAGGTCGAGGATGGGATAGCCGACCAGCTGGCCCGGGCCATGGAACGTCACGTCGCCGCCGCGCTCGACTTCGAACACGTCGATGCCCTCAGCCTGCAGCAGGTGCTCGGCGTGCGAATTCCTCCCCAATGTGACGACCGGGGGATGCTCGAGCAGTAGGAGTACATCATGGGACAGTCGGCCCGCAATGCGGTCTTCGGCGAGTTGGCGCTGCCAGGCCAGGGCTTCCTCGTATGGCACGGTGCCCGCTGTGAGGACCTCGAGTGTGTTCATGCCGTTCCGGTCCCGCTTCCCTCGTCCCCCGGCCCCCGTCCGCTATTCGCCCAGCGCGTGGCGACGATCCCGGCGGCGACGCTCAGCAAGAGCCAGACGATCATGCCGATGATGCCGAAGAAGCGGTCGAGCGGCGCGGCGAGGAAGCCGACCAGCACCGCGCCCACGGCGCCCAGGACGGCGATGACGCCGCGCTGCCAGATGTTGTCGAGGGCGCCGCTACGATACCAGCCGACGGCGCCGCCCACCCCGACCGCGGCAACGAGTCCGGCCGTCAGCTCGTAATAGCCGACCGTTTCGAACTTTTCTTCCGACAACCGCAGCGCGATCTGTGAGACGGTCATGCAGGCGCCCCCGAACGCCACCCCCGACGCGAGGGAGCCGAGACCGAACGCGAGCGGATCCTTGACCGTGGCGGCGCTCAGATGTGCAACACGCGCCCGAGCGAATCGAGCGCGGCCTCCGCGACGGCCTCGGACATCGTGGGATGCGCGTGGATCGCCAGATCGACCTCCTCGACGGTGTACTCGTTTTCCCGCGCGACCGCCAGCTCGTGGATCAGCTCGGACGCGTGGGCGCCGACGATGTGCGCGCCGAGAATCTCACCGTATTTCTTGTCGCGCAGAATCTTGACGAATCCGTCGGTTTCGCCGGTGCCGCGCGCGCGGCCATTGGCCGAGAAAGGAAACTTCCCGGCGACGTAATCGAGTTTTTTCTCCTTGCACTGGTCTTCGGTCAGCCCAATGCTCGCGACCTCGGGGTGACAGTAGGTCACGCTCGGGACGTTGTCATACTTGATCGGATGCGGCTTCTGGCCGGCCAGCAGCTCGGCGACGATCACACCTTCACGACTGCCCTTGTGCGCCAGCATGGGCGGACCGGCGACGTCGCCAATCGCGTAATAGCCGGGGGTCGTCGTCAGCAGATTCTTGTCGACCTTGATGAAGCCGCGGTCGGTCAGCTGGATGCCGCACTCCTTGAGCCCGATGTTCTCGGTATTCACGGCGCGGCCCGCGGCCATCAGCACGGCCGCGGCCACGACCTGTTTCTTCTCGCCGCCCGCTTCCACATCGAGCGTGACCTTGTCCTTGGCCACGTTGGCCTTCGTCACCTTGGCGCCGGCGATCACCTCGATACCGCGCTTGCGGTAGCTCTTGGCGAGCGTGTCCGAGGCCTCGGCGTCTTCGATGGGAAGAATGCGTGGGAGCGCCTCGATGAGCGTGACCTTCACGCCGAAGGCCGCGAAGATATCGGCGAACTCCATGCCGACCGCGCCGGCGCCAATGATCGCCAGGGTCTCGGGAATGCGCTCCATCAGGAGCGCCTCGTCGGAAGAAATCACGGTCTTCTTGTTGATCTCGAGGCCGATCTGCGGAATCCCTTTGACACGGGAACCGGTCGCGATCACGATTGCCTTTTTCGCCTCGTAGACGTCGTTGCCGACCTTCACCTTCTTGCCGGGCTGCAGCACGCCGGTGCCTCGCACGACCGTAATCTTGTGCTTCTTCATCAGAAACTCGACGCCTTTGGAGTTCTGATCGGCAACCCGGCGCGAGCGCTTCATCGCGACACCGTAATCCGTCTTCACGCTACCGGCCTCGACGCCAAAGTCCTTGGCTTCCTTGAGCAAATTGGCGATGTAGGCGGAGTGGAGCAGCGCTTTGGTCGGAATGCAGCCGATGTTCACGCAGACGCCGCCCAGCTTCTCCTGCTCGATCACCGCCGTCGCGAGACCGAGCTGCGCGCAGCGGATCGCGCACACGTAGCCCGCGGGCCCGCCGCCTAGGACAATGACATCGAAGGGCTGTGCCAAGATCTATTCCTTGCGTGGAGGTCAACCTACAACAGCATTGCCAGCGGGTTCTCGAGCATCTGTTTCAGTGTTTTCAAAAACGCCGCACCGGTGGCGCCGTCGATGACGCGATGGTCGCAGCTCATGGTCAGTCGCATGCGCCGCCGCGAGACGATGCGGTCGCCGTCGGGAACGGCCTTCGGCGTGATCGATCCCACCGCGATGATCCCGGCCTCGGGCGGATTGATAACCGCCGTGAACTGATCGATGTCGAACATGCCGAGGTTGGAAATGCTGAACGTCGAGCCCGTGTATTCCTCGGGTTTGAGGCGCCGGTTGCGGGCTCGGCCCGCCAGCTCGCGCGCTTCGACGCCGATCTGCCGGAGGCTCTTCAGCTCCGCGTTACGGATGACCGGCGTAATCAGCCCGTCTTCGATCGCCACCGCCATCCCGATGTGCACCTCGTTCCAGTAGCGGATGTGATCCTCCTGGAACCAGGCATTGCAGGCGCGATGCTGTACCAGCGCCAGGGCGACCGCTTTGATGATGATGTCATTGAACGAGATCTTGCCGCCCGCTTCGCCGAGCTGCTTGTTGAGCGCTTCGCGTGCTTCCGCGGCGCGCTCCATGTCGATCTCGGTCGTCAGGAAGAAGTGCGGGATCGGCCCGATCGATGCGACGAGACGCTTGGCGATCGTCTTCCTTATCTGTGTAAGCGGAACATCCTCGTACGGAACACCCGTGCGTCGTGCGTCGGGCGTCGTGCGTGGCGCTGGAGCCGCCACCGCAGCCGCGGGGGACGGTGGGGACGCGGGGGCGCCCTCGACGTCACGCTTGATCACTCGGCCGCCCGGACCAGAGCCTTGGACGAGCTTGAGATCGACTCCGGCTTCCTTGGCGATCCGTTTCGCGAGCGGGGATGCCTTTACGCGCGTGGCATCAGCCGCCGCTGCTACGGGCACCGGGGCCGGACCCGGAGCCGGAGCCTTGGCGGCCGGAGCCGCGGCAGCGAACGCGGGCTTAGGCGCGGCGGTTGCCGGCTCTGCGCCCCCCGCGCCGTCTACCTTTTCCCCGGGCTTGCCGATCCATGCGACGATATTCCCAACCGGCACCGTGGTGCCTTCGGGCGCCAGCACCTTGAGCAGCTGCCCATCCGCCCGCGCGACCAGCTCCATGACCGCCTTGTCGGTCTCGACCTCCGCCAACGTGTCGCCCGACTTCACGGCGTCGCCCTCGTGCTTCGTCCACTTCACGAGGCGGCCTTCTTCCATCGTGGGCGACAACGCCTCCATGTGGACTTTCGTAGCCATGAGCTAGGGCCTAGTCGAGGTAGAGCACCCGTCGAGCCGCGGCTACCACCTTCTCCGGTGAGGCCTTCGCGGCTCGCTCGAGGAGCTTGTTGTATGGCATCGGTACGTCGGCCTGCGTCACGCGCTGCACGGGCGCATCGAGATCGTCGAACGCATCCCGCTGGATGAGATCGACCACCTGGGCACCGAGGCCGGCGTGGGGCCAGCCTTCTTCGACCACCACCGCGCGGTTGGTCTTCTTCACGGAATCGAGGATCGCCGCTTCATCGAGCGGCCGGAGCGACCGCAAATCGAGCACTTCGGCGGACACGTCCTGCTCGGCGAGCTGGTCCGCGGCCTTTAAGGCCACACTCAAGGTTTTCGAATGACACACGAGCGTCACGTCCGAGCCCTCACGCTTGATATCGGCGCGCCCGATCGGGACGATGTGCTCGCCGTCGGGCACCTCCCCCTTCTGGTTGTACAGCATCTCGCCTTCCAGGACGATGACCGGATTGTTATCGCGAATCGCGGACTTGAGCAGCCCCTTGGCATCGGCGGGCGTGGCCGGCGCGACGACCTTGAGACCGGGGATGTGCGACACCCAGCTCTCCCACGCCTGGGAATGTTGTGAGGACAGTTGCAACGCCGCCCCGTTCGGGCCGCGGAACACGATGGGCATGGGGATCTGGCCGCCCGACATGTACAGCATTTTCGCGGCCGAATTGACGATCTGGTCGAGCGCCAGCACCGCGAAATTCCACGTCATGAACTCGATGACCGGACGCAACCCCCCCATCGCCGCGCCGACGCCGATCCCGGCGAATCCCAGCTCGGCGATCGGCGTGTCCACGATCCGCTTGGGACCGAACTCCTCCAGCAACCCCCGGCTCACCTTGTAGGCGCCCTGATACACGCCGACCTCTTCGCCCATGAGGAAGACGTTGGAATCGCGCTGCATCTCTTCGCGCAGCGCCTGATTCAACGCATCGCGGTAGGTGAGTGTGGCCATCAGTCGACCAGCACGTCCGTGAAGAGCTCGCCCGGCTCGGGATCCGGACTCTCGTCGGCGAACTTCACGGCCTCTTCCACTTCGGCGTGGACTCCCGAGTCCATCGCGTCGAGCGCGGCCTGATCGATGACACCCTCGTCCTTCAGCTTTCCGGCGAGGTGCGCAATGGGGTCGCGCGCCTTCTGCTCCTCGACCTCATCCTTGGTCCGGTACACACCGTGCAACGGATCGGACATGGAATGTCCCATATACCGATAGGTTCGCACTTCGAGGAGGGTGGGGTGGCTCTGCTTGCGGGCCCGCTCGACGGCCCGTCGCGTCGCATCGTAGACCGTCAAGACATTCATTCCATCGACCAACTCCGCGGCCATGTCGTAGCTACACGCGTGCTCCACGATGTCCGTCACCGCGGCGACGCGCTCGAATGCCGTGCCCATGCCGTAGCGATTGTTCTCGCACAAGAAGATGACCGGTAGCTTCCACACCGACGCCATATTCAGCGTCTCGTGGAACGCGCCGATATTCACGGCGGCTTCGCCGAAGATACAGACGGTGACCTGATCGGTGCCCCGGTATTTGCTGGCGAACGCGAGCCCGGCGCCAAGCGGAATGTGTCCACCGACAATGCCGTGTCCGCCCATGAAGCCGCGCGTGGCGTCGAACAGGTGCATCGAGCCGCCTTTGCCCTTGGAGCAGCCCGTGGCTTTCCCGAACAGCTCGGCCATCACGGCGTTCGCGGAGATGCCCTTGATCAGCGCCTGGCCGTGCTCGCGATAGGAGCAGATCACGTAGTCATCGTCCCGCAACGCGGCGAGCGCACCGACGCCGACGGCCTCCTGTCCGATGTACAGGTGGCAAAACCCGCCGATCTTGCCGAGTGCGTATGCCTCCGCCGCCTTCTCCTCGAAACGGCGGATCAGCAGCATCTGGCGCAGCATCCGAAGCTGCAGGTCGGATTGCGCGGTGTCTTTCGGGCGTCGCGCTGTGGCCGTCATCGCGTAGCAGCTTCCACTTGCTCCCACGCGTGATAGCTGGACCGGACCAGGGGGCCCGATTCGACGTGCCGGAAGCCCAGCCCCATCCCGTAGCGCTTCAGCTCGGCAAACTCGCCGGGCGTGTACCAGCGTGCGATGGGCAGATGCTGATCGGACGGCCGCAGGTACTGGCCGATGGTGAGAATGTCGACCTGGGCGGCGCGAAGATCGCGCATCGCGACAAGCAGCTCGTCCCAGTCCTCGCCGAGCCCGCAGATGATGCCGGACTTGGTCAGCAGGTCGGGATTGAGCTCTTTGGCACGCTCCAGGAGCTCGAGGGCACGGGGATAGCGGCCGCCGGGCCGGGCGATCCGATACAGACGAGCGATCGTCTCGAGATTGTGATTGAGGATGTCGGGGCGCGCTGCGACGACGATGCGCAGCGCATCAGGGTTGCCTTTGAAGTCGGGGATCAGGACTTCGACGGATGTCTCAGGTAGGCGCCGCCGAATCTCGGCGATACAGGCCGCAAACACTTCGGCGCCGCCGTTCGGCAAGTCGTCGCGATCGACGCTCGTGATCACGACGTGCTTGAGACCCATCTGCGCCACCGCGTCGCCCAGGCGCCGCGGTTCACCGGCATCGAGCGGCAGTGGAGTGCCGTGGGCGACCGCGCAGTACGCGCAGTTCCGGGTGCACACGTCGCCCAGGATCATGAACGTCGCGGCCTTGTGCTCCCAGCACTCGCCGATGTTGGGACAATGCGCTTCTTCACAGACGGTATGGAGCTTGAGGTCGCGCATCAGGTGCTTGAGCGCCAGGTAGTTGGGGCCGCCGGGTGCTTTCACCTTCAACCACGAGGGTTTACGAGCTGGCTCTGCTGGCGCGACGGAAGGCTGGATCTGCACTAACGGGGCGGCCATGGACGTCGAAGATAGTCATAGCCGATGGGGTGGGGTAGGCCATTTTTCAACCAGACGGTTGATCCCGATCTCGATTCTTTAGGCGCCTCAGTTCCTCTTCGATCTCCGTCGATGTGCCCAGTGTGCCGTCCGCAATGTCGGCAATTTCTTCTGCTTCCTTCCACTGTCGCTCCAGCTCCTCGACCTCGGCTCGCTCGTCTACCGCCATCTCCAGTGCCAGTCCCCGCTCTGGGCGGAGCGATCGCAACGTGAGCTCGCGCCGCGCGATGTCGTGGACCAAACGATCCGCGCCGCCCACCATGTCCACTTCGCGTGCCGCGTCCTCGGCGCGCCGGCGTCCACCCCGGGCGAGGTTCAGATAGGTGAGACCCTGACGCAACACCTGAACCGCTTCCGTGCCGGTCAGGTGCGTACCTTCCTGGCGGCACTTCGGACAGCTCACGACCACGGCCATGTCCGCGTGGCGATCGGGGACGATGCGCGCGTGCTGGACGTGACGGGCGCGTAGCACCATCAGGCTGCCGCAGTGCGCGCAAATCGGGGGCTCGGTCAATGTGACTTTGCGGCGCCCCACCATGCCCACGTATATCCCATCGACCAGCCGGTGGAGATTCCAGACCATTACCCCGAATCCGCCACCCGCCGCGACGTTCGCGGCGATGCCGAGCCCGATGGCCGCAATCGTCAGGGGAACCACGACCTTCATGCGCTCACGCTGCCGGTTGCGGAGTCGCTCCCCGTAGCGCCAGGTCGCCAGCTCGACACGCGGCGGTTTCCCCACGCGCACAAGGTCGTAGCGTTCCCACCGAATCAACGCGACCTGATCGGTCGATGCAGCGATCCGTCCGTTGCTTGCGGCGCGGGCCACCGCTTCGATGCGTTCGAGACGATCGTCGAACGGCGTGAGATTCCAGCGGCTACAGCGCGGGCACACGACCCAGAGCCGGCCTCTCCATTCGTCGAAGGCAATCCGCCGACCGACACCGAGTCCGGAAGGGCCACCATCACCGTCAAATGCCGCATTACAAAAGGCACAACGGCTGAACATCCTAGGAAGTAAATCGCTCCGGGGCGAGCGAGGCAATCTCTACGTCGGTGGTGCCGGTCGCCACCAGGTCTCCGATGATCTCCCCGGTCAGGCCGGCAAGCAGGACGCCGTTGCGGCCGTGACCGGTAGCGTACCACAATCCACGCACGTCGGGATCGGGGCCCACGATCGGACGCCCATCGGGCGTGATCGGGCGCAAGCCAGCCCAGGTCCGGATGGGGACCGTCGGGAGCTGGGGCAACAGCCGCCGCGCGGCCGAGACGATCTCATGGACGCCGGATTCGGTAACGTGCCCGTCGAATCCTACGTGCTCCATCGTGCTGCCGAAGATTGCTTCCCCGCTGCGAGCCAGGACGTAGCCGTGGTCATAGTAGAGCACCGTACGCGGCATGTTGGCCGGCCAGGGTGCGGCGCCCATCTGGCCACGGACAGGTTCGACGGGCAGGGTCCGGGGGAGGTGCTCGATGCGTGGGGACCAGGCACCCGCAGCGATGATGACGTGCTCCGCCTTGATCTTGCCGGCGGGGATTTCGACGCCGATCGCCCGGCCGAGGATCGTGGTGAGGCGGGTCACCCGGGAGTTCAGCGTGCGTGCGCCGTGGCGCTTGGCATCGGCGTGGAGCGCGCGGGCGAGTGCGGGCGCGTCCACCGCACCGTCCTCCGGTGCGAACATCGCGCCCAGGCACGGCGCCGTGGCAGGAAAGCGCTCCGCCACCTCCTCCGCTTCCAGCCAGTCGCACCGAAGTCCGGCCTGGCGTTGGTGCGCCACCGCGTCGCGGAGCCGCTCGGCTTCGGATTCGTCGAACGCGAGGGACGCTATCCCGTCGCGCCACAACCCGATGTCGATGCCGGTGCTCTCCGCCAGCGCGGGGGCGAGGCTCTCGTAGAGGTCGCGGGCGCGCAATCCCAGGGCCCGGAGCGCCTCGTCGGTCCGCTCGATCTGCGGGCCCAGGATTCCGGCCGACGCGGCCGACGCTGCCGCCGGATCGGGCCCCGGCTCGCAAATCAGGACGCGCAGCCCACGCAGCGCCGCGGCGCGGGCGCAGGCGGCGCCGATGATTCCGCCGCCGGCCACCAACACTTCACAGGACGAAACTTTGTGCGACATTTAGGCGTACGCTGCAAACGCACCGGACACCACGGAGGATATCATGTTCCGGAGCATCATTGGTTTCGCGATTCTCGCGGTTGTCGCCTGGCTGGCGCTGAAGTTGATCTTTGGGATCGTTGGGAGCCTGTTCGGCCTCGCGACGACGGTCCTCACGCTGGCGGTCATCGGCTTCTTCTTCTATATGGCGCTGCGTATTCTCAGCCCGGCGACGGCTGATCGCGTCCGCGACATGATCAAGGGACGTCCTTCCGAGTCTTAAGTAGAACCGCCCAGGCGAGTAGCGGAAACAGGATCTCGTGATGGCCGGTGAGCTGGATGCCACGCCCACCGGCCAGTGTCGGTCGTTCGACGACATTGACACGCGGCCGATAGTGGCGCTGCATGTCGCAATCGCAGGCCGTGAAGTTCTTCGGTTTCCCACCATTCAAATTGCGCGCGATGGTCAATGCCTTGAGGAACACTTCGGGCATCAGCACCGCGCTGCCGAGATTCAGCACCACGCCGCCGTCGTCGAGGTCCGGCAGGGTGGCGGCCAGCCGCTTGAAATCCCGGTGACTGGTGGCGCCGATAGCGGCGCCGTCGGCGGTGGGATGCTGATGAATGATCTCCGCCCCGAGCGCCGCGTGCACGGTAACCGGCACGCCCAGCTCGCTGCACGCGACTAACACCGACACGTCGCGCCCGGAAAGTTCCTGACGCGCGCGCAAGTATTCGGCGAACGCCTCACCGGCACCCTGGCCGGTCTGGGCGCCGCGCGCCAGCGCCGCATTCATCTCGCGTCCCGTTTCCTCCGCCATCCCGAAGGTTCCGTCGCCCAGACCCGCCGCCACGTCTTCGCTCGTTCCTCCGTACGCCGCAAGCTCGAAGTCGTGAATCGCCGCGCTGCCGTTCATGGCGACAACGGTCACCGCGCGCTGGCGCATCAGCGCAATCAGCAGCGGCCCCAGCCCGACCTTGATCACGTGCCCACCCAACATCGCGACGATCGCGCGCTTCCCGGCCGCCGCGACGATCTGATCGACCACGTACCGCAGATCTTGCGCGGCGAGAATCGCGGGTAGCGCGTCGAAAAACGCGCTGAACGAAGCCTCGGAGGGGTGCGGCGCGTGGGCGAGGAGTGAGGGGTCGACTTTGTTGGGGCGCTTGGCAACCGGGATCGTCTTCAGGCGGGAGAAGTCGGCTTCGCGGTACTCGGTCATGGCTGAGTGACTCCTGGAACCACGTAGTCCTTGAGCTTCAGCGTGACCTGGCCGAACGAGAACTTGGACTGAATCGCCAACACGAGGCGCTGCGCGTCGTCCGACAGCCAGATCAGGGTTTCCGATTTTTCCGCGAAGATCCCGCGGGCCTGCGGAATCTTGGGACGGACGACGAGCGCCCGCCACTTCTTGCCGGCGACGCTGACCCGCTCCCGGCGCACCACCTCGATAATCACGGGATTGCGGTCGGGTCGGAAATAGCGCGCATACTCATATTTCTTGCCGACGTCCAGCGGCACCGTCCGGATCCAGTACAGGAAGGCGGCGTCATCGAGCGGCTCGAGGACGGTCGCAAAGGTCGTGTCGCGCCCGACTTCGCGATAGAATCCGGAATCGGGGAAGATCTCATACTGGCGCTCGCGGTGCCGGTCGCGCTCGTCCTGCACGGATGAGAAACGCCGCGATCGAAAGTCATACCTTCCCACCCACGACTCGATGGTCTGGTCGAGATGGTACCAGAGCGCCCCTCCGGATATGCGGAATCGAATGTGCACGGCCTCAACGTTGTGCACGGTATCGATCCCCATGACCTCCATCGCGGCGCTGCCCACGTTGAAGATCCCGTACTTCGCGTTGAACGACAGCCGCTCGCCGACCGGGAACGGCACGGCACTAACCATGTTGCCGGTACACACGTGGTCCTGGGCGCCAAGAGACCCTGTGGCCGCGAGCAGCGCGAGCACGACCATCGTCGACGCTTTGCGCGCCGCACTGATCAGGCTGCGCGAGCGCCACGCGGCGAGGAGCTGCTGCCAGGGATTGGATCGCGATGGCCGCTGCTTGAGGTCGTATCGCGCGGCGCTGGAAACCACCTCGATCCGCCGGGCATTGGCGCCAAGGCGCGCCAGGAGCTCCGCGTTCGCCGCCCACCCCTCGGTGGCGAGCAGAGGGGAGGCCGCGCCGTTCCGAGTTGCCTGGCGCAGCACCACGAGACGCAGTGCCAGGAAGCCTGAAATGGAGTCCTTCACACCAACGCCCACGCGGAGCAAGCGCGGCGCCCACTGCCGCGCCCACCGTTCCGGCCAGGAGCGGGTCCCCTGCGCGCGATACTGCTCGGCGACGACAAGATCGGCGCCGGACTCGAGGCGTTTGACCATCTCTTCCATCGTTTCCGGCGCGTGCACGAAGTCGGCGTGGAGCGTGATCGCGCAATCGCGTTTCGGCCGATCGGTGCGCTGCAAGGCCACCCGCAGCAACTCCTCGAGGCTCTTTGCGTATCCCTGCCGCGAGGGATGGTGGATCACGGTCAGCGGCAGGACGCGCGCGTATGACGTCAACACGTCCGCCGACCCGTCCGTCGAGCCGTCATCGCACGCGATGATCTGATATTCCCGCTCGAACGCGGTGAATACCTGGCGCACCTTCCAGAGCACGAGTCCAACCGTGCGCGCCTCGTTGTGAACCGGAACGCAGACGTAAATCATGGCCCTGCAATCTAGAGAAGGGCCCTATAGACGTCCAAGACTCCTTGTGCCATGGCGTGGGCGGTGAAGCGCTGCGGGAAGGGAAGCGGGGTGGGATGTTCCAGGACTGCCACCACTTTCTGCGCCAACGCTTCAGCAGCCTCGACCGGAACCAGCACGTCGGGAGGGAGGATTTCAGGGATTCCCCCGGCGGTCGTGGCCACGACGGGTCGTCCGAGCGCCAACGCGTTCAGGATGACGCTGCCGAGCCCCTCCGTTTTCGACGACATGACGAAGACGCTCGCCTCGGCGATGAGCGCCTCGATGCGGTCGACATAGCCGACGAGGTGCACGTGGTCCTCGAGCTCGAGTCGCGCGATTTCGCTGGTGAGCGCCGCGCGCAGTGGTCCGTCACCGGCAATGATCCAGTGCAACTCGGGCTCCAGGGCGCGCGCGTACTGCGCGGCGCGCACGAGCGTACGCTGGTCCTTGTGATCCACCAGCGCCGCCGCGTTCACCGCCAGCGGGGCTGTGGCGGGAATGCGGAGCTGGCTGCGGATGTCGAGCGCGGGGGTCGCGGCCCGCCGGATTTCCTCGGGATCGATGCCGTCGGGCACGACGGTGATGCCGTCCGCCGCGATCCCGTCACGCGTGAGGATCTGCTTGACGGCATCGGAGACGGCGATGATGCGATCGGGCCGGCGCCACGCGCCGAAGCGCCCGAGGTGAAAATCCACGCGCCGAGTGGCCACGAGCGTCCGGCCCATCGCCATCGTCGCGGTCAGGGTGAGCCCGTGGCTATCGTGCACGTGGATGATGTCCGGTCGGAACGCGGCGGTCGTGCGTCGCAGGTGCCACCAGGCCCGCGGGTCGAGCCCGATCTCCCAGCTGGTTCCCTGCACGGTGATGCCAGCGGCACTCACGCGACGCGCCAGCTCACTGCCGTTTTTGGTGACGAGGACCTGCTCGATCCCGGCGTCCTTGCCGAGCTCGCGGCATAGCAGCCGGACCTGATTCTGGCCGCCGCGCCATTCGCGGCCGGAGTCTACCTGCAGTACTCGCACTCGCCCTCGTTACGCAGGGACTTTCACGACTCCGGCGAGAACGCGGCGCAGGGCGTCGAGCTTGAAGGGCTTTTGGAGGAAAGGACGGCCCAGCTCTTCGAGGAATTGCAGGGTGTCGCCGCGCACCGTGTCGCCGGTGGCGAAGATGATGCGATCGGCGACCGCCGGATGCATGCGCGCGAGCGTCTGAAACATCTCGCGACCGCCCAGCCGGGGCATCCGCAGGTCGCAGATGATGAGATCGAAGGGCTGCATGAGCGCCCGTTTCAACGCCTGGCTGCCGTCGTGCGCGACCACTACCTCGTGCCCCCAGCTTTCGAGCGTCGCTTGCATGTAGTGGAGGATGTGCGGCTCGTCATCCACCACAAGGACCCGCAGGTGTTCCTGCCGTTCGGCCGGTGAGGGCTCGGCCTCCGTACTGCCTCCCCCGGCGCCCCGGGTGAGCGTGGTGAGCTCCGCGCGTACACCGGCCGGGAGCTCGACGGTGAATGTGGCGCCACGGCCGCTGCCTGCGCCGCCCGGGTCCACGGAAATGTTGCCGCCGTGTTCCTTCACGATCCCAAGGCAGATCGACAGGCCGAGGCCGGTCCCCTCGCCCTCGGATTTGGTGCTGAAGAACGGCTCGAACACGCGCTGCGCGACGGCTTCCGGAATTCCGGGACCATTGTCCGAAATGCTCGCGGAAATGCCGTCCGGCTCACAGCGGGCGACGATCTCGATCCGGCCGCCCCCCGCTTTGTGGCGCGTGCTGGTGATCGCCTGCGCCGCATTGTTGATGATGTTCACGAAGACTTGCTTGATCTGATTCGCGTGGACTTCGACTTCCGGCAGTCCCGGCTCGAAGGACAACGTGAGCTCGATGCGGGCAGCGAGGAGCTGATTTTTCAAAAGCTGGTGCGTCGACTCGAGAATAGGCCGGATCGATTGCAGCTGGCGCTCGCCCTCCTGCCGCCGGGCGAACGACAGCAGGTTGCGGACGATAGCCGATGCGCGCTCGGCTTCCTGCCGAATCACCGCGAGGGGCTCGGCGAGGCGCGGCGGCACATCCGCGGCTTCGCCCAGCAGATCGCTGAAGCCGACGACCGACGCGAGCGGGTTGTTGAGGTCATGCGCGACGCCCGCAATCAACTGGCCGATGGCCGACATCTTCTCCGACTGCAGCAGCTGCTCCTGGAGACGCCGCTTCTCGCTCTGATCCTCGAACAGGAGCACGGCGGCGCCGGGCTCGCCGGTGGGAATGGCGGTCACCAGCAATGTCCGGTCGCCGGCGCGCACCTCCACCGACGCTTCGCTCGGCGTGGGAGCCAGCAGGCGCGTCACAGACTCTACCCACGACGGCGGGAGGAGGGTGACCCAAGGTCGGCCGGGAAGCGCCGTGACGGGGAGCTTGATCAAATTGGCAAATACACGATTGGCGCGACGCACCGCGCCTTGCGGATCCACATAGCAAATCGCGTGGTTGAATGCGTCGACCGTCTGTTCCCATTCCCGCTTGCCGCTCGACAGCAGCTCGACGAGCCGCGCGTTCTCGAGCGCGAGCCCCGCCTGCGCCAGCACGGCGCGTGTGAACATCAGCGCACCTTCATCGAACGCGTGCTTGCGATCACCTTCCAGCGCGACCGCGCCGATGGTGCGCGTGACGGCGACAATCGGCGCGCCGAGCCAGCTGGGCGGTATCGGTCCGGTCCGCTTCCCGTCGAGGGTGACCTCGAACTCGGCGGCGCGCGCGGCGACGTTCTGCGGAAACACCAGCGGCCCCTTCCGGAGCGCGAGCTGCAACAGCGGCTCGTCCGTGTTGGCGGGACGCGGGCCGTTGTGGTAAGCGACGGCGAGCCGGTTGGAATCGAGGTCGAGCAACATCACGGAGAGACGACCGGGCGCCAGCTGCTCCGTCAGGACCCGCGCCACGATCTCGACGATCGTGGCCGGCCGAAAGGCGCCGGCGAGCTCCTGCGAGAGCGCGGTCAGTCGCGTCAGCACGTCGGTGACCGAGCCGATCACGTGGCCTCGTCCAGGAACCGCGTCGGCACGCGCGTGGCGGCGTCCACCAGCGCCTCGGCAGACTTGATGAATCGGACCACGATCGGCAACGACCCGTGTAACGCGACCTTGCGCTGCATGATTCCGGCGATGGGACCCAGTTCCTTCTTGATGATCTGTTTCCAGAAGCGGTATTCGGCGGTCAGGACGAAGGGGGCCTGCTGCGCGTCCGGGCGCGCGACGAGCTTCGCGGCGCGGCAGACACCGCGGTCGAGGTCCAGCCAGATCCCCACGTCGTCGGGAACGCCGATAGCGGGCTGCGCGGGCATGACAAGCGCGACCGATCCGTGCGTCCACTCCGTCGACGCGCTGCGGTAGTCGTCGCTCGCGTTGATCGCGGCCTCATACGCGGCCACCCACTCCGCCGACGGAAAGGCGTGGAGCACCGCGGTCACGCGACCGCCCGCGCGAATCCGTCGAACAGCGCCCGCTCCGTGAGGTCTTCGGGATGCCATTGGACCGCGACCATCCACGCGGCATTCGCGTCTGCCGGCTCGGCGGCCTCGATCACGCCGTCATCGGCCCAGGCCACGGCTTTGAGACACGGAGCGAGATCGCGGATCGCTTGATGGTGGCGGCTGTTGACCGTCGCCGAGCGCATGCCGAGCGTGCGTTCAAGGAGCGACCCGGCTGCGACGCGCACCGCATGCTGGGTCGTCTCATCGCTGTGCAGCACCAGGCTGGGCCGCTCGCTGTCCAGATCCTGATACAGCGTACCGCCGAGCGCGACGTTGAGGATCTGAATGCCGCGGCAGATCGCGAGAATCGGCAGGCGGCGCGAGCGCGCCGCGGCGATGAGCGCGAGCTCGGCGGCGTCACGCACGGGATCGACATCGCCCAGGCGAGGATGCGGCGTCGCCCCGTAGCGGTCCGGCGCGACGTCTTCGCCACCCGTGAGCACCAGCCCACGGACCGCCGCGAGGGCGGCAGCGGCGCGGTCGGCGGCCACCATTGTTGGGACCGCGAGGGGAACCAGGCCGGCGGTTTCGAGCGCGCGCACGTACGCCGTGTTCAGTGTGACGCGCTCGCGGCCATCGACCATTCGGCGCGGCGCGGTCACGGCCACCGGCTGAGCCTGCGTCACGACGTGGAAGTGGGCGCGGAACCAAACAACGGACAGCGGGGGTTGCTGACGCTGGCCCAGTCGACACGCACGCCGTACAGATTCAAGACGGTGCTGCCGCCGATGACCGTGCCGATCGCGGGATGGCCCGCGGGCTCCTCCTGGTCGAGCAGCAGCACGCCCATGGCGCGTTGCGAGGTGTCGTCGACGACGAGCAAACCGTACCCGCGTGCCGGGAAGGTCGGTCCGCGGTACTGCATCGAGATCTTGCCCTCGGCATCGCGACCGACAATGAGGGCGCCGTTCCCGCCGCTGCCGGCCTTTTGCTCGATCACGCGCGCGGGGAGCGAATCGGGCATGCCGCGGGGCGGGTCGGTCAGCACCATGCGTGCGTTCTGCAGCTGCGACGTGATCAGCGACGGCCCCGCGAGCATCGCCAGGCCGCAGGTTGGCGAGCCACTGCTCCCGCGGCTACACGCCGCGGCCCCTAGCAACATCAGGAGGGACGATACCGACCGGTTCATGGGCTCCCAATCTAACGCTAATGGGACCAGACAGCGGTCAGCGTGACGGTCCGCACAGGCGCGAGGGTTTCGGGCACGAGGTTATAGATGTAGTTGAGCACGTTCGTGGCGAGCAGACGGAACTCAACGGGCCCCGACGACCAGCGCGCGCGCAGGTCCAACACTTTCACCGGTACGCGACGCGGATCGACGAATCCTTCCAGCTCGATGCGCTCGGGCCGGCTCGCGAAGCGGAAGTCCGCGCCGACGCCCACCGGGCCGACGGTGTAGTCCGCACCTAGCGTCACGAGGTGGCGCGGCCGGAACGCCAGAGGTCCCGACGCGCTATCGCCCGACAGCCCGCGGCGGGTGTCCAGGTACGTGTAGCCGAGGGTCGCGATCAGCCGGTCACGGATCGGTGCGGCGATCACGTTGGCGTCGAGGCCCGCGATCCGGGCGCGCACGACGTTCTGGAGCTGAATCTCCACGGTGGCGGGTGGGATCTGGAGTAGCTGCGGTTCGATGAGATCGCGCGCCTCGGTCCAAAAGAGCGCCGCATCGAGCCGCATCATCCCCCACAGGGGCGCGCTCGTGTGCCCAATCTCGAACGACCATGCCGTCTCGGGCCGCAGCGTGGGATTGGGCACGACGTCGAATCCGAGGGCGGTGGTATGCACGAACCGCTCCGCCATCGTCGGCGCGCGGAAGCCGCGCCCGATCGATGCGCGGACCAGACCCCCATTCGGTCCACTGCGATCTGTCGGCACCGTGATCCCGACGCGTGGGCTGACGACGGCCGTGAGCGACCCGCCATCGACGGCGAGCAAGTCGAGCCGTGCGCCGCCGCTGATCCGCACCACACCGATGCGCTGATCGCTCTGGCCGTACGCCGCGAATTCGGACTGCGAGTGGTTGCCGAAGATGTCGCTCGTCACGTCGGAGACCGTCGCCTCCGTGCCGACGATCGCGGTGCGCGAGGAGTCCGGGTGTGCCTCGATGCGGCCTTCCGCGCCAAACCGGTTCCCGACGCCGAACTCCGTCGCGGTGCGCCGCAGGTCCGTGAAATGCGTCCGCATCCAGGAGCCGCGCGCGACCCACGCCAGCTGCGGCGAGACCGTCGTACGCACCTGGGCGGCGAGATAGCCCTTGCGTGAGTCGGTGCGCGCGCCCCGCTCGCTCGTGTCCACCTTGAACGGCTGGAAGACTTGCCCCCGATCGTCGCATTCACCGCGACTGCACCAGCTGAGTGGAACGTCGTAGCGGTCGACCGCCCATGCCCCCGAGACGTCGACTCTCGTGTTGACGGACGGTTGCCAGCGCGCTTTGCCGGCGAAATGCAGGTGGTCGTCCTGGTCCTGCTGGCGATAGCCGTCGGAATGCCGATCGCCCGCCGATATTTTGCCGCCAAGCTCGTCCGTGCCGTAGGACGCCGCGACGTCGCCGCTGCCCAGCAGTCCCGCGTTGTCGCGAAACCGCCACACCGCGTGGGGCGGATCGCCGTACATGCCACCGGTGAATCGCATCCGGGTGTGGAGGCCATTCGGGATGTCGCGCGTCGTCACATTCACGACCCCACCAAAGGCGGCCGATCCATACAGCGAGGACCCCGCGCCCTTGAGGATCTGGACGCTCTCGATCTCGTCCACCGCGAGCAGATCCCAGTTGATGCCCCCCCGGTCTCCCTGATTCATGGGAACGCCGTCGACCGTCATCAGGACGCGCGAATTCAATCCCTGCACGTAACCGGTCGAGCCGCGGAGGTTGATTTGGCCGTTCACGAACTGCACGCCCGGCGCATGATCGACCGCTTCGTCGACCGTGGTCACGGCACGGCGATTCAGGTCCTGCTCGGTGACTTGGGCGACGCTGGTGGGGGGGCGGTCGCCAAAATGCGGCACCTTCTCGCTGATCACGTCGACCGGCGGGAGCGCGAGCGGCGCCGGCGACAGCGCGATATCGAGCGTCGTGGAGTCGCCACCCGTCAGCGCGACCGTCGTGTCTACGAAGCTGTAGCCGATCGCGGCCGCGTGCACGCGGACGGCGCCGGCCGGGACGACGGGTAGTCGAAACCTGCCCTGCAGATCGGTCTCGGTCGCGAGTGTCGTTCCGCGCACGACGACCGCGGCGCCGCGAATCGGCGCGCCCTCCCGATCATGCACGGTTCCGCGCAGCACGCCCTGCGCGGCCGCCCTCCCCCCCCCAACCAGCGGCGCGAATGCGAGCGCCACGAGCAGCGCGGCTATGGCCCGGTGCACGTCACGAAATCCGTCGCGGGCCGCAGGTTGTCGAAATCGACCGCGAAATCGACGTCGCCGGCGGACGCCCCAGGTGGCACCGTCACATTGCCGGGGAGCGTCGAGTCCGCCGGGTTGCGGTAGTAGCCGGCGACACGCAGGTACTGGGTATCGGCCGGCGTGAGCGTGAGCGGGCCCGGCTTTTTCCAGACCGCCAGGACCCAATGGTAGGTCCCTGGGGACAGCGGGACGCTGTACAGCGTCAGCGAGTCGGTATACGGCACCGAGCCGGGGATCACGGGCTGGCGGTTGGCGATGAGCTCGTTGCAGGTCAGCGGAAAGGCGACGTACGCGGCGATGAAGACGTTTTCGGTGTTCGCGGGGATCGTGCCGCGGAATCGGAGCGTCCCGCACAGCCCGACGAGCGAGGGCGCGCAGATCGGCTCGGGCTCGAGGCCGCCGCCACATGCCGTCAGGAGAGCCAGGAGGAGCCACGCCGTGCGCATGCCAGCAATTTGCGGGTGAGGGCGAATGCGTCAACTTGACCATGGTTTTGCGCGGGAATAACGTTTCGGCATGCCTTTGTACGAGTACCGCTGTACGGTGTGTGACGCGCGGTTTTCGCGCACGGAATCGATGGCGGAACACTCCGCGCGGTCTCGTCCGAACTGCCCGAAGTGTAATTCGCCCGCCGTGGAGCCCGTCTTTTCCGACTTTTTCGCTAAAACCGTCCGCAAGAGCTGAACTCTGTTCGAGCGCCTGCGGGACGCCTTCCGCGCTGCTCTCGATGCGGCGTCCAGCCCCGACCTGCGATCGCTCGCGCGCCAGATGCGCGAGGCGGTCGTCGATGCGAAGGTCGCTGTCGCAGAAACTCAGGAAGCGATCGCACGCACCGAGCGTGAGGTCGGATTGGAGCGCCAGCGGCTGGCCGATGCCGAACGCCGCGGCCGGCTGGCGGGCGAGATCCAGGATCAGGAGACGGTGGCGGTCGCGGACCGGTTCGCGGCGAAGCACCGCGAGCGGCTGGGTGTGCTCGAGCGCAAACTCGTCGCGCAGCGCGAGGAGCTCGCGCTGGCGCAGCGGGAGCTGGATGAAATGCAGGCGCAGCTCAAGAGCGCGGAGCGCGACCGACCGGCGATGCAGGGCGACAGCAGCACGGAACAGGCGTGGCGCGATGTGCAGAGCGCCGGCGGCGCGCGGCCCGGTCTCGATCTGCAAGACGAGCTGCTCAAGTCGGACATGGATCGCGCGGCACGCGAAGCCGCCGCGGCGCGGCAGCTCGAGGAGCTCAAGAAGAAAATGAGAAAGGAGTAGCCGTCACCTATGGATGTGAAGCGAGGGCGCATGGTATTCCTGGGCTACGGCAAGTACTGGCGCTCGGATCGGATTCTGGGCCTCACGCCGATCGAGCAGGGGCGCGGGCCGGGACAGCGCACGAATGTCTTCATCGAGGGGCAAGCGGAGCCGATCATCGCCTCGCGCACCGAGCAGGCCATTCTCGAGGACATGGGGGCCACCGACGACAGCTTCCAGCAGGAAGCGCTGCGTCAGGCGACGCGCGAGCTGCTCGAAGCGTTCCACGAATTCTCGCCGGTGCTGCGCCGCGCGTTGCAGAACGAGCACCACGTCGACGTCGAGAAGTGGGAACAGCGCCTCGGAACGCTGCTACGGCCGTCAGCCCATCCCGACACCGCCGAACAAGACGAACTCTTCGATTGATGAACAGCGAGCGACAGTTCTTCGGCCACCCGCGCGGCCTCGCTACGCTGTTTTTCACCGAGATGTGGGAGCGCTTCAGCTACTACGGGATGCGGGGATTCCTCATCCTGTACATGACGAAGGCGCTCGGCTTCACCGATCAGCACGCCGGCCTCGCCTACGGCAACTATGTCTCGAGCGTCTGGCTGACGCCGATCATCGGCGGCTTCATCGCCGACCGCTGGCTGGGCCAATACCGCAGCGTCCTCATTGGCGGCATCATCATCGCCCTCGGCCACTTCACGCTCGCCTTCCATCCGCTCCCGTTCCTCTACGCCGGTCTCACGCTCATCGTGCTCGGCACCGGACTGCTGAAGCCCAACATCAGCACGCTCGTCGGCTCGCTGTACGAGCCCGGTGACGAGCGGCGCGATGCCGGCTTTTCGATCTTCTACATGGGGATCAACCTCGGCGCCTTCCTCGGCCCGTTGATCGCCGGCAAGCTCGCGCAGGGTGTCGACTGGCATCTCGGTTTCGCGTGTGCCGGCGTCGGCATGGTGTTCGGCGTGATCCAGTACGTGCTCGGCCGCGGTCGCCTGCAACCCGGCATCGAGCGGCTCGAGGCCCAGCGCCGCGCGCGACTCGCCGCGCAAACGAGCACCGGGACTCCGCAGGCGCCCCTGACTGCGGACGACTGGCGCCGCATCAGCGCGGTCGTCGTGCTGTTCGTGTTCGCGTCGTTGTTCTGGGGAGCCTACGAGCAGGCGGGATCGACGCTGAACCTGTTCGCCGACCGCTACGTGCATCTCGAGTTCCTCGGGATCACGCTGTACGCCTCCTGGTTCGTGTCGATCCAGGCGGCGTTCGTGATTATCCTGTCGCCGATCTTCGCCTGGCTCTGGGTCAAGCTCGGGCCGCGCCAGCCCTCGAGCCCGGCCAAGTTTGCCCTGGCCCTCTTCTTTGTTGGACTGGCGTTCGTCCTCCTGCTCCCCGCCGGATCGCTGGCGCAGAGCGGCGTGAAAGTGTCGCCGCTGTGGCTCGTCGGCGCCTATTTCATCCAGGAGCTCGGCGAGCTCTGCCTCAGTCCGGTCGGCCTTTCGCTCGTGACCAAGTTGGCGCCGGTTCGCTTCGTCAGTCTGGTCATGGGGATCTTCTTCCTCTCGAATGCCGCGGGCAACTGGCTGGCCGGATGGTCGGCGCGATTCATCAGTACCGTCCCTCTGGTCACGCTGTTCGGCGTTACTGCCGCGGTCACCGTTGGTGCGGGTGTCGTGCTGTTTCTCCTGCTCCGGCCGATTCGCGGTCTCATGGGCGGCGTTCGGTAGAGATGGCAGCACCAGTCGCCCCGCAACGCGACACGGCGGGTTGGTTCGGCCATCCGCGCGGCCTGTCGACGCTGTTCTTCACCGAGATGTGGGAGCGCTTCAGCTTCTACGGTCTCAAGGCCCTGCTCATTCTCTTCATGACCGCGGCGGTCACCCAAGGTGGGCTCGGATTCACCGACCAGCGGGCCGGCAACGTCATCGGGTGGTACGGCTTCGGCGTCTACGCGTCAGCCATCGTCGGGGGTTTGCTCGCCGACAAGGTGTTCGGCCAGTACCGCAGTGTCCTGCTCGGCGGCATCATCATCGCGCTCGGCCACTTCAGCATGGCGATCCCCACAGTCCCGACGTTCTATCTCGGTCTGTGCTTGATCGTCGTCGGCACCGGGCTGTTGAAGCCGAACGCGAGTACGATGGTTGGCGCTCTCTACAACGACGATGACGCGCGACGTGATGCGGGGTTCTCGATCTTCTACGTCGGGATCAACGTCGGGGCGTTTGTCGCGCCGCTCATCGTGGGAACGCTGGGGCAGAAGGTCAATTGGCACGTCGGGTTCGCCTGTGCCGGCGTGGGCATGGTGATCGGACTGATCCAGTACGTGGCCGGCAAGCCGCGACTCCTGCCGGCGCTCGGGCGACTGGGGCAGACGGACCAACATGCCGCTCCGTCCACCGAGCCGTGGTGGCGGTTCACCCGCGATGAGTGGGGACGCGTCGCCGCCATTGGGGTGCTATTTGTCTTCTCGTCGGTTTTCTGGGGCGCCTTCGAACAGGCGGCGTCGAGCTTGAATCTGTTTGCCGACCGGCTGACCAATAACACCGCCTTCGGCTACAAATTTCCGTCGACCTGGTATCAATCGCTGAATTCGATGTTCATGATTCTGGGCCTGGCACCGCTCATCGGCTGGATCTGGGTCCGCATGGGGTCCCGGCAGCCCTCGAGTCCCGTGAAGTTCGCGCTTGGACTGGTCTTCGTCGGATTGGGTTTCGCGCTCATCGTCCCCGCGGCGAAAATGGCGCAGGAGCGCGGCATGCTGGTCAGTCCCTGGTGGCTCATCGGACTGTACTTCCTCCACACGGTCGGCGAGCTCTGCCTGAGTCCCGTCGGACTCTCGATCGTGACGAAGCTGGCGCCGCCGCGGATTGTGGGCGCCATGATGGGGCTGTGGTTCTTGTCGATTGCCGTGGGCAACAAATTGGCTGGCATGGCGGGAGGACTGTTCGAGACGTTGCCGCTGCCGAAGCTGTTTGGCGCGGTTGCGCTGACGACGTTTGTGGCCGCTGGAATCCTGCTACTGGTGACGAGGCCGATTCAGAGGCTGATGGGCGGCGTCCGCTAGGGTCATTGGCGACTCGGCGTAGTGGCAAGCCGCAAGATGGCCGGTGGTGGTCGGCCGGAGCGCCGGTACTTCCGTTCGGCACCGGTCGCTTTTCATTGGATGCGGACATCTCGGGTGAAATGGGCACCCCGCCGGCGGGTGCGCAGCGGACGGCATATCGCCCGCGAGCACGATGCGCTGTTTCGTCGCCCGCGGGTTCGGCTCCGGCACCGCCGACAGCAGTGCGGTCGTATAGGGATGCCGCGGCTGCGCGTAGATCTCCGCCGCGGGCGCGCGCTCGACAATCTTGCCGAGGTACATGACGGCGACGTCGTCGGCGATGTGACGGACCACGGCGAGGTCGTGCGCGATGAATAGATAGGTGAGGCGACGCTTCGCCTGCAGGTCGGCGAGCAGGTTCAGCACCTGGGCCTGCACGGAAACGTCGAGCGCGCTGACCGGCTCGTCGCACACGATGAACTGGGGCTCGACCGACAGCGCGCGGGCGATGCCCACCCGCTGTCGCTGGCCGCCCGACAACTCGTGCGGGTAGCGCTTCGCAAACGCCGCGTCCAGTCCCACCTCTTCCAGCAGCGCGGACACGGCACCGTTCAACCGGTGGATTTCCAGCGGCTCCCGCAGCGTTGCCTCGACGGTCATGCGCGGATTGAGCGAGCTGTAGGGATCCTGAAACACGATCTGCATCCGACGCCTGAGCGCGCGGAGTCGCGCGGCGTCGAGGGCGAACACGTCGTTGCCATCGAAGAGGACCTTGCCCGCGGTCGGCTCCTGCAGCCGCAGCATCGTCCGGCCTACCGACGTCTTCCCCGAGCCCGACTCGCCGACCAATCCCAGCGTGCGGCCGGAGGCGATGGTGAACGACACGCCGTCCACGGCGCGAACGGCCGCGCGCGGCGCCCCCAGGCCGAACCAGCTGCGCTCGCCGGGATAGTGCTTCACCAGGTCCTGCACCTCGACGAGGGTCATCGTTTCGGCACGCGCCGCTCTGGTTCGGTCACGAGCCAGCACCGTGCGGCGTGCCCGGCGCCGTCACCGGCATCGAGTAACGGCGGCTCCTCGGCGACGCACTTCTCCCACGCGTAGGGACAGCGGGGATGAAAGCGGCACCCGGGCGGCCACGCGGTCGCCGCCGGTACCTGACCGGGGATCGCATGGAGCCGCGCGCGCCGCGCGTCGATGCGGGGAACGGCGGCGAGTAACCCTTCCGTATACGGATGGGTGGGTTGCTCGAACAGCGCATCGGTCGTCGCCGTCTCCACCACGCGTCCCGCATACATGACGACGACGCGATCGGCGTGTCCCGCTACCACGCCCAGGTCGTGGGTGATCAGCAACACGGCCATGCCCAGTTCGTGCTGCAGGCGATCGAGCAGCTCGAGGATCTGCGCCTGGATGGTCACGTCCAGCGCGGTCGTGGGTTCGTCGGCGATCAGGACTTTGGGGTGACAGATCAGCGCCATGGCGATCATGACGCGCTGGCGCATGCCGCCGGAGAGTTGATGAGGGTAGTCGTCAACGCGCTCGTCAGGATCCGGAATACCCACGAGGCGCAGCATTTCAATGGCGCGTGCCCGCGCCGCGCGGCGCGACAGGTGCTGATGGATGATGGCGGCTTCCGCGATCTGATCCCCCACCGTAAAGACCGGGTTGAGCGAGGTCATCGGCTCCTGAAAAATCATGGCGATCTGATTGCCTCGCACCGCCCGGAGCTCGGGCGCGGAGAGCGCGAGCAGATTGCGGCCTTCGAACTCGATCAGACTTCCCGGAAGAACGTGACCCGGGGGCTCCGGCACGAGCCTGAGAATCGAAAGCGAGGTCACCGTTTTCCCACAGCCCGATTCGCCGACGATGCCGAGCGTCTCGCCGGGAAAGAGATCGAACGAGACGTCGTCGACGGCGCGCGCCGTGCCCTTGCCGTGCTCCGTGACGAAGTAGGTCTTGAGATCGCGCACGCGCAACAGCACCGGGGGAGGGGCGGTCACGTCGTGTCCTCGCGCGGGTTCATGGCGTCGCGGACCCCATCGGCGACTGCGTTCAGGGACATCACCACCAGGGAGATAGCGAGGCCCGGAAAGAATGTCGACCAGGGCGCCGTGTAGAGGCCGGGCGCGCCATCGGCGATCATGTTGCCCCAGCTGGCATCCGGCGGCGGCACACCGATGCCGAGGAAAGACAGCGCCGCTTCGAGCAGCAGCACGTTCCCGACCCCCAGCGCGGCGGAGACGATGATCGGCGCGGCGGCGTTCGGGAGCACGTGGCGCAGGATCACCCGGCTCGAGCCCGCGCCGAGCGCGCGGGCGGCGACGACGAAATCGCGCTGCCGGAGGGAGAGCACCTCCGCACGCACCAGCCGGCTCGTGCCGAACCACGATGTGAGACCGATCGCGATGACCAGCGCCGCGAACGGGAGACCATCCCACAAGGCCACCGCCATGAGGAGGATGAAGATGCGCGGGAGGGCGAGGCCCACGTCGACGCCGCGCATCAGGGCGGCGTCAATCCAGCGCCGATAGTAACCGGCGATCGCGCCGACCAGGGTGCCCAGGGCCACGGCCACGAGCGCGCCCAGCGCGCCGATGCCGAGCGACACTCGGGCTCCGTAGACGACGCGGCTCCAGACGTCGCGGCTCAGCGGATCGGTACCCAGCAGAAACGTCCACGAGGGCGGCTGATTCGTGAGGTGCACGATGTCGAGCTGGCGGTTCGGATCGAACGGGGCGATCAGCGGTGCGACCAGGGCGACGATGACCAAGAACATGAGAATGCCGAGGCCCCAGGACGTCGTGCGGAGCCGGAAAAAGCGCCGCCCCCACTGGTCGCGTCGCAAGGCGCGATGGCGTAGCGCGCGGACCACTTCCGCCGCGGTGACGAGCGCGACGAACAGCGCGAGCCAGTTGCCGAGCGTCATGCGGTGGCGATATCCGCCTCGGCGGCGGCTTGCACACGCAACCGCGGATCGGCGATGCCCAGCATGATGTCGGCGAGCAGGTTGCCGGCGACGACAACGGTACTGGCAATCAACGCGCTTGCGGTCACCAGCGGATAGTCCCGCGTGAGGATTGCATTGAAGGCGAGCCGCCCCATCCCCGGCCACGCGAACACGGTTTCGACGAGCACGGCGCCCGTCAGCAGGAAGGGAAACGCGAGACCGAAGCGCGTAATAAAGGAAAGCAGCGCGTTGCGGAGTTGGTGTCGGAGCACGATCTGCCGCTCCGGCACGCCCTTGGCGCGCGCGGTTCGCACATAGTCCTGATTCGCCACCTCCAGCATCGCAGCGCGTTGAAACCGCGCGGTGCCCGCCGCACCGACGACGCCGAGCGTCGTCGCGGGCAGGACCAGATGCCAGAGCCGATCGGCGACACAGAACAGCGAGGTTACGGCGGGGCAGAAGATCGGGTCGCTGGCCCCGCCGACGGGAAACCACCGGAGCTTTTCACCGAAGATGAGCAGCAGGATCGGCGCCAGCCAGAATGTCGGGAGCGAGTAGACGAACAGCGTGGCATTGCCCAGCGCCACGTCCGGCAGGCGGTTGACGCGGACCGCCTGATAGATGCCGAGGCCGAGGCCAAGCAGGAAATCGAGCGCCAGGGCCGCGCCCGCGAGCTGCAGGGTGAACGGCACGGTTTCGACCAGGGCGTCCAACACAGGCCGGCGGAGCGAGAACGACATCCCCAGATTCCCGTGTGCCAGCTCCACCAGATAGCGCCCGTACTGCACGGCGAGGGGCTGATCGAGCCCGAATTGGTGGGTCAGGAGGTCGCAGATCCGCGGCTCCAGGTTTTCGCTGCACGGCTTCCCGGGCGCGAGATGGATCAGAATGAAGATGAACGTGACGACGGCGAAGATGATGGCGAGGGACGCAGCCAGGCGCCGCAGGAGCCACGCGCTCCCCGTCACTTAGCGCTCCACGCGGTCTCGATCGATCAACCGGTCGGGGGGAATGCGCCAGGTGCGGAGTAAGGCAGCCCACGAATCGGGACGGAACTGCACGTTGTCGACGCGCTTGTGGACGGCGCCGATGTTGGAGAGCGCGTACAGGAAGATCGCGGGCGCGTCCGCGTTGATCGTCTCCAGGGCGGACCGCCATAGCGTGCGCGCCCGCTCGCGGGTCGGGGCGGAAATCGCCAGCTGCACGATGCGTTCGAACTCGGGATTGTAGTAGCGGCCGAAGTTCGAGCCGCCAAACCCCGCGAGGGTCCACGACTGCGTGATGCCGGACCCCGGTGACGGATCATTGCTGCGCGACAGCAGCGCCGTATCGAAGTTTCCGGAGCCCGTCCGCTGCGCGACGACACTCCCTTCCAACTCGTCGATCTCGGCGCGGACGCCGATGGCGCGAAATTGCTCTTGCAGCAACCGCGCGTATTGCTTCCGCAGACCGCTCGAGCTCGGGACCAGCATGTGAAAGGCGAGCGGTTGCCCGTCCTTGTCCCGGATCCCGTCCCCGTCATGGTCGCGCCACCCGTGCAGGCTCAAGAGGCGCGCGGCCTGCGCGGTGTCGTAGGGCAGCTGCCGGACATCGGGATCCCAGATGCCGACGAGCGCCGAAATCGGGCCGGGCGGAACCCGGCCGAGATCGCCCAGGGTGCTCTTGACCAGACTCGCGCGGTCGACCGCCATGGTGAGCGCACGGCGCACGTCGCGGTCGCCGAAAATCGGATGCGGCTGCGAGGTATCGCCCGGCGCGCGCTGGTTGAAGCTCAAAAACGTGTAGACGTTGCCACGGTAGGTGTAGATCGCGAGCTGCTGCGCCGCCTTCGCCCGTTCGACAAAGTCCGGCGTCACGAGCTGCTCGCGGATGTCGGCTTGATCGGCGATCACCTGCTGGACGGCCACGGGCAGGCTGGGTGTGAATCGCCAGATAAGCCGGCGGATCCCCGGGCGGCCGAGAAAGAAGTCGGTATCGGCGGCGAGCTCAATCGACTGCGCCGCCTGCCACCGCACAAAGCGATAGGGCCCGTCGCCGACGGGCTGCCGCCCGAACGGCGCCGTCCGCCACTGGTCGCGCGGCACCGAGCGCAGGAGATGCGCCGGCAAGATCCGCATGTGGTAGACGGCATCATAGAACATCTCGCGGTAGCGCTCCCGGAAGCGGAAGACCGCGGTGAGAGAATCCCGCGTGGTGACCTTCTCGATGCGCTGCAGCTTGGGCCGGAACGGCGATGCCACCGCCGAATCATTGTAGGCGTTGAACGTGAACTCGACATCGGCGGCAGTCACCGGCTGGCCGTCCTGCCAGTGCGCGCGCGGGTCGAGGTGGAACACCAGCGTCAGGGGCCGTCCCACTCCCACCGCTGCGCGAGCAGCGGCTGAAAATCCTCGTCGCCGTCGGTATTGGTGGACATGCCGACGTCGGCGAGCTTGAGAAACAGCTGCTCGCCGATGTCGCTCGCGACGATGTCCTCGGTGGACGGCGGCAGCAGCGTGGGGGGCTCGACCACCGCGGCGTCGATCAGCGTGCCGCAGCCCGCAGTGGTGCAGCCGCCGCGGCGCTCGCAGGCGGCGAGTGCGACGACGGCCAGAACGATGTGTAGGGATCGTGAAGAGCGGCGTGGCATGGCGCTTAACATTTCACCGCAGGACGAGAGATGCAACGTCGGACGGTCGGACGGTCGGACGGTCGGACTGTAAGAACGGCTCGCCCCACGTCACAATGATCGCCCCAGCCAGCTCATCAAAGCACACCGAGCGTCCCAACGCACTGGCCATCGTGGTTTCGGCCCCACCGCCGGGCTGTGTGCCATCGAGCAGGATCGAGCCGTGCTGCAGGAAGGCCTCGCCGCGCCGCACTTGCGCGGAGCCGACGAGCTTCCTGCCGCTGACGAGAATCTCGCCTCCGACGGGGAACGCGAAACATGAGGGCGGATGGGCGGATGGGCGGATGGGCGGATGAGCCGGAGCGAGTACCGCCTCCACGGCAAGAGCCCGCAATGCTCTCGCGAGTCGAGTGTGGATCTCACAATACGCTTTCCGGAGTGACCCAAACAGCGCGATAGGCGCGACGGCGGCGTATGTGAGCTCGTGCTCATGCCACACAGCTTGTCCACCGGTGGGCCGGCGCACGATCGGAAGGTCGTAGAACGTGTTCGGTTGATTCCGTCCCAGGGAGAGTGTTGGAGGGTCCCAGCGATAGAAGCGGAGATAGGCGCCGCCATGGCACGCGACTTCTTCCAGCAGTGCTTCATCCATCGCCATGTTGTATTCGCCAGACCGCCCCACGGCATCGACGATCAGGTTCCAAGGCGGCCCATCCGCCCATCCGCCCATCCGCCCATCAGACAGTGGCGTACGCCTCCACCGGCGGGCACGTGCACACCAGGTTGCGATCGCCGAACGCGGCATCGATGCGGCCGACCGGCGGCCAGACCTTGTGCTCGCGTGTCGCGGCGGTCGGGAAGCCGGCGCGCTCACGGGCGTACGGGCGATCCCACGTGTCGACCAGCAGATCGGCGAGCGGGTGCGGCGCGTTTTTCAGCAGGTTGTTCTCGCGATCGGCTTCGCCGTTCTCGATCTCGCGAATCTCGCCGCGGATCGCGATCAGCGCATCGATGAATCGATCCAGCTCGAGCCTAGGCTCGCTCTCCGTCGGCTCGATCATCAGCGTGCCCGCGACCGGAAACGAGACGGTCGGTGGGTGGAAGCCGTAGTCGATCAGGCGCTTCGCGATGTCCTCGACGTCCACACCGGCCGACGCTTTGAAGGGGCGCGTGTCGATGATGCATTCGTGCGCGATGAGGCCGTGCTGGCCCGCGTAGAGCAGGGTGTAATGCCCCCCCTCCTCGAGCCGTTTCGCGATGTAGTTCGCGTTGAGGATCGCGACCTTCGTCGCGAGCGGCAGACCCTCCCGGCCCATCATGGCGATGTAGGCCCACGAGATCGGCAGGATGGAAGGGCTCCCCCACGGTCCGGAAGAAACGGTGCCCGCGCTCTCCGCGAGGGGAACGCCGACATCGATGACCGGGTGCGTGGGCAGATGCGCCACCAGATGCTCTGCGACGCCGATCGGCCCCATCCCGGGGCCCCCGCCGCCATGCGGAATGCAGAACGTCTTGTGGAGGTTGAGATGGCAGACGTCGGCGCCGATGTCGCCGGGGCGGCAGAGCCCGACCTGCGCGTTCATGTTGGCCCCGTCCATGTAGACCTGCCCGCCGTGCTGATGGACGATCTGGCAGATCTTCTTGATGGACGCCTCGAACACGCCGTGCGTCGACGGATATGTCACCATCAGCGCGCCGAGTGTTTCACGGTATTCTTTAGCCTTGGCCTCGAGATCGGCGAGGTCGATGTTGCCGTGCGCGTCGGTCTTGACCACGACGACCTGCATGCCAGCCATCACGGCGCTTGCCGGATTCGTGCCGTGTGCCGACTGGGGAATGAGACACGTCGTGCGGTGCGCCTCGCCGCGGTGCTTGTGATACGCGCGAATCACCAGCAGTCCCGCAAACTCTCCCTGCGAGCCGGCATTGGGCTGCAGCGACACCCTCGCAAACCCCGTGATCTCGGCGAGCCATTCCTCGAGCTGGCGAAACAGCGTCGCATACCCCTGCGCTTGCGTGCGCGGCGCGAACGGATGCAGGCGGTTGAACCCGCGCCAGGTGATCGGAATCATCTCGGTTGTGGCGTTGAGCTTCATCGTGCACGAGCCGAGCGGGATCATCGCCGCCGTCAACGAGAGGTCGCGATCCTCGAGCTTCTTGAGGTAGCGCAGCATCTCGGTCTCGGAGTGATGCGTGTTGAAGACCGGATGGGTGCAAAACGGGGTGGTGCGCGCCAGGCTGTCGGGAATCGCCCCCGGGGCCTCGCGCAGGGCGGCGCTCTTTTCCGATCCAACGGCGAAGGCGGTGATCAGGTCCGCGATGTCATCGTCGGTCACCGTTTCATCGAGCGCGACCCCGATGCGCGTCTTTGACAAAATGCGCAGGTTGATCTGCCTGGCACGGGCGGCATCGACGATGCGCGGCTGCACCTCCTGCGGGACCTCGACCGCCAGCGTATCGAAGTAATGCGGATACGCAATGCCGTGACCCAGCCTTTCGAGGGCCGCGGCGAGCGAGGTCGTGTACCGATGCACGCGCCGGGCGATACGGAGTAATCCCTCCGGGCCGTGATAGACGGCGTACATCGCCGCGACGACCGCCAGCAGGACCTGAGCGGTGCAGACGTTGCTCGTCGCCTTTTCGCGACGGATGTGCTGCTCACGCGTCTGCAGCGCCATGCGCAGCCCGGTCCGACCCGCGCGGTCTTTGGACACGCCGATGATGCGGCCCGGCAGGTGGCGCTTGTATTCGTCGCGCGTTGCAAAAAAGGCGGCGTGCGGGCCACCATAACCGAGAGGAACGCCGAAGCGCTGTGAATTGCCGACGGCGATGTCGGCTCCCCATTCGCCTGGCGGTGCGAGCAGCGTCAGTGCGAGGAGATCCGTAGCAACGGTCACCAGCGCGCCCCCCCCCGCCCCCCCGGCGTGCGCCCGCTCGCAGACCGCGCGGTAGTCGCGGATCGCGCCGTCCGTGGCGGGATACTGGAGCAGTGCGCCGATGACGTTGCTCCCCCCCTCCCCGCGGAACTCGAAGGTGTCGGGATCGCCGACCACGATGTCGATGCCGCGGACGGCCGCGCGCGTGCGCACCACCGCGATCGTCTGCGGGTGACAGCTGGCGTCCACGAGGTAGACCAGTTTCCCGTCGTGCTTCGACACGGCTTCGGTCAGGTGCATCGCTTCCGCCGCAGCCGTTCCCTCGTCGAGCAATGAGGCGTTCGCGATCTCGAGTCCCGTCAAATCCGCGACCATCGTCTGGAAGTTCAGGAGCGCCTCGAGCCGTCCCTGCGCGATCTCGGCTTGGTAGGGCGTGTACGCGGTATACCAGCCGGGGTTTTCCAGGACATTGCGTTGAATCACGGTGGGCGTGATGCAGTCGTGGTAGCCCATGCCGAGGTAGGACCGATAAACCTGGTTCTGGGCCGCGAGCAGCCGGAGCTCCTCGAGCGTTTCCTGCTCGGTCTTGGCCGGAGGAATGCGCAGCGGCGCGCGCAACCGAATGTCGGCCGGCACGACGGCGTCGATAAACGCATCGAGCGACTCGTAGCCGAGGACGCCGAGCATCGCCGCCTGGTCCTCGGCCGAGGGGCCGATGTGCCGGTCCTGAAACAGCTCGCGATCGTTATTCATCGTTACGCAAGGGTGAAGGACTCCCCGGGCTTCAGGATCGTGACGGCGGCGGTACTTCCGACACGCCGCCGGAACTCCTGCGGATCTGCCTTGATGAGATCCCAGGTGTTGTAGTGCATCGGGATAACGTCGTGCGGTTTCACGAACTTCACGGCGCGGGCGGCATCTTCGACCCCCATCGTGAAATTGTCGCCGATCGGCACGAGCATCAGATCGATGCGGCCCGCCAGGAGCTGCATCTCGAGTGTCAGCGCTGTGTCGCCGGTGTGATAGACGGTCTTGCCGCCGATCGTCACGACAACACCGCAGGGATTCGTGGTATATTTGCCCGTCTTATCGCCCTCGACGCGCCCGCCATGAAATGCAGGCACGAGTTTCACTCTTCCGAACGGGAACTCGTGCGCCCCGCCGATGTGCATCCCGTGACTCGTCGCGCCCTGATCGGAACAGAACTGCGCCAACTCGTACGTCGCGACGATGGTCGCCTTGTGCTTTTGGGACAGCGCGACCGCGTCGCCGAGGTGATCGCCGTGGCCGTGGGAGAGCAAGATAGCGTCGAGGTGGGGCACCTTATCCGGCCCGATGACCGCCGCGGGATTGCCGGTGAGGAATGGATCGATGATGACGCGCGTGCCGTCCCGCTCTAAGAGGAAGCAGGCGTGTCCGTGGAACGTGGCTTTCACTCTCCAACATGCTTCGCGTACGCGTCAGCGCGGAGCAGCCCCTCCAATTCTTTCGGGTCCTTGACCTTCACCTTGACCATCCAGCCCTTGCCGTACGGATCGCGGTTCACCAGCGCCGGGTCCTGCTCGAGCGCCTTGTTGACTTCCACCACGGTTCCGGCGACGGGCGTGTACAGCTCCGACACCGCCTTCACGGCTTCGATCGTTCCGAAAACGTCGCGTTGCTTGAAAGCGGCGGCACCCTTGGGCAGCTCGACGAACACAACATCCCCGAGCTCGCCCTGGGCGTAGTCGGTGATGCCCACTTCGACGACTTGCGGATCCTTACTGTCGCGAACCCACTCGTGGTCTTGTGTGTAGCGGAGATCCTTCGGGATGCTGGACATGGGACGGGAGCCTACAACAGGTCCGCTCGGGGCGCCAGTCCTGCGCCATCCTCTTCACTCAGCGCCACGCGATCATAACCCCACGGCCGTAGGTCGAGTCGCACCGCGATGGGATCAGGATCGGGCGAGAGATGATAGAGCCGGCACGGGCGCGGCGGTACTGCCGCTTCCCAGGCCATCCTGGCGCCGTCTTCCGCATCAGCCGTCGCGACGATCGAGAGCGGCGTAATGGTCTTCAAGATTTTGCCGAGCGATTTGACGGTCGCGTACTCGATCCGCATACCGGCGTCCGTGTAGCGGCGCTCGATGGCCTTGAGCACCGGCGCCGCCGCGTCCTTCGCTCCCAGCGCGCAGAGCACCAGCGTCTGGTCCGGCGCCTCAGTGCGCACGCCCGCCCGCGCCGCTTGCTGGCGCAGCGCAGCAAATACGCGCTGCGCCTTTTTCTCGAGCTCAGCCAACGTGCCGTCATTCTCGACGACATGCCGGCTCAGCGGTCGTTTGCGCTCCGCGGGCATCTGCGCGGTGATCATCCGATCGGCCTCCTCGTTGGAGAGTCCACGCAAGGTTCGCAGGCGCGTACGGCGGAGCGGTACCGGAGCGTCGACCAGGACGACGGCGTCGAACTGCGCCGGATCCAACACCTCGAACAGCAGCGGAATGTCGTTAATGACGATCGCGTCGCCGCGCTCGGCGGCGGCCCGCTGCAGCTCGAGCCGCCGCTGCTGCACGGCGGGATGGACGATGGCATTGAGCGCCGCCAGGGCGGCGTCATCGCCCATGACCTTCGCGCGCAACGCCGCGCGATCTAGGCTGCCACCCTGGGCGAGCACATCGGCGCCGAAGCGGCGCACAATCGCGGCGAGCACCGCGCTGCCCGGCGCCTCGGCCTCGCGGGCGAGAGCGTCGGCGTCGATCACGGTCGCGCCCCATTTCCTGAACAACTCCACGACGGTGGACTTGCCGGAGGCGATGTTGCCTGTGAGGCCGACGTTTAACACGGAGTCAGGAGCTCGGAGCCAGGAGCCGGGGCTGCAATCCAAGATCCTGACTCCCGGCTCCAGGGTCCTTTAGAGAAGTGCAGTCTGATCCTCATCCTGCCTCGGTACGCGGTGACAATGCCGGCACCTCGCCTCGTACGACTCGCGCCCGCCAACCATGATGATCGGACTGTCCCACAACGCCGGCTTGCCGTTCACCAGGCGTTGGTTTCGCGTCGCCGGGCCGCCGCACACTACGCAGATCGCCTGGAACTTGTCCACCACTTCCGCGATGCACATGAGCGTCGGCATCGGACCGAACGGCAGGCCGCGGAAGTCGACATCGGTTCCCGCGAGAATGACGCGGACGCCCCTGTCGGCGAGGTGGTTCGCGATTTCGACGATGCCGTCATCCAGGAATTGGGCTTCGTCAACCGCGACCACCTCGGTGGTGTCGCGCAGCCGCCGCGCGATCTCCTCGGCTGAGTCGACGGGCTCGGCTTCGACGGTCACGCCGTCATGGGAGGAGACGGAAAAGAGCCCGGCGTAGCGCGCATCTAGGTGGGACTTAAAGACTTGCACTTGCTTGCGTGCGATGACGGCGCGGCGCACGCGGCGGATCAGTTCTTCGGATTTGCCGCTAAACATCACCCCGGAGATGACTTCAATCCATCCGGGACGGGTCGGCTGTTGGAACATGGGCCCTCATGTTAAACGAGGGGCTAGAGGCTGGGGAGAGGGGGCTGGGGGTCGAGAAAGTCCAGTAATCTTGCGGTTTTTTGGGGGATACCCCATAGTAGTGCAGTGTTCATGCGGGTTTTCGCGCCCCCCCCACAAGGAGATCGCAGTGAATAAGGCTGAACTCACCTCCGCTCTGGCCATGCGCACGAAGATGTCGAAGGCCGATGCCACCCGAACCGTTGAAGCGTTGTTCGATGACAAGGGCATCATTGCGAGCGAGCTGAAGAAAGGCTCCAAGGTGCAGATCACCGGGTTCGGCAATTTCGAAGCCCGCAAGCGTGCCGCGAGGATGGGTCGCAACCCGAAAACCGGCGGCGTCATTCAGATCAAGGCGTCCATCGCACCGGCGTTCCGCGCGGGGAAGCAGCTGAAGATGGCGGTGAACGGGAAGCGGTAGCCGGCACTATCCCCGATCAGGTCGTGCGGTGACTCTCCGTCCGCGAATCGCGACGCCCGAGAGACGCTGTACGGCCTGATCCATTACGGGAGGTGCGACATCGACGAGCGAAAACGTGTCGCGCACGTCGATCTTTCCGATCTGTCCCTTTTGCAGTCCCGCCTCTTTGATCAACGCCCCAACCAGGTCTTTCGCGCTCGCCCGATCCTTTCGTCCCACGGAGACGAACAGCCTGCTCCAGCCGGCCGGCTCGGCGGGTGCAGCGAGCTCACTCGTCGAAGGTGACTGACGGCTGAGGGCGAGCAAGGCGGCCGCCACCATCGCGGGGGCGTGCTCCTCGAAGAGCGGCGCCAAAACGGCCAGCTCCGGATCTACGTCGCCCTGCCGGAGCCGCGCGGCGATCTGCGCGCGCAGCGCCGCGGAGCGATCTTGGGCGCGATCGGCAGGTGACGGTAGCGGAAGCGCGGTCAGCGTGGCGATGGATCGGAGGTAGGGGAGCTGCGACGCGAGCACCAGCACGGTGGGCTGCGCGATGGCCGCCAGCTGGCGCAGCTCGTCGCGCGTGGGGAGGACCGCTGCGAGGACGGCGTCTGGAGTCTCCGCTGGGGAGGGAGCGTCGATCGGGCCGCCAGCCCAGATGTAGGGTCGCACCGTCCGCAGCGCATCGAGCGCGTCGCGCACGCGTTTGCGCCCAGCGGCGACGATCGCATACCGCGCCGCCGTCACCGGTCCGAGTGGCTGCCCGACATCGTCGAGCGACAAGTCGCCGATGATTTCCGGCCGCCGCGCATGACGCTCGAAGAATGGATCGAGTGCCGTGGGATTCCAGCTTAAGATGACGCGGCGGGCGTGCGGCGCTTCCGCGAGGAGTGTATCGAGCTCGGCCGCGAAGCTTTCGGGCCACGCGAGGACGATCGTTGCGACGGTCTCGAGCTTGAGCGCGGCGCGCGCGACCAGTGCGGCGAGGTCGGAGTACGCGCCGGCGAGCACGCCGACGCGCCCTTCCTTCAGGAGGGCGGCGGTCCGGCCGAGGCCCGTGACGGCGTGGACGCGCAGCTCGGGTGGAGCCGCTTCGGCCCAGAGAACCGCCTGCTCATAGTCCGCACAGACGATGATGGCATGGGTCTCTCCCCCGCCGATCAGTTCCCACGCCTTGCCTGCCCGTTCCACGGCAGGCGGGGTCACCAGCACGACGTGCCGCACACGAGCCTCGATTGTCAAAGGGTGCTACTTTGAGAACCGGTGAAAGGTAACCGGCTGCTGCTCCTCCTTCTATTGGCAACTTCCCTCAGTGCCCAGGAGCGTCGTCCCAGGGCTCGCGACATTGGCATCACGGTCGGATCCCTCCCTCCCGGTCCCCTTGATGCGATCACCGATGTCGCGGGCGTGCGCGTCGGCCACACGACGATTGCCCGCGGCGACTCGATCAACACCGGGATTACGGCGATCCTACCGCACGGCGGCAATCCATTTCGCGAGAAGGTTCCGGCGGCGGTCGTAGTCGGCAACGGATTCGGAAAGCTCGCCGGCTCGACCCAGGTGAATGAACTTGGTGAGCTGGAGTCGCCGATTGTGCTCACCTGCACGCTCTGCGTCCCACGCGCCGCGGACGCGGTGCTCACCTGGCTCCTCGCGCTCCCCGGGAACGAAGACGTGCGCTCGGCCAATCCCGTCGTCGGTGAAACGAATGACGGCTTCTTGAACAACATCCGTGCGCGGGCCATCACGGAAGCTGACGTGCTGGGTGCCATTCGGAGTGCGTCGGAAGGTCCGGTCGCCGAGGGGGCGGTCGGTGCGGGGCGGGGCACCGTCGCGTTCGGATGGAAAGGCGGGATCGGGACGTCGAGCCGCAGACTTCCCGCGCAATTCGGCGGCTGGACAGTCGGCGTACTCGTCCAGACAAATTTCGGTGGCGATCTGACGATTGCGGGTGTGCGGGTAGGTGCCGAGCTGCGGAGAGGGGAAGGGGGAGGCGGGACGGGGGATGGGTCGATCATCATGGTCGTGGCCACTGATGCGCCTCTGGATCATTTGCGGCTTACCCGGCTCGCGAACCGCGCGCTCGCGGGGTTGGCGCGTACCGGCAGCTCGATGAGCAATGGCTCCGGCGACTACGTGATCGCATTCTCGACCGCCCGACCGCCGCCGTCGCAGTTTGACCGCCCGACCGCCGCGTTCGACGTTGTCACGAACGATGGGATGTCACCGCTGTTCCAGGCCACCGCCGATGCCACGGAGGAAGCCATTTACAATTCCTTATTGCGCGCCGAGACGGTGCGGGGCTATCGTGGCGTTGTGCGCGCCCTTCCCGTCGACTCCACGATGATGATCCTCAGACGCCATGGAGCCATTCCGCGATGACCGACGGTCTCTCCGCCAACCTCCAGCATCTCGAGACGTCGGCGACGATTGCGATTTCCGCTGAGGCCAGGCGCCGCAAGGCCGCGGGGGAAGACGTCATCGATCTGGGCGCGGGGGAGCCCGATTTTCCGACCCCTCAAGTCCCCGCCGAGGCGGGCATTCGGGCGATCAAGGACGGCAAGACGCATTACTCGGCGAATGAGGGGATTCTAGAGCTGCGGGCCGCCGCCGCCACGCATCTCTCGCTGCTCTCGGGCGGTCGTCCCGTCAACGCCGACCACATCGTCGTGTCGAACGGGTCCAAGCAGTCACTGTTCAACGCCTGCTTTACGGTGTTCGGCCCCGGCGATGTCGTCGCGATCCCAGCGCCGGCGTGGGTGTCGTACCCGCAAATCGTCCACCTGGCGCGCGCGCGCCCCGTGATGATCGCCGGCGATCCGGAGTGGAGTCTCAAGGCGAGCGTGAAGGACCTGGCGCGGATGTTACCGGGGGCCACGGGGCTGATTCTCTGCTCTCCCTGTAACCCAACCGGTGCCGTGTACACGCACGCGGAAATCCGCGCGATCGCGCAGTGGGCGACGGAGCGGAAGGTGTGGGTGATCGCCGACGAGATTTATCGGCGGATCCACTACGGCACCGGGCCGGCGCCGTCCTTTCTCGATCTCCCTGACGACCTGCTCGAGCGTGTGGTGCTCATCACCGGCGTGAGCAAGACGTACGCGATGACGGGGTGGCGCATCGGGTTCGCACTCGCGCCCGCCAAAATCGCCAAGGCGATGGCGGCGCTGCAGTCGCATACGACGACGGGCGCGAATCACCCCGCCCAATTCGCCGCGGCGGCCGCGCTCGGCGACGAACGCGTGGAACAGGACGTCCAGCGCATGGTGGGCGAATTCCGCAAGCGGCGCGACATCGTCGTTTCCCGCTTCCGGCAGGATCTCCCCGGTGTGGAATTCGTGGACCCGCTGGGCGCGTTCTACTTCTTCTTTAGAGTGGATTCGTTCGGGAAGATCACCGGCACGGACTTCTGCACGCGCCTGATCACTCAGAGCGGCGTCGCCCTGGTTCCAGGGGCGGCCTTTGGGGACGATCGCTGGGTACGACTGTCCTACGCCGCCGCAACCGAGTCGATCAAACAAGCCCTAGACAGAATCGTTGGTTTTGCAAGAAAACTCGGCGATTAGGTTTTGGCGAAGGGGAAAGGGGAAGGGGGAAGGGCACTGCGCTGATTTGATAACTGTAGCGGCATTCTGGTTCGACGTCGCCCGCTCTAATTGCTCAACTTGTCCCGATGCACAAACTCTCGTCTTTGGAAGCCTGGACGCGAGGCCGAGAGCTGTCTCGTGTCGCATATCGATTGACCCTTCATGGAAAGTTGGCCAGACATTTCGGTCTGGCCGACCAGATTCGCCGAGCTGCTGCCTCAGTCCCAGCGAACATTGCAGAGGGATATGCTCTCGCGACCACACCTCAATTCATACGGTGTCTTCGGATTGCCCTAGGATCTGCAACTGAGTTGCATACGCACCTAGAACTCGCGGCAGAAATGGAATTAATCGGTGATGAGGACGCGAAGAGGGCAATGCAGTTGTGCGCCAGAGTGATCGGCTTGCTGATCGGCCTTGTGCGCCGGCTCGGATCGCGGCGAGAGGGTCGCAGTACCCTTCCCCCTTCCCCTTTCCCCCTTCCCCGTTAAAGCTTGGCTGGTCGGTGTGACAGCACCTCAACTCCGGTCGCCGTCATCATGCAGTCATCCTCGATTCGTACGCCGAACTTCCCCAGCTGGTAGATCCCCGGCTCATCGGTAAACACGATTCCGGGCTCGAGGTGAGTCGTGTTGCCTTCCACCATGTAGGGTGGCTCGTGGCCATCCATCCCCATGCCATGCCCTAGCCGATGTGTGAAGTATTGGCCGTACCCCGCATCGCGGATGACTTTGCGCGCCGCGCGGTCGACCTCCTGGCATTGCGTCAGGTTGGGCTTCGCGTTCTCGATCGCCGCGGTCTGTGCGTCGTGCACGATGTTGTAGACCTTCTTGAACTCGTCCGACGGCGCGTCGCCAAACCAGATCGTACGTGTGATGTCGTCGACCCGCGACCCCGCGTCGATCAGCACCACCGTTTCGCGGGTCAACTGCCCCGCCGAGGGGCCGCCGTGGGGCAGCGCGCTGGAGGGACCGAACTGTACCAGCCCACCGCCCGGTGAGCCGCGGCTCGCCATCTCGCGTGACAACAGCTGCGCGACGTCGCGCTCGGTCATGCCGACCGCGAGCTGCGAGAATGTCGCGGCGATCGAGGCTTCGGTCGCGGCAATCGCCTGGCGGATCAGCGCGATTTCCTCGGCGCTCTTGATGATCCGCAGCCGCTCGGTGACAGCGGTGCCGTCGCGCGGGATCCAGCCGCGAAGCTTGGTCGTCAGACGCACATAGCTCTGGTAGGAGGTCGTGGGCTCGACGGCCACTTCACCGGTGCGCCCTGGCGGCTTCATTTGCTGGGCCGCCTTCGCCACGAGCAGCCAGGGATCTTCCTGCTCTTCCCAGCCGCGCGCGTCGCTGATCGTCGTGTTGCGCTTGATGCGTTCGACTTCGAACGACGGGCAGACGACGACCGGCTTTCCGTTCGCAGGGATCATGAGCAGGATGAGCCGTTCGCTGCGCCCGGGGTTGTAACTCGTGAAGTATTGGAAGTTGGTGCTGGGCTCGACGACCAACAGGTCCAGCTTCCGGGCCTTCAACTCGTCCTGGGCTCGCGTGATGCGTTGAGCGAAAACCTGAGGACCAAGTGTGGGAGTTTGTGACCGCCCGACCGCCCGACCGCCGGGCTGCCAAACCGTCGCGCCGATCGCCACACCGCCAGTGACCGTCAGAAACTCGCGTCGTTCCATCGTGCCGCTATATTACGCAGCCAACGGACGCACAGGAAGACGAGACACGGCATGCGTTTCGAAGCCCGTATCGAGCCGCTCGATGGCAAACTCCCCAAGGTGTCGTACCGCTGGGATCCGGAGACCGACATCCTCACCGTGGCCTGCAAGGGTGTCACGAAAGGGAACGGGATGAACGGCACCGTGGATCTCGAGGGCGGGGACGGCTCTTTTGTCGTGATCGATGTGGCCGGCGGCGCCATGCGTGGGGTCGACGTCGTGACGTGGCCGGATGATGTCCGGACCGTCGCGTCGCTCGCGCCGCCGAAGCCGTCGAGGGAGGGACAGGTCACGTTCCCCGGACGCCGGTCGCAGCCCGGCATTGCGGCCGTCGAGCTCGATACGGCGCTCACGGTCGACAAGAATCAAACCGAGTCGGTCTTTCACATTCGCGTCGGCCGCCAGCGTCCCGCCACAGTCGTGCGCGTCGCCGATCACATGCTGGTCGAAATCGACAAACAGTCGCGCCTCGCGGGACTGTGGCTGCTCGAGGTTCCCCCCTTCCCGAACGTCGAAGCCACGGCGTAGTGGACGAGAGATTCGAGCGCTACGTCACCGAGCTGTTCGCCGCTGAAGATCCGATTCTCTCCAAAATCCGCGCGCGTCACACCGCCCTAAACCTGCCGGCGATCAACGTCTCGCCCGAAGAAGGCAAGTTGCTGCATCTGTTGCTGCTCACGATTCAGGCGAAACGCGTGCTGGAGATCGGCTCGCTCGGCGGGTACAGCGGCGTGTGGCTGGCACGCGCGCTGCCACCCGGTGGCGAGCTGACGACGATCGAGAAGGATCCCAAGCACGCGACAGCGGCGCGCGAAGCGTTCGACATGGCCCGGCTGCACGGTCGCGTGCGGCTCATCGAGGGGTCCGCGCTCGACGTGCTGCCCACGCTCCCGCCCGGTTTCGACGCGGTGTTCATCGATGCGGACAAGGAGCCACTCCCCAAGTACTTCGACTGGGGGATGAAGCTCCTCCGGCGCGGCGGCCTGCTCTTGTGCGACAACGCGTTCTTCCACGGCGCCGCAGTCGACCCGAACGATCAATCCGCCAATGCGCGCGGCGTGCGTGCGTTCAACCAGCTTGCCGCGCACGATCCCCGCCTCGTCGCCACCATCATCCCGGTCCGCGACGGATTGGTGGTCGGCGTCAAGACACGAGACAGCGCATGACGTGGTGGCGAGCGCTGGTCGACGCTGGTGCAGTGCCCGGCCGCGGGAGTACACGAGACGAGGTAGAAGCCGGCGCGCGCGCCGATCTGGTCGAGGGGAACGAGCTCGAAACGCACCCGATTCCCGATCCCCGAATCCCTAACCCCGTCTCATTTCTCAATGGCATCGAGCGCTGGAGCGTCGTCGCCTATGACGGCGTCGTCCAGGTCGTGAACGCCTACGTGGCGGCCGCGGTCCGGCGCGACCGGTGGCCTCCACACCACCTTCGAGCGCAGTCGTAGCTTCGCGATCGCCCCGCTCGATCGCATGACGCCCATGGTCCGCCAGGCGCTGGACCAATCGGTGGCCGACATCGAGTCCGTCCCGAGCGAGCTCGTGGAGCAGCCGGCGCGATACCTAGAGATGATCGAGGCCACCGTGCGGCGCGCGCGCGCGCGGATGGAACGGGAGCTCGCCGAGGAGGCGCTCGACGACCTGGCGGCGGACGAGTGGCTCGTGATCGACGGGTTGCTATCGCGTTCGCCGGACGTCGCGCGCCATCCGCGCGCGCTGGGCGTGATCAAGAGCCATGGTGCGCAGTTCCTCGAAGGCAGGGGCCTGGAACGCGCGTTGACGTTGCCGGCCGGATATCGGACCAGCGTGTTTGCGGTGCGCGGGGGTCACACTCGCACGGAAGTGTATTCCTGGTACCTGAGACTCTGGCCCTGGGAAGGGAACGATTTGCTCTACGGATTGCTGCGCATCGAAGCTCGCGCGCATCCCGACACGGTGGCCCGCGCGTCGGCATTGAGCGCCTGGCTCTGGACCGAGCGCGCACCGCTCGCGACGCCCGCTACACGGTGGGACCGGCTGTTGTATCCTTTACATCACGTGGAGGAATACCTGAAGGCCCGCGCGCCCCGGGATCTCCAGCAGCGAGCCAGCCGTATGTCTCGGTTGCCGAGGCTGGCGTCGTGACGGCGATCGGAAAGGTCGTCGCGACTGAGCTGAAGCCCGCGACTCCGCACCAGTTCCACTTCTGGACTGCGACGGACACCAGTGTCGGGATTGGTGCCATCGTGAAGGTCGCGGGAGGGGGGACCGGGGGGACGGGGGACGGGGGACGAGTGGTTTATGGTGTCGTCACGGAGGGTTTCGCGTACTCCGATTTGGCGACGCCGCTCCACGACGTGGTGGGCGCGGAGGGCGATCCGACGCGTGCCGACGAGGCGCCCACGGCGCGGCAGCAGATTCGCTACTGGACGGCGGCGGTGCTGCGGCAAACGCCGGAGGAGCCGCTGCAACCCGTGCCGCTCGGGCAGGTGTACGTGGCGGATGATGCCGACGTCGCGCAGGCGCTGCGGATGGACACGTTCCTCTTCTCGGCGACCCCGACCGCGATCCCCGTCGGCCTATACACCTCTGCCGGTCGCGATTCGCCGGTCTATCTTGATGCCGACTTCCTGCTCGGCCCGGAGG
>WNGO01000075.1_pt1 | contig 58560 bp, 46 predicted proteins | sample 5400511 | NCBI WGS metagenome assembly WNGO01 (sample SAMN13153380, study PRJNA577476) | soil metagenome | isolation source: 20 cm soil or saprolite under Garry oak tree replicate 2 | place: USA:California | collected 2016-06-15 | reverse complement strand
GTCGCACGGATGTCTGCGGCTAGGGTAAAGTAGGGCTGCGAAAATAGACCGCCATCGCAGAGCGCACTCGTCCCAGCAGATCACAAGCAACGAAAATGGCTGCCCGAAGGCTCTCCCGCCAAAGTTCCGAGACTGTTGAAGCCTGCTTACGACCCTTGCAACAAGCTCTGATTCGGAGCAAAATTTTTCCGGGGGAAGCCATGGCGAAGCTGACCGAACTGGAAGTCAACGGCAAGCGCTATCCGGTCAACTACCCTCCGGATACGCCGCTCTTGTATGTCCTGCGTGATGAGCTTGGCCTGACCGGCAGCAAATACGGCTGCGGGGAAGGGCAGTGTGGCGCCTGCACCGTATTGATTGGCGGAGCGCCGCGGCGGTCTTGCCAGATTCCTGCGAGCGCGGCTGCGGGAAAGCCCGTGGTGACCATCGAAGGCCTGGAAAAAGACGGGCACCTGCATCCTGTCCAGCAAGCGTTTCTAGATGCCGGCGCCTTTCAGTGTGCGTACTGCACTGCGGGAATGATCATGAGCGGCGTGGGATTGTTGCAAACCAAACCGAATCCAAGTCAGGCGGACATCGTTCAATTCTTGCAGGGCAATGTGTGCCGTTGCGGGACGCACCCGCGCATCATCGATGCGATCCGCCAGGCGGCCAAGGTAATGCAGGAGCACGGGCGATGAATAACGCCGAAGGAAAATTCTTCATCGAGCCGGAGCGCTACGAATTCACCGCCGCTTCGATCCATCAATTCGAATTGGCGCGTCGCGACTTCTTCAAGATTCTTGGCGCGGGAATCGCCGTGTTTGCAATTGCGAAAGATGCGATGGCCGTGCAGGAGACCGCTCCCGGGCACCGTAGTTTCCACATTGAGGAACTGCCAAAAGACATTAGCGCGTGGCTGCATGTCGGCGAAGACGGCAGCATAACGGGATTCACCGGCAAGGCGGAGATTGGACAGAATATTCGTACCGAGCTGGTGCAGACGATTGCGGACGAATTGCGCGTGCCGTTCGAGAGTGTTCGCATGGTGATGGCGGACACCGCGCTGACCCCCTTTGATGCGGGAACTTTTGGCAGCAGAACGACTCCTACGATGACCCCGCAATTGCGGCGCGTGGCGGCCGCAGCCAGGGACATTCTCGTGGAGGCGGCGGCGAAGGAGTGGAACGTCGCGCCGACAGGACTGCTGGCAGCCAACGCGATAGTCACAGATCCAGCATCGGGTCGCTCGATTAAATACGTGGAACTCGCGCGCGGCAAGACGCTCGCGCAGAATCTCCCGGCGGAAGATCCCATCACCCCCGCGACCGAATGGACGATTGCAGGAAAAGCAATTCCGAAAGTCGACGGCCGCGCATTCGTTACCGGCCGCCACCAGTACACCACGGATTTGCGGCCCGCGGGCTTGCTCTGCGGCAGAGTACTGCGCCCACCTTCCTTTGGCGCGACGCTGACTTCCTTCCGGCAAGACGAAACGAAGCCCATGCCCGGAGTCTTCGTCGTGCGGGATGGGGATTTTGTCGGCGCGGCAGCGCCCACGGAGCGCGAGGCACAGGCGGCACTCGACGCCCTGCAAGCGGAATGGAAAGAAGTTCCACAGATTTCCAGTAAAGAACTCTTTGCCTACCTCAAGCAGAACGGGGCTGTGAAAACCGAGGACCGTTTTCGCAAGCAGAGAGGCTCGATTGAGGAGGGCTTTGCGAATGCCACGCAAAGGCTTGACGCCACGTACACTGTTGCCTACATCGCGCATGCTCCGCTGGAGCCGCGCGCGGCCGTGGCGCAATGGGCCGATGGCAAACTCACCGTCTGGACTGGCACGCAGAGGCCCTTCGCCAATCGCGACGAGCTTGCTGCGGCATTCCACCTGCCAGAGAGCAGCGTGCGCGTGATCGTGCCGGACACCGGTTCGGCGTACGGAGGGAAGCACACTAGCGATGCGGCGATAGAAGCCGCGCGACTGGCGCGCGCTGCAGGGCGTCCCGTGAAAGTGGTTTGGACGCGCGAGGAAGAATTCACTTGGGCGTATTTCCGCCCAGCAGGAGTGATTGAGATCAAGAGCGGAATCGCCGGCGATGGCACGCTAACGGCATGGGAATTTCACAACTACCATTCCGGCGCGTCGGGGATCGAGACTCCTTACGTCGTTGTGAACGAGCGAACGGAATATCATCAAGTGCCGCTGATTTTGCGCAGCGGCTCCTATCGCGGGCTTGCGGCCACAGCCAATCATTTCGCGCGCGAAGTCCACATGGACGTGCTGGCGAGCGCTGCGAAGATGGACTCACTCAATTTCCGCATGAAAAATCTGTCGGACACACGGATGCGCGCGGTACTGGAGGCAGCGGCGAAATCCTTTGGCTGGCCGCGCAAAAAGACGCAAGAGGGCCAAGGATTCGGAATCGCCTGCGGCGCAGAAAAGGGAAGCTATGTCGCAACGTGCGCCGAAGTTTCTGTGGATCGCGGCTCAGGGGCTATTCGTGTGGTGAAGCTGGTCGAAGCGTTCGAATGCGGCGCGATAGTCAACCCCGATGGTCTGCGCAACCAAGTGGTCGGCGCGATGATTCAAGGCCTGGGCGGCGCGCTCTTCGAGGCCATCGAATTTGAGAACGGGCGCATCAAAAATCCCCGTTTCTCAAGTTACCGCGTGCCGCGCTTCCGCGACGTGCCGGAAATCGAAGCTGTGCTCCTCAATCGAAAAGACATTCCTTCAGCGGGCGCGGGCGAGACGCCGATCATGGCCGTGGCTCCTGCCATCGGTAACGCCATTTTTGACGCCACTGGCGTTCGGCTCAACAACTTGCCAATGGTTCCCAACGGCCTTCGGCCTGTGTAAGATCCGGTCTCGGTTTAGACTAGTATAATTGAGACTAGTTCCACCTAGACTTATTGAGACTAGGCTTTCAAACCGTCTTGTCCTTCGCGTAACACAACGATTCCATGTTGCATTCGATACACTTCGGTTTGCGCGCGTAGCAAACCCGGCGTCCATGCCAGATGAGTTGGTGCGAAAACTGGATCCATTTCTCTTGCGGAATAATCTTCATTAAATCTTGTTCGACCTTTTTCGGGTCTTCATTTCGCGACAAATCCAGGCGCTTTGAGAGACGCAGCACGTGCGTATCCACCACCACTCCGCTCGTAATCCCATAAGCAGTACCGAGCACGACGTTGCCAGTTTTTCGCGCTACGCCGGGAAGCGTGAGTATTTCTTCCATCGTGCGTGGCACTTGCCCGCCAAACTTCTCAAGGATCGCCTTGCTCGCTCCCATCACGGATTTCGTTTTGTTGCGGAAAAATCCCGTCGGCCGAATGTCCTGTTCCAACTCGCTTGGTGTTGCATACGTGAACGCCTTTGCATCTGGGTATTTCTTGTAAAGCGTTTCCGCCACCTGATTCACGCGCACATCCGTGCACTGCGCGGAAAGAATCGTGGAGATCAACAGTTGAAATGCATTGTCATGCTTCAGTTCGCACGTCGCATTCGGGTAGGCTTCATCCAGCTTCGCGAGAATCGCCGACACGCGCTTGGAGTCAGTCCCTGCAGCGCGAGCCGTCTTGGCGGCCTTCGCTGATTTCGTCGTCCTTGTTTTTGACGAAGCAGGTTTTTTCTTTGACGATTTTTTCTTCGATTTCGTGGCCATAGGAGCCAGAACTATAACATGGAGGAAAGAGCCGCGAGCAATCTGCGAAATGCCTTTCCCCTGTGACTACCCTGATTTTTTTCTTCCGCGGGAATCTCCGCAAAAGTTTTTCCGAGGGCAGGGAAGTAGAACACCGGGTCATATCCGAATCCGCCTGATCCTCGTGGCGCCTCCAGGATTTCTCCGTCGACGCGATCCGTCACGATCGCCAGAGCTCGTCCGCGTTCCGCAAGCGCAATCGCGCAAACGAAATACGCCGCGCGTTCTGCCCTCGTTTTGCTGCGCATCTCACGCAGAAGTTTTTCAATCCTTTGCGAATTTGTCGCTTGTGGCCCCGCGTACCTCGCGGAGTGAACCCCCGGCGCACCGGCGAGTGCATGCACCACCAACCCGGAATCGTCAGCGTAGACCAGCCCGTCACAATGGCGCGAGTAATGCAGTGCTTTGCCCGCTGCGTTTTCAGCAAATGTCGGAGCGTTTTCTTCGAACACGGGGAGCACCTCGAAACCCGGCAGCAGTGCCAATTCAACTAGAAGCGAAGATGCGGACGACGATGCGAGCTCACGATACTCGGCGAGTTTCCCTGGGTTGGAGGAAGCGAGAAAAAGCTTAGCGGGCGCGCGCACTGAATTTTAAGGGCAGGAGTGCGCGTTGTTCTTCTGTCAGCCGGCGAATTCCTGCGGCGGCAAGCGCCAGCAAGTCCTGCATCTCGCTCCCGGAAAACGCGCGTCCCTCCGCCGTCGCCTGGATTTCGACAAAATGCCCGTCGCCGGTCATGACCACGTTCATATCCACTTCCGCGCGCGAGTCTTCTTCATAGGCGAGATCGAGCAGCGCGCGGTCATCTACAATCCCCACACTGGTGGCCGCCACGGTGTCGATGAGCGGAGACTTCTTCAAGATTCCCGCCGCAGTTAATCGTTCGAATGCCAGCGCCAGCGCGACGAACGCTCCCGTAATGGACGCGGTGCGCGTTCCGCCATCTGCTTGAATCACGTCGCAATCGAGCCATACCGTGCGCTCGCCCAGCGCTTCCTGATCCGTCACCGCGCGCAAAGAGCGGCCAATCAATCGCTGAATTTCCAGCGTCCTCCCGGACTGTTTCCCCCGCGCTGCTTCGCGCGGCGTGCGTTCCTCAGTGGCGCGCGGCAGCATTCCATACTCACTAGTGACCCAGCCTTTACCGCTGCCTTTCAGAAAGCCGGGCACGCCGTCATCGACCGTGGCCGTGCAGATCACTCGCGTGTTTCCCAACTCAATGAGCACGCTGCCTTCCGCCGTCGAGATAAAGTCCGGCGTGATTTTCAATGGACGCATCTGCTCCGCGGTCCGGCCGTCGGCTCTCACTCTTCCTCCTGCGTCGTCATTTCCGTGCTCAAGAATTTTATGGTCTGCTCTCAGTTTGACCAAGTTTGCCGGGCGCTCTATCCCCTGTCAACGTGCCCGGAACTGCCGTGGGCGTTTTCACGGCCGCCACTGGCGATGCGGGTTTGTCTGTTCTGGACGCCGTTGGCGCTGGCTTCACAGGCTCTTGAACTACCTTGGTGTTCACCACAAATGTTCCGGTCAAATCCAAGTGCCCCGCCAGCGTTTCCACTTCCTGTCCATGAACCAGGATTTTCAGCCGTTGTACCTGCGGCACATTGGCTTCCAGCGTCCGCGTGATGGAATTCACAGCCAACTGCTCGCTCACGATACCGGAAGGAATGGAAGTCGCCAGCGCCTCGGAGAAATCCGCAATCGCCGTTCCATCTGGCAAGAGGTAAAACGCCAGCAGTGAAGCGTCCGGCGGCAACGTGCGCAACTCCGCATCCACGGGACCCGCAAGCAGCGTGTTCAGAACCTGTTTTGATCGCAGCACCGGGTCGTTCGATAGCGGCAGTTCGACCGTTACCGGCGCCAGCGTGGAATCGATCGCATCTGAAACCCAGAAAACTTTGGTCTTCACGCGTGGATCGCCCGGATTGATTGCAATCGGCTGTGTCAATTCGCGCCGCGCCTGTTCTTCGCTCTGCTGCTGGAGCCTCGCGGCGCGCTTCACGCGTCTGCGGAGAATTGGAAAATAAATTGCGGCCGCAAGCACCGCGACTACTAGTCCACCAATCAGCCAATATTTCCAACTCGGCGTCAAGGCAGCGCTCCCGGCGTGCTTGGAACGACGTACGAGGGCTTGAACGCCGCAGCGCCACGCGCGATGGCATCCGTCACACCCGGCGCCATGCGGTCCAGGTCGGCGCGGTCCTCCACCGTCACACTGGAGATTTCCACGGCGATGGCAGGCGCCGCCGTTGTTCGAAGCTGGCGCACGCTGGCGGATTGCGCGGTGTCCGGCGAACCTTTGAAACGCTGCGCGAGAAATCCCTGCACGAGATCGCCAAACGCTTTGCTCAGCCCAAGAAATGGCGCCTGCGCGCGGTCCCACGGAATCAAGCCACCCGCATTTGCAACCGGCGGCAAATCCGAATTCACGTAAACGCGTGCAGTGCCCGGCAATCCGGTCGAGGAAATGTGCAGCGTGACGAATACCGCCCCGCGCTGTGCGTTGGCGGTAGCGGAGCGATCGTCAAAAGAAGGATTCTCGTTCCCTTGCCGCGTCTGCACGACTTGAAAACCTTGCAACTCCAGCGCGCGCCGAACCTGAACCGCGAAATCCAGAACGATCTCGCTTTCGCGGATGCCGCCAGTGCCGCGCGCGCCAGGGTCCGTTCCACCATGCGCCGGATCGAGCACGACGATGTTGAGGCCGGATTGTTGCCCTTGCGTGCCAAACGCGGAAGCCGCCGCTCCCGTTGCTCCTCCGGGCGTAGGAGACGCGAGACTCGTTGTCGCCGGCGCGCCAGGCGCAGGTTGTTGCGCCTGCGAAGGAGTTAGCGATGGGGAGACCAAGACCCCAGCCAGAAGGCCCACGACTAGCAGTCCAATCAAAGAGAGAGACTTCATTCGAAGGATATTGCTCATCCCCCCAAGAGCATACCAAATCCGTCCCTCTCAAGGGTTCGTGGGAGCAATGACCAGCAGTTTCAGTTTGGCTTTCTCTAGCAAGGTATTGACGCCCGCCAGATCTTCCTTTTGGAACGTGGCCCAACGCGCCAGCGTCTCCTGCGCGGCTTCTTCCCACCTAACGCTGGCAGTCGCGGCATCGATCGTGGGTCCCAGTTCAGAGCTGTCCACGATAATCAAGAGCCGGGTGAGCGCTCCCTGAACTTGAGGGAGAGTCTCGTGGTCCTTGCTTGGCAAAGCTTGCCCAAACAATCCAAAATCTGCGTCACTATCGAGCTCGACCGCCGCTTCCACTTTCTTTTCCAGTTCCTGCAATGCTGTCAGAAGCTCGCTTTTGCCGTTGGCGTCCTTCTTGCGTGCATCGATTTGCTTTCGCAGATCGCCTATTTGTTGCAGCGCTATCGAGACTTCACCCAATCGTGCCGCAAGCTTCGACGCCAGGCTGAACTGGCGTGTTAGCGCGTCTGGCTGTGTTTTCACGCATGGGTCCAGCTTGATGGTCAGCGGCTGCGTGCTGCTCTTGCCGTTCGCCGTAAGTTTCACCGTATAGTTGCCCGGCACCGCCAGTGGTCCTGCCGGGCCCCAGAACGATCTCCGAACGCCCTTCGGCAGCGCGTATCGAAGGTCCCAGACGAATCGGTGCATTCCTGCGTCTGCCAAAAGAGGTTTCGCGTCGCGCACCCACTCCATTTGAATTGGCACGTCGTTCGGATTTGTCTTGTGCAAGACGTCATCGCTCGCAAATCGCCGAACCAGCTTTCCTTCGGAGTCGAAGATTTCCAGCTGGATGGGCGATGACGCTTTCTGCTTCAAGTAATAATCCAGCACTGCCCCCTCGGACGGGTTCGCGGCCAGAAATTCATCCATCGGCACCGGAGTGCCTTGGTCCGATCCCGGCCGCATGCGAATCGCAGCTTCCGGTCGAAACAGCCACGCATCGGCCGCAGCAACATGCGCGTCCATCTGTCGCAGCGGCGTCACATCATCCAAAATCCAAAACGAGCGGCCAAACGTGGCAACCACCAAATCGTTCTCGTGTACTACCAGGTCGCGCACAGATGTCACCGCCAAATTGAGTTGCAAGGACTGCCAGTCGTCTCCGTCATTGAAAGAAACATAGACGCCCTTTTCCGTGCAAGCGTATAGCAACGCTTTTCGAGCCGGATCTTCCCGTACGCAGTTCAGAAAGCTGCCCTCGGAAATTCCTTTTGAAACGCGTTGCCAGCTCTTTCCGAAATCCCGAGTGCGATACAGGTACGCCTGATAGTCGTCAAGACGATGCCGGTCCACAGCGGCATATGCCGTCCCCGCATCGGAATGCGACGCTTCGATGTGCGTTACCTTGCTCCACGGCGTCAATTCCGGAGGCGTGACGTTCTCCCAGGTTTTCCCTTCGTCTTGCGTCAATTGGATTTGCCCGTCGTCTGTTCCGGCCCAGATTTCTCCAGAGCGCACATACGATGGTCCAATTGTGTAAATCACTCCGCGGCGTTTGCCCTTTGGCGCATCCGCCGCCGTCGCTGCGTCCAGATTTGCCGGCACTCGCGGATCTTCGCGCGTCAGGTCGGGGCTGATCACTTGCCAGGAATTTCCTCCGTCTGCTGTCCGAAACAAGACTTGTGAGCCGAAATACAGCACGTGCGGATCGATTGGCGAAAAAACAAGTGGCAGCGTCCAAGTTCGCCGGTACTCGTCGGAATGCGCCAGCGTCGGCGGCATCTGCTGGAGTTGTTCGTCTCTCAAGTCCTGCCGCGCGACAAACCCGCCAAACACTACTCCCGGATTCAGCGGGTCCGGCGCGATGTAGCCATTCTCATCGCCCGCATCGATTGGCCGCCAATCATGAAAATTCAACGAGCCGTACCTGCTGCGACTCGGCGTTGCGACCGCATTGCTATCCTGCTGCGCGCCATACACCCAGTAGGGAAACTGGTTGTCGGTAACCACGTGATAGAACTGCCCCGTCGGCTGGTTGAACCACGAGCTCCACGTCTCTCCTCCGTTGCGCGTCACAATCGTGCCCTGGTCGCTGCTCAGAATCATCCGCCGCGACTCATCCGGATCAATCCACAGTTCGTGATAGTCGTCGCCGCCCGGTGCGCCTCTGAATGCCGTGAACGTCTTTCCTCCGTCATGCGACTGGTAGGTTGTAGTGTTCGGAACGTACACCGTGTCGGGGTCTTTGGGATCCACGCTGACTTCCCCGAAGTACCAACCGCGTTGCCAGATGCGCCGGTCATTCGAAACGCGTTGCCAGCTCTGTCCAGAGTTATCCGAACGAAACAGCCCACCCTCTTTGGCATCCACAATCAAATAAATCCGCCGCGCATTGCTCGGCGCAAAAGCGACGCCGATCCGTCCGAGTCCTTCGGTTGGCAATCCTTGTCCTGTCACGCGTTCCCAATGGTCGCCTCCATCACTCGATCGATACAGCCCGCTGCCCGGTCCATTTGAAGGAGGGTAGACGCTCCACGGTGGCCTTCGCGTTTGCCACAACGATGCGTAAATCGTTCTTGGATTTCCCGGCTCGAACGCCAAATCAATCGCACCCGTGTTTTCGTCATGAAACAGAATTTTTTGCCAGCTCTTTCCTCCATCCTTTGAACGGAACACGCCTCGCTCCTGGTTCGGCCCGTAAGCATGCCCGAGCGCCGCAACGAAAACCTTGTTTGCATCTCGCGGGTCCACGATGATGCGCCCAATCTGTCGCGAATCTTCCAGCCCGATATGCATCCATGTCTTCCCGCCGTCCGTTGACTTGTGCATCCCATTTCCATACGAAATCGAGGAGCGCATGTCCGCTTCGCCGGAGCCCACGTAAATCACGTTCGAATCCGACGGCGCCACGGCGATTGCCCCAATCGAAGCAATCGCCTGCGAGTCGAAAATCGGCTTCCACGTTCGCCCCGCATCATTCGTCTTCCAAACGCCTCCCCCCACACTCCCGAAATAGAAAATCTCCGGCTGCCCCCGCACGCCCGTCACCGCCAGCGTACGCCCTCCGCGTGATGGCCCAATCAGCCTCCACCGCAATTCCTGAAATAGTTTTGGATCGTACTGCTTTGGTGCTTCAAGTCCGGCAAACAGCCGGACCGAAGCGCTAAACACGAACACAGCAGAAAGAAATGCAAAACCGAAGCGGCGCACTCTCACGTCAGCAGTCTCCTCGCAAAAGCAACCTTCTCCAAAGATTGCTGAGTATATCCCAGCCGCACAACAAAACCGCCCGGCTCTTTCGAACCGGGCGGAGGGAATTCGTCGCGCTGAAAAATCGGCTAGGCTGTTTCCAACTCCTCGATGTTTTTCACCACCACCGGCTTCGACCTGCGAATCTTCAATTTGCCAGTAGCAAAATAAACCAAGAATCCGGCCACGATAATGAGCACTCCGAACAAGAGGCCGTTCATGCCCAGTACGGTTTCGTGGTTGCTTTCGATCATCGCCAGGCTCAGCAGCGCCAGCGGAAACACGCCGGCAAGAACCGCGCCGGCCATCCCGCCTGGGACACGAAATCCACGCTTCAATTCCGGCTCGCGAATGCGCAGCGCCACCAGCGTCACGAATTCCAGCATCAGGCTGATCCCGTACAGCATGATGTCCAGCGTCACGAGCCGCTTGAATCCCAGTCCCAGGCACAGCGCCCAGCACGCCGCGCAAAAAAGAATAGCCACCCGCGGTACGCGGGTCCGCGCGTTCATCCTTCCAAAAAACTGCGGCAGCATCCCGTCGTGCGCTATTGCCAGCGGCAGCCGCGAATAGCTCATCACCAGTGCATTGAACATTCCAAACGCGCTCATCATCCCGCCAAGGATGATCAGGAACCTGAGCCATTCGAATCCCAGGAACTTTCCGCCAATCGCCCCCGCAACCGCAGCCCACGAGCCGTCGCCCCCAAAGATCGAAGAGGGAACTCCCGTCAAATACACCGCCGCAAACGGCAGCACGTAGGACAGCGCCACCAGGACCACTGCCGCAATCATGGCTTTCGGGTACGTTTTCTGTGGCCGTTCGACTTCCCGCGCAATCGTCGACGCGTTATCCCAGCCCATGTAATTCCACATTGCCACCAGCACGCCGCCGAGCAAGCTCAGCCCAGTAGCCGACGGCGCGGCATGCGCTTCCGCCAGCGTTCCCATTTTCAGCGGTGACGTCACGACGATCACGGCGAACGGTGCCGACAGCAGGAAGAAAAGCCACAGCGAAGTGATTCCCACTACGCGAATTCCCGCAAGATTCAGCGCCGCGCACATAACCACCACAAAAAGTCCGGCGTAGATTCCGTGATTCCCCAGTCCAAACCATGGCGACATGTGCTTCAAATAAAAAACAAACAGCGTCGGGTAAATGGCCATGTCAAAAATACTCGCGGCCAGCGAAAGCCACGCTTCTTGGAAGCCCCAGAAGTTGCCCAATCCGCGCCGCACCCATGCGTAATAGCCGCCCTCTTGCGGCAGTGCACTCGATAGCTCCCCAATCATGAACGCCGTCGGCAGGCACCACAGCACCGGCAGGAACAGCAGGACCAATATCCCGCGGCCGTAGCCCGCGCCATGGATAATCTCTTCCGTGCCGTACGTGCCGCCGGACACCATAAAGAACGTGGCGGCCACAAGCGGCCAGAGCGTAAGCTTAGCGCCGGATTTTCTTGTAGTTGGAATTGCGCGGGCAGGAAGCTCGGCGGGAAGCGTTAAAGAACTCAATTGTTACTCTCGTCCTCCTAAGGGAATCTCGCTCTTGCCGCTGCGTTAACCACTTCGCATTCGCAGCATACAAGAGTCGCCCCTGCATGCAAGGAAAAAATGCGTCTCAGCGAAATATTTTTTGTTTCTCCAACCGCATCTCCGTGCTAGCTGTGGGGCGGGGTTTCCCCGCCCTTCCATGTTTAGCTTCATTGCAAATGAAACCGATTAGCCGTCAACGGCGTCACATGCAAAGCGACTGCTTCCCCTGGGTGATTTCCTGACAAGCGAGAAATGTAAATACGACAGTCGGAGGACGATGGTGCGAAAGCATGCGAGCGCGTTAGCGGTATTCGTAGTCTCTTTGATGGTTTTACCTTTGGCGGCACAGGCCCCGAGCCAGTCGGAGCTGTCCGCGATCCATCAGATCAAGGACGAAGGGTTCAACGATTCCAAAGTAATGGAAATCATGAGCTACCTGACTGACGTTTACGGCCCGCGTCTGACGAATTCCCCGGACATCAAGGAAGCGGCCCTCTGGACCACCGGCAAGATGAAGGAATGGCAGCTCGCCAACGTCCATCTGGAGCGTTGGGGACCCTTCGGCCGGGGCTGGTCCAACGAACGCTTTTCCGCTCAGGTAATTTCCCCGCGCCCGTTCCCTTTGATCGCCTACCCTAAGGCCTGGACACCCGGCACCAATGGTCCAGTAACCGCGGCAGCAGTACTCGCGCCAATCTTGAAAGAAGAAGACATCGCAAAGTATCGCGGCCAACTCACAGGCAAGTTTGTGCTCACTGCCGCCATCCCCGAAAATCCCGAGCGCTACGAGCCGCAAGCTCGTCGCTACACGGATGCGGAGTTGGCTGAGCTTGCCACCCAGCCGATACCGGTAGCTAACGCCGAAGACCGTGCCGCCCAATTCAGCGCCCAGCGTGAACTAAGTCTCAAAATACAGAAGTTTCTTGTCGAAGAAGGCGTGGCCGCCTGGATCGAGCCTTCCCGCGGCGATGACGGCACCGTATTCGTCCAGCAGGGAGGCGGCCGCGATAAGGAGAAAGATCCCCCCGCGCCTCCGCGTGTCGCTGTCGCCAGCGAGAATTACGGCCGCATCTATCGAATGCTTGAGAAGCTCGATAAGAAAGTCCCCGTAACCTTGCAGATCGATATCGAGAACAAGTTCTACGATGACGATCTGAATTCCTTCAACATCATCGGCGAAATCCCTGGCACGGACAAAGCCAAAGCCGACGAGATCGTGATGCTCGGTGCGCACTTCGATTCCTGGCCCGGTGGCACCGGCGCCACCGACAATGCCGCAGGCTCCGGCGTGATGCTCGAAGCCATTCGGATTTTGAAGACGACCGGCCTCAAGATGCGCCGCACCGTACGCCTCGGCCTGTGGACCGGCGAAGAACAGGGCCTGCTCGGCTCACGCGCCTACGTCAAACAGCATTTCGCCGATCCCGAAGTGATGAAGCCCTCTCCGGAGCACGCCAAGCTCGACGCCTACTACAACGTCGACAATGGCACCGGCAAGATTCGCGGCGTCTATCTCCAAGGCAACGAAATGGTGGCCCCCATCTTCTCCGCATGGATGGAGCCGTTCCACGACCTCGGCATGAACACGCTCACCATCCGCAACACCGGCGGCACCGATCACCTGGCCTTCAATGCCGTAGGCCTGCCCGGTTTTCAATTCATCCAGGACCCTCTTGACTATGACACCCGCACCCACCATTCCAACATGGACGTGTACGAGCGCATTCAGGAGCCGGACATGAAGCAGATGGCCGTGATCGTCGCTTCCTTCGTCTACCTCACCGCCAACCGCGACGAAATGATTCCGCGCAAGCCCTTGCCCAAGCCGCAGCCCGCGCGCCCTCAACCCTAAGAAACCAGTGTAGAGGCGGGCTTCAGCCCGCCCTTTTTCCCTGACGCAACGTGACATTCCCACTTCCCCATCGTCTTATACTCCCGAGGGGGTTTCGATGGCCTCATTCTGGCAAAGCCTTCGCCACGCCTTTCGCCTTCTTCGCCTGAGTCCTGGCTTCACCATCATCTCTGTGCTTACCCTCGCCCTCGGCATCGGCGCCAACACCGCCATCTTCCAGCTCATCGACTCCGTCCGCCTGCGCGCCATTCCGGTCAAGAACCCCCAGGATCTGGGCACCATCCGGATCGCGGACCGCCATTGGGGTTCCGGCCAGTTTTCCAGCCAGTATTCCCAGCTCACCTTTCCCATGTGGGAGCAGATTCGCAAGCGCCAGGAGGGATTCGCCGAAATCGCCGTCTGGTCCGACCAGCGATTCAATCTGGCCACGGGCGGGGAGGTCCGCAAAGCAAAGGGCATCCGCGTGAGCGGCGATTTCTTTCACCTCCTGGGGGTCGAGCCGATTCTGGGGAGGCTGCTTGGTCCGGAAGATGACCAGGACGGTTGCGGCGCCTCGGGAGCAAACATCAGCTACTCGTTCTGGCAGCGGAATTTTGCCGGCGATCCCTCTGTGGTTGGAAAGCGCCTGACACTTGATGGCAATGTGTTCGAAGTTCTCGGTGTCACGCCTCCCGGCTTCAATGGCATCTCCGTGGGCGATACCTTTGATGTGGCTGTGCCCATCTGCGTCGAGCCCATACTCAGTCCCCGCAACAACCGGCTGGCCCTCCGTCACGCCTGGTGGCTTGCCTCCATCGGTCGCTTGAAGTCCGGATGGACGATTGCCCGCGCCAATGCGCAGATGAACGCCGTGACGCCCGCCATTTTGCAAGAGACCATTCCCCCCGTTTACGACGCCGCGGGAGTCAAGAAATACCTCGAATACAAACTCGGAGCATTCTCCGCCAGCACGGGATTCTCGGAGTTGCGCCGGGATTCGGAGACGTCCCTGTGGTTGCTCCTTGGAATTTCCGGATTGGTCTTGCTCATCGCGTGCGGCAATCTGGCGAACTTGATGCTGGCCCGCGCCGGTACTCGGGAACGTCAGATAACCATCCGGCGAGCTCTCGGAGCCTCGCGTTGGCGAATGATTCGCGATCTGCTTTCCGAAAGCCTTCTGCTCGCAGTGGCTGGCACTGTCTGTGGATTGTTTTTGGCCTTCGCCATCAGCCGGATGCTTGTAGCGTTCATCAGCACGCCGCAAAGTCAAATCTTCCTGGATCTCGGGTTGGATTGGCGTCTGCTGGCGTTCACGACGGCGCTCGCGGTGCTGACAACTGTCTCCTTCGGGCTGGCCCCGGCCGTGCGTGCCACGCGGGCGGAGCCTGCCACCTTGCTGCAATCTGGCAGCCGCGGAATGTCTGGAGGCCGGGAGCGGTTTAGTCTCCGGCGCATTCTGGTCGTTTCGCAAGTGGCGCTTTCCGTCGTACTGTTGATGGGCGCGCTGCTCTTTGTCAGGAGCCTGCGCAACTTGACGACATTGAATGTCGGCTTCCAGCAAAGTGGAATCTTGGTCACCAACGTCGATTTCCGCCGGTTGCAAATCCCCGAGGAGCGCTTTACGGAATACAAACGCGACATTTTGAAGCACGTCCAGGCCATGCCCGGCGTGGAATCCGCCGCCAGCGCCATGCTCGTGCCCTTTGGAGGCAGCACCTGGAATGACAATGTCATCCTCGAAGGTTCCGACGTAGACGCAGGTGTGGCCTGGGAAAATTATCTTGGCCCGGGCTATTTTCAGACCATCGGTACGCCACTCCTCGCAGGACGCGACTTCGACGATCGCGACACTGCCACCTCAGTCAAGGTGGCCATCGTCAATCAGGCATTTGCGCGCAAGATTTTTAAAGGCGCGGATCCGCTTGGCAAGAGATTTCGTATTCACGAGCACCCGGGAAAGCCGCGCCCTCTCTATGAGATCGTGGGAGTAACCAGCGACAACAAGTTCCAGGACATGCATGAGGAATTTTTGCCGTTCATGTATTTCCCGGCCACGCAGCAGGAAAAGCCCGACCCGGACGATCAAATCGTCATTCGCTCTTCGCTGCCCTTGACCACTCTCATGGGCTCGCTGAAGCAAACCACTGCCGAAGTAAATCCTGGCATCGACCTTGACTTTAGGGTTCTAAAGACGCGAATTCACGATTCCCTGTTGCAAGACGAACTGATGGCCACGCTTTCAGGCTTTTTCGGCTTCCTCGCGGCGCTCCTCGCCGCCATTGGACTTTACGGCGTCATTTCCTACATGGTGGTGCAGCGCACCAGGGAAATTGGAATCCGCATGGCCATCGGCGCGAAGCGCATGGACGTCGTGAAAATGATTCTTCGCGAAGCGGGCCTGCTCACGGTTGCAGGCTTGGTGATTGGCATCGGCCTCGCCCTCGGTGCGGCGCAAGCCGCCAAATCATTGCTCTACGGCTTGAAGCCGCGTGATCCCTTGACGCTCATGATGGCCGTTATCCTGTTGGGCGCGGTAGCATCGCTGGCGAGTTTCTTGCCAGCCCATCGCGCCTCCAAACTCGATCCTCTAACAGCCCTGCGCTACGAATAGCTGATCGCCTCCTCGTCGCAAGTGGCGCTCTCGCGGGTCAGCGCGTCGCATTTTTTCCGGCCATACTCCGTCTCCCCCTCTGCTACACTACGCCCCCGGATTGCGTTCCATTTTTCTTCTGAGGAGTTTTGTGCATGAAAATCATTCGCCGCCTCGCCCTCGCATCTCTTGTTTTGGTTCAGTGGTTGCCCATCCGCGCTCAGGAATCCGCCTCCAAGCCCGCCGCCACTCCCCGCAACAGCACCATTGACGACTACTTCCAGATTCGCGAAGTCTCGCAACCCGAGATCAGTCCCGACGGCCAGTGGGTCGCCTACGCCGTGCGCACCCGCATGCTCAAGGAAGACAAGAACGAGCAGCGCCTCTGGATGGTCTCCACCCACGGCGGCGATCCCATCCCCTTGACCGCCGAAGGCGTCTCTTCCTCTCATCCCCGCTGGAGCCCCGACGGCAAGTACCTCGCTTTCCTCTCCGCACGAAACAATGGCAAGACCCAGGTCTGGCTGCTCAGCCGCCTCGGAGGTGAAGCCGCTCACCTCACTGACATTCCTCAAGGCGTTGACGACTTCGAATGGTCCCCGGATAGCACTCGCTTGGTTCTCATTCTCCGCGATCCCAAGCCCGAGGACTTGGAAGCCGCCAAAGACAAGGACAAAGACAAGCCCGCCGCCAAGCCCAAAACACCGCCGCCCTTCGTCATCGATCGTCTCCAGTTCAAGCGCGACACCGTCGGCTATCTCGACCGCCGCCGCACCCATCTGTACGTCATCGACGTCGCGTCGAAAAAGAGCGCGCAAATAACCTCCGGCGACTTCGACGATTCTGAGCCCGCGTGGTCACCCGACGGCAAGCAACTTGCCTTTTCCAGCAATCGCAGCACGCCCGATCCCGATCGCACCTACAACTCGGACATCTGGGTCGCTGCCGCCGATAATTCCGACAAAGGCAAACACCTCACACAAATCACCACCAATCCCGGTCCCGACCGGTCGCCCGCCTGGTCACCCGATGGCAAATGGATCGCCTTCATCAGCCAGACCGACCTGAAGGCCATGATCTACGCCACTCATCATCTCGCCATCGCCCCGTCCTCCGGCGGCGAGGCCAAAGTCCTGACTCTCGCGTTCGACCGCAGTATCCGCCGCCCCCGTTTTTCTTCCGACGGCCGTTCCATCTACTTCATTGCCGACGATGACGGCACAGAAAATCTCTGCCGCATCGCCGTCACCGGCGGCGAAGTCATGCGCCCCATCGGCGGCCCTCTCGTCGTGGCCTCTTATTCGCTCAGCAAAGACGGTGCGATCGCCGCACAAATCAGCACTCTCGATCGCCCCGACGAAATCTTTCTTTCGAATGAAAAGGATCTCACTCGCCTCACCAAAACCAACGACGCGCTCTTCTCTCAGCTTCGTCTCGCCCAAGCCGACTACGTTCATTTCAAAAGCAAGGACGGCACTTCCGTCTCCGGCTATCTCTACAAACCCGTCGACTACGCTCCCGGCAAAAAAGTCCCCACTCTGCTCAATCCCCATGGCGGTCCGGTCGGCCAATATTCCGCCTCCTTCTACCACCTCGCGCAGCTCTATGCCGCCAATGGTTACGCCGTTCTTCTCCCGAATCCGCGCGGCTCTTCCGGCTATGGCCAGAAATTTTGCGAAGCCATTTTTGCCGACTGGGGCAACAAGGATTTTCAGGACGACATGGCCATGGTCGACTACGCTGTGGCCCAGGGCATCGCCGATCCAGACAAGCTCGGCGTCGGCGGATGGTCCTACGGTGGCATGTCTACGGACTTCATCATCGCGCAGACCACGCGCTTCAAAGCCGCGATCTCCGGCGCCGGCATTGCGCTGATGACCAGCGGGTACGGCCACGACCAATACATTCGAGACTACGACTCCGAGCTGGGCCGCCCCTGGGAAAATAAAGCTGTGTGGGAAAAAATCTCCCCCTACTACCGTGTGAACAACATCACTACCCCCACTCTTTTCATGGGCGGCGACGTTGACTGGAACGTTCCCATCATCGGCGGCGAGCAAATGTACCAGGCGCTAAAGAGCCTTGGCCGCACCACCGAACTCGTCGTCTACCCGGGCGAATTCCACGGCTTTACCACGCCTTCGCATATTAAGGACCGACTCGAGCGCTACCTCGCCTGGTACGCCCACTACGTCAAAGGCGACGCGACTCCCGCAAGGCCTGCTGAGAAACCTGCGACCGAAGCCAAGCCTTCAACGTAGGACGACGACGAAGGAGCGTGAGCAATGGAACTGGCCCGAAGCTGTCTTCCAGCATGGCTAGGAGTTTCTTGGCTCTGTTTTTTGCCGTTGGCATTGACCTTCGCGGTCCGAATAGCGTGGGAAAAGACAGTATGGACCATGATGCGCGGACCTCAGATGGTTGGATTTAGCTTAGGGCATATTCATCCGTTGTTTTTCATCACCGGAGCTCTCAGCGCCTACTTAATGGTCGTGTAGTTGGTGCCAGCAGGAATCTACGCGATCGTCCGCCGAAAGAATGTTTCAGGTATCGATCTTGCAATGATTTTCGTTGGGATGTTGGTGGCTGCAGCGCTTATCATCCCAGATGATCTTTTTGCCGGTACGCGGAGGTAAAAGGTGAACCTACGTCGTCAGATTATTCTCATGATGCTTTTTCTGTTGGTTTGCTGCCGTGACTCACAAGCTCAATCCCGCTTCACCGTCGGCACCGCCTCCGCCTCTCCCGGCGAAAAATCCACGGGCATTCTCGAAGTTCCCGCCGGTGTCGACGCCGCTACCAGTATCCCTGTCGTCGTCGTCAACGGCGCCAAGCCGGGCAAAGTTCTCGCGCTCGTCTCCGGCGCCCACGGCACCGAGTACGTCTCCATCATCGCCATCGAAAAACTCATCGCCGCTCTCGACCCCGCGCAAATCACCGGCACCGTCATCCTTGTCCCACTCATCAACATCCAATCGTTCGAACAAAAAGTTCCCCACGTCAATCCCATCGATAACAAAAGTATGAACCGCTTTTATCCCGGCAAAGCCGATGGCACGCAAACCGAGCGCGCTTCCTACCTCATCACCAAGGAAATCGTCGACCGCTGCGACTACTTGATCGACTATCACGGCGGCGATCTCGACGAGAGCCTCCGCCCCTACGCGTACTGGGGCCCCACCGGCCGCGAAGCTCAGGACCGCACTTCAAAAGAAATGGTCCTCGCTTTCGGCCTTGATCACATTATTATCTGGCGTGAGCGCCCCACCGATCCCGCCGCCACGCGCTACCTCGACAACACCGCCTCCGTCCGCGGCAAGCCTTCTATCGTCGTCGAAGCGGGCCATGCCGGCACCGTCGAGTCCGACGACGTCGCGCTCCTCGTCAACGGCACGCTCAGCACCATGCGCGCGCTCAAAATGCTTCCCGGCGAGCCGCACACCATCGAGAATCCTGTTTGGATTGAAAAGCTCGTCGACGTCCTCGCTGACGGACCCGGCATCTGGTATCCCCTCGTCAAGCGCGGCGCCTACGTCTCCGCCGGAATGAAACTCGGCACCATCACCGACTACGTCGGCAAAGTCATCGCCGAACCGCGCGCTCCCGTCTCCGGGGTGGTCCTCCACGTCAACGCTGTCCCCTCCCTCAAGAAAGGCGACAACATCGCCGACCTCGGGGTCCCCGCCTCCCACGCCCCGTAGTCACCCGCCGGCCCGGTCATTTCGAGCGAAGCAGGCCGATTTTTTCTTACCGCTTCGCTCCTCGAAGCTGTCGGCCTGCGCAGAGAGAAATCTTTCCTCTCCGTGTCCTGCGTCCCGCTGCGTTCGGCATTCTCCCGCACGTCCCAAAACAAAACGGCGCCCCGACTGCGTCGGTGCGCCGTTCCTTCCAAGCACTTCGAAAGCAGACTTAGTTCTTGCTTGCCGACTGCTGCGGCGCATCTTGCCGCGGCGTCATCGACACCACAATGTATTCGCGCTCCTTATCGTCGCCGCCTTCCGCCACTCTCAGAATCAATTTGTCTTTGTGAATTCGGAATTGCGCCGTCTCTCCGATCGGCAGCAGGATCGGGTGCTTGTCATCTTTCGGCCGTATCCGGTAGACCACCCGCTCGGTCTGCAGCACATATTCCTGGCAAAGCACTTCCTGAGTCTTCTTGCTTTGCGCGTCCGTTCCCAGCAATTCCCCGGCTATAGACTTCGATCCTTTTTCCTGCATCCCGCAGGACGTCGAGTCCATTCGCAGCAGAGTCCCTTTTTGATAGTCGGTGCGTTCTTTGGCGGCGCACACGCCCGCAAAAACCAGGCATGCCGCCAGCGCATATATCTTCTTCGACATATGGATGCTCCCCTTTCCCCTCGAACATAAGGGACCCCACACGCCAAGAAAATAGACCCGGCGTTTTCTTGTGCTCAATTTCTAAAGCCGGATGCCGCTCCCCTGCCGGCACGCGATTGGCGCCACTTCAGGCGGCCGTTAGGCCCACGCCCGTTGCGTTCAGTTGGTACGCGTCGCGAATTGCCGATCCATGCTCATGGAGAGATTTTGATCAAGAACCACTGCTACGTAGCGCGAGCAGATTTGCATTTCACCTTTTGCCCATGCCGAAATGGCGGGAAGCTTCATGCGGAAAGCGTTGTCGAGTTTCTCAACCGCGCGGTAATACACCGATACTTCTCTGAGCCAGGGGCTTCTCTTTTTCAAATCAGGGGATATTTCGTCGCACAAATTCATGAGTGTGTGGAAATCGCCTCCGCTAATGGCCGCGCCGTCAATTCCAGCCGTCAGTTGCAGCGAGTCAGACAGCGGCTGACTGGCGGTTGTTATCCAGATGGCGCGCCATTGCGCCACCCCGAATTTCACCAGGGCGAAACACGCGAACACGAGGATGAAGACTGCGACCATATTTTGCTCACGGTAAGTTTCTTAGATTTCCCCTACTTGTCCAATGGCGCATGAGTACCAGCTAGATAGGACTCTTATGAACTCTGAATATCACCGTAAGTGATTGGCAGGAAATAGGTTAGGAAGCTGTCAGGCGAACCGTCTCTGCCTGGCGCTGTGATTCTGGGCTAACTAGCTCGTAAACTAGTCATGGAATAAAATTGACCCGGAAGCCCGCTCAACCTAATTTGGCTAAGTGAGGGCTTGCCCCTCATTTCCACCCATGACTAAACCCCGCGTACATCCCATAGCGGCTTCGGCAACGGCCAGAGATCAGGCGATGGCGCGCGAATTTCAGAAAATGCAGAAGCGCGATTGGGGGGTGTGGGGTTACTCGATTTTCGTCCTTCTTCTCCTCGCCTTCGCCGTTACCGCTTTTTTTCTCCCGGTCGTGCGTTACGGCGCCCAGACCATCTTTAAGGTCAACATGGTCGACGTTGTTTTTGGTTTGATCGCCTTGGTCGTGCTCTTTAATGTCTACGCCGTCTCTCAAGCCATTCTCATCAGGAGGCTTCGCCGCCAGCTTGCCGAAAAGCAGGGCCATTCGGACCTTCTCCGCGACCTCGCCATGGTTGATTCATTGACTGGTCTTTATAACCGGCGCTTTGCCGAGCAACGCTTGGCCGCCGAAGTGGCTCGTTCGGAGCGCAAAGGACACCCGCTCACGATACTCACTCTGGACTTGAACAATTTCAAGGAGATCAACGACACCCACGGCCATCCCGCCGGTGACCTGGTACTGCAGGAGTTTGCCGCCCGCCTGAATAACGTGATTCGGGGAGGCGACTTGGCTGTGCGCTTGGGCGGCGACGAATTCCTCGTTCTCCTTCCGGAATGCACGACGCAGCAGCTCCAGCTTGTCCTGGGACGTCTCGGCTCATTGCAAGTGGACTGGCACGGCCTAAAGATCCCGGTCACCTTCTCCGTCGGATGGAAGCAGTACGAAATGGGCGAACGGCCGGAGCAAATGCTGGCACGCGCCGATGAGCTCCTGTACACCAGAAAGCGGGCAGGTAAGAAACTGCAAGCGCCAGGGCAACCCGCACAAACGGAGACAGAATCGGCGGCCCTCCACGTTTTGGTCGACCTCACCTGTCCCCGCTGCCACAAGAAAAACTCCGTCGCCTTGGACACACATTCCGGCGCCAATGAAGCTGCCGCGCGCGAAGTCCAATGTGCCCACTGCAAGCAGGCTTGGGAGCCGATCCTTTCTGGTCCAATTGTGGCCGGCCCATTTCCCAAATGACCTTGCTTATGAAGAGCTAAAAATAGAACGCGCGCCGCCTAATCCATGACGAAACTTCCGCCTCGACGGAAAAGTGCGCCTCGCGGCGATCCTCGAACCGCGCGCCCAGCGAGTACGCATTCACCTCCAGCGGGATGCCGTCATAGCTACCGCCGGAAAGAAATCCGCGAACGTACAGTTCCGCGAATCGGCCCACGCCGAGCTGGCGATATTGCTCCGCATGCACCAGCTCGTGGAAAAGCACTCCATCGGAGCAGGGTTCGTTCGAGACGATTACATCTTTGAAGGTCACCGCCTCCATCAGCGCAAAATCGGGCAGGTTGGCAAAGCCCATCGCGCGCAGCATTGGATAAAACGGTGGATTAGGAACCCGCTCGTCTTCCAGAACGAACAACCGGATCGATTTCAGCAAGTCGGCCCGGAAAAATGCGGACAACTTGGATATTTGCCCGCGCAACAAATTTGCTCCGCGCCCCCAAAACCGGTTGCGCTGCTCCGAAATGTACACCTCGGCCGCTTCGCAGATTTCCTTGATTTGCCCGGGTGAGAGATATGGGAGCGGCTTGTGGAACGATGATGTAGCGTGCTGCGACTGCGCCATCGGCACTTCCCCCCTGTGAGTTGAGATAGTCGAACATGAGGTCCCCCGGGAAGGGCGCACGCTGGGCACGCCGCCCACCCAGCAAAATCTTAAAAGCAAAGCGAAATTCGTGTCAACAAAATGTCTGCCGACTTGTCGAAACGAAAACGTCCGTGGGCGTGGTGGCGCAGCCGATTCTGTAACTCGCTCGCTGTAACCTTTGCTTCTTTCGCCTCGTAAACTCCTGCAGGACGCTCATTCCGTTCCAAGGGAGGTCAAACCGATGGCTTCTTCCGTGACCAAAGGTCTTGCGCTTGGCGCCGCCCTTTTCGGGGGCCTGCAAGAAGGCGTGACCGCCAACCGAGCCATCGTCCTGCTGCCGGCATGGGAACGTCTTGGCGTCATGCCGTGGGCAACCTTCACGCGCGCGGAAAACGTCGGCACAGGAGCGCTTTTCTATCCGGTGCTTGGCCTCGCCGCGCTGCTCTTCACGGTTTCCGCTGCGATCGCGCTTCGCTTGGACCGCACCGCTCGCGATTCGCGCCGCTTTCCCGCGTACGCAGCGGCTCTGCTGGCGATTGTCTGGGCGACTGTCACGCGCGCGCTCATTCTCCCGGCGATGTTCGCTTTGCGGGAGGTGGGCAGCGACGCCGGGCAACTCCAGCAAATATTCATCACCGTTTCCCGCTGGTCGGGAGTCAACGACGTCCTTCATGTCCTTACGTTCGGTCTCAATCTGTGGGCGCTGGCTGTGGTCTTCTCCAGCCCCCAAGCCAATTAGGACCAACCGGTCCGGCGCCAATCACGTCTTCACTCTCTTTCCTCCATCTCTCTAGCGTTGTCGGTTGACTTTGCCACCCTTCTCGTTGCAAATGGACACGCGCGAAATTGCAAGCATAGGCCGCCCTTATGAACATTCTCGATCTTCTCGTCGGCAAGCCCCTGGCTACCAGCGAAGAGCGCGCCGAGCAAGTTGGGCCGCTCCAGGGCATTCCCATCTTCGGACTGGACGCGCTCAGCTCCGCGGCGTATGGCCCGGAAGCAGCTCTCACTTTGCTTATTCCTCTCGGCCTCCTTGGACTGAACTACATTATTCCCCTCAGCGCGGCGATTATCGCGCTGCTCACCATTGTTTATTTTTCGTATCTTCAGACGATCGCCGCTTATCCGGGAGGAGGCGGTTCGTATACCGTGGCGCGGTTCAATCTGGGGGCACGTCCCAGCCTGCTGGCGGCCGCGGCTTTGCTCACGGATTACATTCTCACCGCCGCCGTGGGGATTTCCGCCGGTGTTGGCGCGCTCATCTCTGCCGTTCCTTCCTGGCAGCCCCATACTTTGTCGTTTTGCGTTGGGATTCTCCTCGTGGTTACGATCGTCAATCTTCGCGGCCTCCGCGAAGCGGGCCTGGCATTCATGGTGCCAACGTATCTTTTTGTTGGAACGCTCGTGATCGTCATTGGCGCGGGCCTGATTGCCGTATTGAGGAGCGGCGGACATCCCGCACCCTTGACGCCTCTTCCCACACCCTCGCCCGCGACCGAAGCCGTCACCTACTGGCTGCTCCTAAAAGTCTTCGCCAGCGGCTGCACGGCACTGACCGGAGTGGAAGCGGTCAGCAACGGCGTGAAGGCTTTCCGCGAGCCGGCCTTCAAGAACGCGCAGCGCACTCTTACGGTGATCATCTTCATTCTCGCCGTGCTTCTTGCCGGAATTTCCTACCTCGTCAAAGCCTACGGAATCGTCGCCACGCTGCCCGGCAGGCCCGGATACCAGAGCATCCTCTCGATGCTCACCGCCGCTGTTTTCGGCAAAGGCGTTTTTTACTACCTGACCACCGCTTCCATCCTGCTGGTCCTCTCGCTTTCCGCGAACACCGCCTTTGCGGACTTCCCGCGCCTCTGCCGCGCCATCTCGCAGAACAATTATCTTCCCCACGTGTTCCGGTTTCGCGGACGCCGCCTGGTGTATACCTACGGTATCGTCACGCTCGCCTTGCTCGCGTTTTTGTTGCTGATTTTTTTCGATGGCGTCACGGACAGATTGATTCCGCTGTACGCCGTCGGCGCATTCTTGGCTTTTACGCTGTCGCAGGCCGGGATGGTCGTGCATTGGTACAAGAAGCGCGGCCCGCATTGGCTCAAGAGCGCAATCGTGAACGGCCTCGGCGCTTTCGTGACCGGCATCACCGTTTGCGTCGTGCTCATTGCAAAATTCGCGGAGGGCGCCTGGATCACGCTTCTTTTCATTCCGCTGTTGATTATGTTCTTCGGCTTCGTGCGGCGTCACTATCACGCGGTGCGCGTGCGCACGGCCTGCATTGAACCGGTGCACGCGCACCAGGCTACGCATGCCATTGCTGTTGTTCCCATCGATCGCTGGAGCTGCATCACCAAACAAGGACTCGAATTCGCCGCCAAAATCAGCAACGAAATCATCGGCATCCACGTGGAGCCCGATAAACATTCCGAGCTGCTGAAGCTGGAGTGGGAGCGCTACGTTGAACCGCCATTCCGCGAAGCCGGCCATCCGCCTCCCAAGCTCTTGATCCTGCCTTCGCCGTACCGATTCATCATCGTTCCCATCATTCAGTACATCCTCGACCTGTCTGCCAAACAGCCGCAGCGACGCATTGTCGTTGTGATTCCGGAACTCGTCGAGGGCCATTGGTACGAATATTTTCTTCACAACCAGCGCGGCCGCTTGCTGGAATGGATGCTGCTGGTGCGCGGCAATGAACGCATCTTCACGGTAAGCGCCCCCTACTATCTCGGAGAGCCCCCGCGCCTCCCCTCGAAGCCTAAACAACCACGCTGAGATCTTGAAGATTCTAGTTAACAAAACTGGCTCCCCTATGTTTTTTGTAAGTGTTGCATCTAAAAGGTTTAGCAAAATCGTAAGTCTCTTGTTTGCAACCCTTAACACTTACGGGGAGGTCTATAAGTGTTGCAGCTAAAGGGCTTAAGGTAGGGGTGGGCAGTGACGGAAGTTCGTTTTATTTGTCTTGCTGGGAGGGGTTACCGGCCGAGACGCAACGACACTGAAGGAGTTAGAAGGACCGCTTGGGGGGCGAGCATGGTTCGCGGGCGCGAAGGAATCGTGCCGACTCGATGAACTCATCATAGCATATTAATCTAATTTGTCAATTATTCCTATAGGAGAGGACTTAGGGCAAGGCAAGAATGAGAAACTCGAAGGCAGAGACTAGAGAAAGAGGAAATTGAGATCTGGGAACCGAGTCAAGTTCATAGAAATAAATGGGCAGCGAAGGGCAGCCTTCCGACAACTTCGGAGCGCGGGAAGCAGTGCCAGCCTGGAGGCCCGCCAGGCGTTGATCGGATGGGAAGCTCCGTTCGTCCTGTCTATTCTGTCAGTCCAAGCATTCTCCGCGCATCCTGACGGAATTTGTTGATACCTGTCTGAATTGTGGAAATCCGAGACATTAGTTCTAGGTCGTGCCACAAATCATCGGCGCGCCTAGAAAGGTTGGGCACCTTGCTCCTGAGGTCGGAAAGAGTTCCCGCGGCTTCCTCAAACTTGCCCAGTCCAACCATCGCTCTGGTCCTAGTAAGAACGCGCGACGGTCGTTGGGTTGACGGGCAGAGTGAGATTACTTCAGAGAATAACGTATTGGCTGAGTCTTGGCGGCCTGTTATGCCATAAAGGATTGCCAGATTAAGTCGAGAGCGAGGGTTGGCAGGTAGGAATTTGGTGGCCTTCAGGAAATTAGCCTCGGCTTCCCTCAGCTGTCCAGCTAGAAGTTGTATATGTCCTTTGCCGTTTTATGCCGTCTTGCTGCCTTGCTCTATTAAATAATCGTGTGTAAATAGTTCTTCTACTGACCCCTCATTGCTCCATTTTCGCAGCCAGAGTATCCTCTCTTTTCTCTTGGAGGACTGGGATGCGAATCGGTGCGGCAGGGAAGTGGTTCGGCGCGGGAATGGTTGGCGCAACTTTTTTTTGTACTGCTCTTTGCGCTTCTTTATGTCTTTCCTTTTCTACTACGGCGAAGGCGCAGCAACTCGACCAGAAGGTCGGCCAGCAGTTCGATCAGAAACTCTATTCCGAAATGCGCTGGCGCTGCATCGGGCCGTTCCGCGGAGGCCGCGCGGTGGCCGTCTCCGGCGTGCCGCGCCACCCGAATATTTTCTACATGGCGGCCGTCAATGGTGGCGTCTGGAAGACCACGGATTTTGGAAACACCTGGAATCCGATTTTTGACGATCAGCCTACCGGCTCTGTTGGCGCGCTAGCCGTTGCTCCGTCCGATCCGAACATCATGTACGTGGGCAGCGGCGAAGGATTGCAGCGCCCCGATCTGGCGACGGGCGATGGAGTTTACAAATCCACCGACGCAGGAAAAACCTGGGCACATCTTGGTTTGGGAGACGCGCAACAAATCACCGCGATCCTCGTCGACCCGAAGAATCCCAACCGCATTTTCGTCGCCGCTGAGGGGCATCCCTATGGATCGAACGCGGAGCGCGGAGTTTTTCGTTCGACCGACGGCGGACAAACTTTCCAGAAAGTTCTCTACAAGGATGAAAACACCGGCGCCGCCGACCTAGCGTTCGATCCAAGGAATCCGCAGACGATTTATGCAGTGTTGTGGGCCGCGCGTGTTGCGCCGTGGGAGGTGCGCAGCGGCGGCTCGATCTACATCGCGGGGAGCGGGCTGTATAAATCAACGGATGGCGGCGATACCTGGAAGCCGTTGACCAAGGGATTGCCGGGAGCAAGCGAAGGGCTTGGGCGAATCGGGATTGCCGTTGCGCCAAGCGATGCGAAGCGAATTTATGTTTCGGCGGAGGCCACGAAGGACGCGGGAGTTTATCGCTCGGACGATGCCGGCGAGACCTGGAAGCAGGTGAACGGCGACCGCCGCATCGGCGGCCGCGGGCCGGGCGCGATGGGAATTGCGGTGGCGCCGGACAATCCGGACGTGATTTACGTGGCGAATACAACCACCTGGAAATCCACGGACGGCGGAAAAACTTTTGTGGGATTTAAAGGCGCGCCGGGCGGCGACGACTACCAGCGCATCTGGATCAGCGCGGAGAATCCGCAAATCATCGCGCTCAGCTCCGACCAAGGCACGGTGATCAGCGTAAATGGCGGCGCGACATGGAGCAGTTGGTACAACCAGCCGACGGCGCAGTTCTATCACGTCACGACGGACAATCGTTTTCCGTACTGGGTTTACGGCGCGCAGCAGGAGAGCGGCTCCGTGGCGACGCAGAGCCGCAGCGATTACGGCGAGATTACTTTTCGCGATTGGCGGCTGCCAGGGATTTTCGAGTACGGCTACATCGCCGTGGACCCGCTAGACTCGAATATTCTTTACGGCGACTGGCTGACGCGCACGAAACAGGACATCGGCGAGTACGCGAAAGTTACGCCGGAGCCGATTCGCCGCGGCGAATATCGCTACACGCGGACGCTGCCGGTGGTTTTTTCGCCGCTCGAACCGCGCACGCTTTATTTCGCGGCCAACAAGCTTTTCAAGACGACGGATGCGGGAGACAGTTGGCAGGTCATCAGTGACGACCTCACGCGCGAAACTTATGAGATCCCCGCGAACCTCGGAGCATTCGCCGCAAGCGATCCGGAAAAAGGAAAGCATCGCGGGGTTATTTATGCCGTTGCACCTTCGTTCAAGGAAGCGAACACCACCTGGGCGGGCACGGACGATGGATTGATTCACATCACGCGCAACGGCGGAATATCGTGGCATAACGTCACGCCGCCGCAGCTGAAGCCGTGGAGCAAAGTTTCGGTTATCGAAGCATCGCATTTCGATGCGGGCACGGCGTACGCGGCCATCAATTCGTTCCGGCTGGACGATTTGCGTGCACATATTTACCGCACGCGCGATTATGGAAAAACGTGGACGGAAATTACGAGAGGGATTCCCGATGGCGGCGCGAGCAACGTGGTGCGCGAAGATCCGGTTCGAAAAGGATTACTGTTTGCGGGAACGGAAGGCTCCGTCCACGTTTCGTTCAACGATGGAGACGATTGGCACCCGCTGCAGTTGAATTTGCCGCACACGTCGATGCGCGACCTGGCGATTCATGGCGACGATTTAATTGTTGCCACACATGGCCGCTCGTTCTGGATTCTTGACGACATCACTCCGCTGCGGCAACTTAACGCGGACATAGCCAAAGAGAGTGTGCATCTCTTCGCGCCGCAGGAAGCGATTCGCGTCCGCTGGAACCGCAATCCGGACACGCCATTGCCGCCGGAAGTCCCCGCGGGTAAAAATCCTCCCGACGGCGCGATCATCGATTACTACCTGGCTTCTCCGGCAAACGGGCCAGTCACGCTGGATATCGTAACTACGGGAGGTGTTGCCATCGCGGTTCAACACTACTCGAGCGCGGACAAGCCGGAGCCAATGGAAAAAATCGCCGCCGAGCACGCTATCCCCACGTATTGGGCGCGTCCGACGCAAATTCTTTCCGGAGCAGCAGGAATGCACCGTTTCGTGTGGGACTTGCATTACGATTCTCCGAAATCGTTAAGTCACGAATACCCGATATCGGCAATCCTTCATGACACTCCGAAGTATCCGCTCGGGGCTTGGGCGCTCCCGGGAGAGTACACTCTGGAACTGACTGTGGACGGCAAGAAATACCATCAAACACTTAGAGTGAAAATGGACCCTCGCATAAAGACCTCCATGAACGATCTTGCTAAACAATACGACATGCAAATGGGGGCAGTTGCTGGGATGAATAAGAGCTTCGAAGCTCTCGCGCAAGTTCGATCCGTGCGCACTCAATTGAAGGAGCGCGCGATGAAAGCAGCGAAGGGCGCAGTGGCCGATGCGATCGCTGCTCTCGATAAACAAGCCGCCGAACTGGAAGGCGCGGCGCAGAGCAATTTCTTCGGGTTGCCGCCGGGTGCGAAGCCGCCGGAGAATTTTTCGACCTTGAATCAACATTTTGGCGGACTTCTGACGGTTGCAGACAGCGCGGATGCCGCGCCCACGACGCAAGCTACCGCCGTTTACAAGGAACTCAAAGAAGATCTGGGAAAACTGGTTGCCCTGTGGACGAAAATCCGGCAGCAGGACATTGGCGGGCTTAATGCGGAGTTGAAGAAAGCCGGACTCGCTGACGTCGATCCGAACAAATCACCGGATGCCACACCGTCCGCCGATGCGGATGGCGACGACGAACCGTGAGCTGTTGCCGGGCGCTCGATTCTCGAAAGGGTCAGGAATGAAGAGTTGGCGAACGTTTCGCATCGTGCCTGGTTTCGTGTTCCTTTGCTGCAGCGGTTTTGTGATGGCGGGTATTGAGCGCGCGCAGCAGATTCCGGAACAGCTCTATTCGGAAATGAAATGGCGGATGATCGGGCCGTATCGTGCAGGGAAAGTGAACGCTGTGGCGGGCGTGCCGGGGAATCCTGCGGTCTACTATTTTGCGGCAGACGGCGGGGGCGTGTGGAAAACTACGAATGGCGGGACGGTGTGGAAACCGATTTTCGACAGGGAGCCAATCGCGTCGATGGGAGCGATGACGCTGGCACCTTCGAATCCGAACATCATTTACGTGGGAACGGGCGTCAATACGATTTTTGCGGACAGCAGCTACGGAGATGGAGTTTACAAGTCCGTTGATGGCGGAGCGAACTGGCAGCACATCGGACTGGAGGATTCTCGGCATATCGGGAGGATCCTGGTCGATCCGCGCAATCCGGACGTCGTGCTGGTCGCGGCGATGGGCCACAGCTCCGGGCCGAATGAAGAGCGCGGAGTTTTCCGCTCGACGGACGGCGGGCGGAGCTGGAAAAAAGTCCTCTACAAAGACAATGTCACAGCGGCAATAGATCTTTGTTTTGAGCCGGGAAATCCGCGCGTGGTGTACGCGACACTGTGGCACGGCATTCGAAAGCCGGGACAAAAAGGAACATCGTACGGGCCCGGCAGCGGACTCTACAAGTCCGTGGATGAAGGCCTCACCTGGACGCAAATCACGGGGCACGGACTTCCGGAAGGGGACTGGGGGCGAGCGGGAGTTGCAGTTGCGCCGGGAAATCATGGACAACGCGTGTATGTGATTGTGGAAGCGAAGGAGAAAAAAGGAGGGCTGTACCGGTCAGACGACGCGGGAGCGACGTGGAAAAAAGCGACGGAGGACAAGCGGATCGAGGGGTCTTGGTACTTTGGCGAGATTTACGTAGACCCGAAGAACGCCGACATTGTTTATGTGCCGTCGCAAAACTTGTACCGTTCGAATGACGGCGGGCACACGTTCAAGGCGATCAAGGGCGCGCCGGGGGGAGACGACTATCACAGCGTTTGGATCGATCCGCCAAACTCGCAGCGCATCATGCTGGGAGTTGACCAGGGAACAACGATCAGTTTGGACGGAGGAGAATCCTGGAGCCCTTGGTACAACCAGCCGACGGGAGAGTTCTACCGGGTGGCGACGGATCACCGGTTTCCCTACTGGGTGTACGGGCCGCAGCAGGACAGCGGCACGGCGGGAATCATTAGCCGCGGAAATAATGGACAGATCACGGAGCGCGATTGGTTTCCGGTGGGGCCGGGAGAAAGCGGCTACACGATTCCCGATCCGCTGGATCTCGATGTGGTTTTCAACGCAGGGCCGGCTGGCAGCGTCGTTCGATTGTCGAAAACAACCGGACAGGTGAGGGATATTTCGCCAGCGCCGGTCTCTTTTGGCAGCAAGTACCGATTCAACTGGACGATTCCAATGGTTTTTTCGCCACAAGACCCACACCTGCTTTATCTGGGGACGCAATTTCTTTTGAAGACGTCCAACGAGGGCACGAGCTGGGAAGCAGTGAGCGGAGATTTGACACGCATCCGGCCGGATGAAAAGGATGAGAAGCAAGCGCGAGGGACGATCCTAACAATCGCTCCTTCGGATGTGAAAGAAGGAGTGATCTGGGTTGGAACGGACGACGGAAACATCCAACTGACGCGGGACGGCGGAGCAACGTGGCAGAACGTCACTCCGACGGGCCTATCCGAGTGGAGCGTGGTCAGCATCATCGAAGCGTCGCACTTCGATGCTGGAACCGCTTACGCTGCGGTGAATCGAAACGGCTTGGATGATTTGCGGCCTCATATTTTTCAGACGCGCGATTTTGGAAAAACGTGGCAGGAAACGGTCAATGGCATTGGCGACGGCGATTTAGTCCGGACGGTGCGAGAAGATCCGGTGCGCAAGGGCTTGTTGTACGCGGGAACGGAACGCGGAGTCTACGTCTCGTTTGATGGCGGAAATCGTTGGCAATTGCTGCGGTTGAATATGCCGGTGGTGGCCATTCATGATTTGGCGATCGAGCAGGACGATTTAGTGGCCGCGACGTATGGCCGGGCGTTTTGGATCCTGGATGACGTCACGCCGCTACGGCAACTGGATGGACTAAGCGCCACGACTGGTGCACATCTCTTTGCACCGCGAGCCGCCGTCCGCGTGCGGCGCGACGAAAATCAAGACACGCCGCTGCCGGCGGAAGTTCCTGCGGGAAAGAATCCTCCCGATGGCGCAATCCTGAATTACGTTTTGCCGGCGAATTCCAGCGGAGACATTCAACTGGAGATCTACGATGCGGATCACAAACTGGTGCGCAGTTTTTCCAGCGCGGTGGCGCAGAAAGAACCGGAGGAAACTCCTTTCGTGACGGAGTATTGGATCGCGCACCCTGAGCCGTCTTCGAAAGCGCCGGGAATGCACCGCTTTGTGTGGAATCTGCGATACCCCGATCCACGCGGCATGCATCCACAATCTCCGTACAACTATCCGATCGCCGCGATTGTGGGCGAGACGCCGTTGCCGCCCCAGGGACCGCTTGTGCTGCCGGGAAAGTATGAAGTGCGGCTGAAATCAGGGAGTCAGGTTTTTCGCCAGCCACTGGAAGTAAAGATGGATCCACGCGTAGCGGCGGCGGGCAACGAGTTGCAGAGTTCGCTGGAGCTACAACTGAAGATTTCCGCGCTGCTCGAGAAGAACTTTGACGCCTACCAACAGACGAAAGTGTTGCGCGCAAGGCTGGCCGATTTGAGGAAGCGTCCGAAGGAAGACCCGGTTGCCGTTGCGGCGAGCGCGCTGGATGCGAAAGCGGCAGCGCTCCAAGGCGAGGCCACTCCGATTTTGGAGACACCCAAAAACACGAGTTTCATGGCAGTGAACGATACGTTGACCGCGTTGATGGCGCTGGTGGATGGAGCGGACTTCGCGCCATCGGAAGAATCGTTCGCGGCATACCGGCGGATCTGCAATGCAGAAAATGAAGTTCTTGCGGGTTGGCAGGAATTGAAGAACAAAGACGTGGCTGCGCTGAACGTCCTACTCGGGAAGAGCAGTCTCGCGCCGTTACCCGAGTTCCCGAATCTGGCTGCCGAGGCGGAGTGCGGAAACTGATTGCCGTTTCGCGCGAAGGTCCAAGGTCTAGTCCAGGAGCAAACCGAAGCCGCTCTAACGGGCGGTGTTGCCGAGCAGGGCGCAGCATGCTGCGCCCCTACATTGCGACTGGTGCTTGCTGGAGTTGTGACAAATCCGCGAGGACTTCGGAGCTGTGTTTTTCGGCGTTCACGTTGAGATAGGTCTTGCGGACTACGCCCTGAGGATCGATGAGGAAAGTATGACGGGCGGAAAGTTTGGCGACGCCCAGATTTACGAGAGAGTCGTAGGATGAGGACACTTCGTACTTTGTATCGGCGAGAAGCTTGAAAGCGAGACCTTCTTTGGCGCAAAACTTCTGGTGGGTGGCCTCGTCTTGCACACTCACACCGAGGACGATCGCGTTTTTCTGTTCATACTGCGGAAGGTCACGCTGAAAATTGTGAGCTTCCTTGGTACAGCCGCTGGTGAAGTCCTTGGGATAAAAATAGAGCACGACCCACCTGCCGCGAAGATCATGCAGGCTGACCGGCTTGCCATCTTGCGAATTCAACGTGAAATCCGGCGCGGGAGTGCCTGAAGAAGGCGCTTTGCCCCCGGTGCGCATGGCGCGGATAACGGCGACTCCGATGAGAAGTACAAATATAGCTGCGAAGATTTCAACCATTTTCATCTCGCACACTCAGCCTTGGTTTTGAACCAGATAAGTTTACGGCCCGCTATTCTTTTTGGCTGAACAGACCAAAACCCAATCGAAACTGAATGGTGTTGACGCCGGGATTCGGAGTGGCAAGCCCGGCGTTGGAAATATGCATGTAACGGATTTCCGTGTTGATGTTGTGTTTGCTGCGCAAGAAGTGGAGGCCGAAAGCCCCGCCGGTGGTGAAATTGGTGTGGGATGTTCCTTCGGGAACCTTCGTATTCGTAAAGAGCACTCCGCCGCCGATCTCGAAATATGGGATCACACTAGTGCGCGTGTCCAGCGCCCATTTGAAAGCGAACGGATTGATACCAACACCGTATGCTGTGTTCGTTTTCTGAACCACCAGGAAGACCGGAACGGCGTCCACCGCATATTCCAAGCGGCCGCGCAGAAAACCGGGGCCATGCGGCGCAGTGAGGATTAGGCCGTAACGGAATCCCGCGTTCCAAATGCCGTCGCCGGATTGGCTGCCGCTAATTCCGTGGCCCCCGCCAGTCCACACCTGCAACTCATGGCCGCCTTCGACGGGGCCGGCTTGCCCGCGAAGCGCCGGCGCGTTCAGGAATGCGGCAAACACGAGAGCCATGAAGATTCTTCGCACCGAGGGATCTCCTTAGGGTTCTTTGATTCCAGCCACAGGGGCATAGGTGCAAAGAAGATATAGAAAAACGGTTCGAAACGCGACTCTCTTGTACGTTATTTGAGGTAGATGCGGACGATTTGGATGACATCGTCGGCTGCTTCTTCGGAGGACTTGGAGTTACGAGGCATGTGGTTGCGGATGTGGTCATGAGTGGATGGGAGTGTTCGGCAGGTGGGGATGGAACGAGGGCCAACACGAATCGTTCGCGTATACCGAAGTGGATGAGACGGCAGAAGTCGGCGTTGGCGGAAGTGGCAGGCGGTGGCGCAGGAAATTTGACCGCGCTGGTTTGGCGTTCGTTACGAACGGCATCTCGCGTGGCCACCAAGAGTACCTCGCGCTCGGCGGCGTGGGTTTTCTTCTCGGCGATGGCAAGCTGAACTACGGACGCGAGAACATTGTTGAGAGCTACTAGACGTTCCACGTGTGGCGCGGGATTTATCCATCGCTTGGCTTGCAGCACATCAACAATCCCGGCTATAACCGGGACCGCCGTCCCGTAGTCGCGCCAACGCTGCGGCTGCATCTGGAATTGTAGTTCCTGTGTAGCGAAACTTCTTGGCAGAAGGGCGAAAGTCTGCTAACTAAGTGCTGCTGATTTCGTCCCAGTAATAAAGATTGGCCGTTTCGGTTCCTTCCGTTTAGAGTAGTGTCGCAAATCGTTGGGGTGGGGTGAGTTCATGAAAGCAGAAGTGCGGCGGACTCCGTTCAGAGAGTTTGCAAGCGTCTTCCGTTTTTTCCTCGTTGTATCTGCGGCGCTCGGATTTTTTTCGTTTGCCGCCAGCGCACAAACCGTCGATGAGGTCGTAGCCAAGAATATCCAGGCGAAAGGCGGAGCCGACAAGCTGAAATCCGTGCGCACCGTCCGTATCACGACGAAGTTCAGCCAAGGATCTTTTCGCGCCGAATTTCGTCAAGAGATCAAGCGCGCGGACAAAGTTCGAGAAGAATTTATCATTCAGGGTCTGGCGCAGGTGCAGGCCTACGATGGCAAGACCGGATGGCAAATTTCTCCGTTCGGCGGCCGCAAAGATCCGGAGCTGCTCTCACAGGACGATTTGAAAAGCCTTGTCGTGGACGCCGATATCGATGGGCCGCTGGTGGATTACAAAGAGAAGGGACATAAGGCCGAGCTCGTGGGTCACGATTCGATGGAAGGAACGGATTGCTTCAAAATCAAACTGAGCATGAAAAACGGCGACGTGCGCTACTACTACCTGGATGCGGACTCGTATCTTGAGCTGAAAGTGGAAATTCAGACCACCATTCGTGGTGCGCTGCAGGAATCCGAGGTGTATTACGGCGACTACGAACAGGTGAACGGCATCTATTATCCCTTCGCCGTCGAACAGGCGCAAAAGGGCAGCGCTTCGCGGGCGCAGTTCTCCGTTGAAAAGATCGAACAGAACATTCCGCTGGAAGATGCACACTTCTCGATGCCGGTGTCCAAGCAGGAGACGAAGGCGCCATCAGCCGGAAAGTGATTGTCCACCGCACGAACATCCATGGATCGACCACAACCCAAGAAACACAGCTTCTACTTTATCGCTGAGGAATCCGCCGATATGCGCAAGTCAATTCGCTGTTTTACTGCCGTGATGATGGTGATTCTCGCGACGATGATTTTCGCCGGGCTCACGCCGGCGCAAGAGGCCAAATTCGACTCGGACACCATTTCCGGCCTCGGCGCGCGGAACATCGGTTCCGCCGCCATGAGTGGGCGCGTGGCCGCGATTGCCGCGGTGAAAGAAGATGGCCGGCTGACCGTGTACATTGGCGCAGCGAGTGGCGGAGTTTGGAAATCCTCAAATGGAGGCACGACGTTCAAGCCGGTTTTCGACAAGGAGAGTGCACAGTCGATTGGAGCGGTAGCCATCGATCCGCAAGCGTCGAAAACGATCTGGGCCGGCACGGGCGAGTCATGGACGCGGAACAGCGTGTCAATCGGCAACGGCATCTATAAGTCGACGGACGGCGGCGACAGTTGGACCAACATGGGGCTGCAGAATTCCGAGCGCATCGCAAGAATTATTGTCGATCCAAAGGACAGCAACACCGTTTATGTCTGCGTGCCGGGAAAATTGTGGAGCGACAGCGAGGATCGCGGTGTTTATAAGACCGCCGACGGCGGGAAGAGCTGGAACAAAATTCTGAAGGGCGCGAACCTTTCGACGGGCTGCTCGATGATTTCCATGAATCCGCAAGACCCAAAGGCGCTTTTCGCGGGCATGTGGGACTTCCGGCGGAAGGGCTGGACTTTCCGCTCGGGCGGCGAGAATGCCACGGCGGCGAGCGGCAGCGGATTTTTCCAGACCACGGATGGCGGAGCCACCTGGAAGGAATTGGATGAAAAGAGCGCCAAAGGGCTCCCAGCGAAACCGTGGGGGCGCATTGCGGTGACAATCGCGCCGTCAAAGCCGAATGTTGTGTACGCGATGATCGAATCGACGCGAAGCGCGCTGTTCCGATCTGATGATGGCGGCAAAACATGGGAAGAGCGCGACCGCAGCAATTGGATGGTGTGGCGGCCCTTTTATTTCGCGAATCTGATCGTCGATCCGAAGAATGAGAACAAAGTTTACAAGCCGGACCTTACGTTGATCATGAGCGAGGACGGCGGCAGAAGCTTCAGCGGAATCGGTAACGGCGCCCACGGCGATTTCCACGACGTGTGGGTGAATCCTGACAATACCGATCACCTCATCGCATGTGATGACGGTGGCGTTTGGTATTCCTACGACGGCGGCAATACCTGGTGGAAGGGCAATAACCTTCCCATCTCGCAGTTCTATCACGTGAGCGCGGACAGCGCCGATCCCTATCACGTTTTTGGCGGGCTGCAGGACAACAGCGTGTGGATAGGCGACTCGCAGTATCCGGGCGGTATCACCAACGGCCGCTGGGAAAACATTTTTGGCGGGGATGGATTTTGGGTATTCCCGGATCCGGCCGATGCCAATTATGTTTACGCGGAATCGCAAGGCGGCTTTATTGGGCGAGTCAATCGGGTCACGCTAGAAGGCAAATTGATCAAGCCGGAACAGAATTATGGAGAGGGAAAACTGCGGTTCAACTGGAACACGCCGATCCACATGAGTCCGAACGACAAGGGAACGATCTACATCGGCGCGCAATTCTTGTTTCGCTCGCGCGATCACGGTCAATCGTGGGACCGCATTTCGCCTGATCTCACCACCAATGATCCGGAGAAACAGAAGCAGGAGGAATCCGGCGGCGTGACCGTGGACAATTCTTACGCCGAGATGCACACGACGATCTACTCAATCAGCGAATCACCGCGCGACGGTCAAACTATCTGGGTTGGAACGGACGATGGGAGTCTCCAAGTGACGCGCGACGGCGCAAAGTCCTGGACGAACGTCGTCGGCAATGTTCCTAATCTGCCGAAAGCCTCGTGGGTTTCGTGGGTGGAAGCCAGCTTGTATGACGCGGGCACAGCTTATGCAACGTTCGATCGCCACACATTTGGGGATATGGACCCGCACGTCTTTAAGACCATGGACTACGGGAAGACCTGGACGCCTATCGTCCCGGCAGACAGCGGGGTGCGCGGCTACGCGCACGTCATCAAAGAAGATACGGTGAGGCCCAATTTACTATTTCTAGGGACGGAGTTTGGACTTTGGATTTCACCGGATAGTGGAAAGCACTGGGCGCAATACAAAGGCCACGAGTTCCCGGTGGTGGCCGTGCGGGACATCGTGGTGCACCCGCGCGAATCGGATCTGGTCATCGCCACGCATGGCCGCGGCATCTGGATCGTGGACGACATCACGCCGCTGCGTAGGCTGGCTCCCGAAGTCATGGCGCAAGAGGCGGTTTTTCTCCAGGCCAAGCCCGCGCAGCAGCGGTTGCCTGCGAATGGCGGTTGGGTGGAAGGAAGCGCAGTGTACACCGGGCCCAATCCTCCGGACGCGGCGCTGATTACCTATTACCAGAGCAAGCGGCACATTTTTGGAAAAATGAAACTGGAAATCTTCGATTCGCAGGGGAAGCTGGTGGACACGCTCCCTCCGAATAGCAGGCGCGGCATTAGCCGCGTGGAATGGCCGATGCGGTTGAAGGCGCCGCACGTTCCGCCGGCGGCTACAGCTGCGTTTGAAGCCGCGCAAGGCCCCAGAGTTTTGCCCGGCACCTACACGGTGAAGATGACGCGCGGGAAAGAGACCTACAGCACACAGCTTGTGCTGGAGCTCGATCCTCGCGCGAAGTTCACAATAGAAGATCGCAAACTGGAATTTGACGCGGCGATGCGTCTCCACCGCCTACTTGGAGAGATGAGCTTCGATGTTGACCGCATCAACGGCGTACACAATGCATTCGTGGAGCGCAGCGCAAAGCTGAAGGGAGACGCTGCTTTCAGCAAGCGGCTGCAAGAACTCGCCGGTAAAGTGGAAGCGATGCGAAAGAAGATCGTGGCCACGACGGAGGGAGGCGCCATCACCGGCGAAGAACGCATCCGCGAAAAGACTACGCAACTCTACGGAGCCGTTTTGAATTACGAAGGACGCCCAGGCGACTATCAAATCGCGCGGATCGATTCGCTGAAGAAAGAACTGGATGACGTAGCTGGCGAGTTCGACGCGTTCGTTGGCAAGGAACTGCCCATCGTGAACAAGACACTTTCACAGAAAAAGTTGGAGCCTATTCAGCCCATCGATCACAAGGCTTGGGACGCCGCCGAGAGCGGCTCTGGAGCTGACGCTGGCGGCGCCGCAATGTTCTTACACGAGCGCGACTAGGTTTTGAGCGGCACACAACGCGTTGGCGCGCAGCGGTCAGTCTCCTTTTCCCAGAAGCTGGCGAGCATAGGTTGGCGCTTTGCCGGCGTCTTCGTGCTTGAAATAGGCGTACACATCCAGGCCCTGGCCAAGCCAGGAGTCGAAGCGTTTCTTCCAGGCCGTGATTTGCTTCGCGGTATAATTTTCGAGGCGCAACCGGGCATAGGTGAAGCCGGCCGTGAGCACATCTGGAGGTGTTTGTTTGTCGGTCTCGGACAGGCAGAGAGCCGTTTTGTGCTGGCGAAGGACGGCGTAGGTCTCGTCGGTGTACCAGGAAAGGTGGCGGACCTCGAAGGCGAAAGCGAAGGCCTCCGGGCGAAGAGCTAGAAAGTCCTCGAGCAGCGGACGGTCGAATTTGAAATTAGGCGGGAGTTGAACGAGGATTGGTCCCAGGTGGTCGCCGTCGTTTAGGACACTGGCAACTTCCAGAAAACGTTTCAGAGTGCTCTCGCAGTTGCGGAGCCTTTGAATGTGAGTGATTTGCTGGTTGGCCTTCAAGGCGAAGCGAAATCCTTCGGGAACAGTTTGCGCCCACTGCAGGAGCACGTTCTCCGTCGGCATGCGATAGAAGCTGTGATTGATTTCGACCGTAGCGAATTGCTTGGCATAGAAGGAGAGCATTTCGCGGTCGGGGAGCTTCTCCGGGTAAAAACTCCCCTTCCACTGTTTGTAAGAATATCCAGAAGTCCCAACGAGAAGCTGGCCTGCGCAAGGAATGGCGCACCTCCGTGCCCTGGCATTTAATCACAATCACCACGCCTGTAAAAAGGCAGGGGCGCTCATTGCCATCAAGGCGCCTTCTTCGTCCTCGGAGGCATACGCTCGCTGAGGAGTTCGATGGCTTGTTCCAGTCGTTGACGCCGCTTCCAGAAATCGGCCCAGAGGTCACCCTTTTCCTTCAATCGCGCAAAGACGGTCGATATGTTCAACGTTTCGGGCCGCAAGCCAGGGCGCAATTCGCGCGGTAGCAGCGGAGCCGAAACCGGTGCTTGAGGGAAGGCTCGCACGGAATACGCGGCAGCCAGAGGGCGGCCATGTGCATTTTGCTGCACGTCGATCAACACGCGGCCCGCTGGCCGCTTAGCAACAATGCGCTCGCTCGTGATCAGATTCGGGTGCTCAGCAGTCACCGTTCTCGCGATGATCTCGCCAAACGTGCGCAACTGCTCATAAGTGTAGACCGGCTCGACCGGTAAATAGATGTGGATTCCCGTCGCGCCTGAAGTTTTCAGGAAGCTTACCAGGCGCAATTCTTCCAACTTTTCGTGAAGCGCTCTAGCGATGGTCACGACCACAGAGAATTCCGTGCCATCCGAGGGATCTAAGTCAAAAAAGAAGTAGTCGGGATGATCGACATCGTCATAACGATCGGACCATGGGTTGTGGTCGATGCAACCCAAGCCCGTCAGGAAAAGCAGGGAAGTGCGGTCATTGGCCGTCGCGTATTGAATTACCTCACCGCGATGTTCGGAATCGACGGGAACCGTCTTGAACCACTCCGGCAAACCTTCGCGCACGTCCTTCTGGAAAAAAGCCTGTCCCTTGATTCCGTCGGGGTATCGACGCAAAACCAAAGCCCGATCGCGTAGAAACGGTAGAATGAAATCGGACACACGGTAGTAGTAAGCCAGCAGATTCCGTTTGGTGTAGCCGGACTCGGGAAAATACACTTTGTTCAAGTTGCTGAAGCGCAACCGTTTGCCGTCCAGTTCGATGGTGACGGTTTCCAAGCGCCCCTTGAACAACTCTGCTTCGATCTCATTTTTTGAGCTGAGCACCCGGCCGACGACCTCGGGCGCGCGAACCACGGCCGGAGCGGCAGCCGGTTCGGCAAAAGCAACCTCGTTTTCCCATTGGCAATCCGCGGGACGTGCGTCCTCGCGCAGCGCTATGAAAACCGGATGACGCAGGGCGCGTTCTTGCGTCCATCCGCTAAACTTGACGCGCGCGACCAGCGCGGGAGAGACCCACGATGGTTTTTCGTTGGTTTCCGGCACGGCGACGAACGGGCAAGCGGGAGCTGCCAGCTCTTTCAACCTGCTGCTTAATTCTTTCAGCTTCTTTGCGTCAAATCCGCTGCCAACGTGCCCGATGAATCGAAGCTTCTTGCCTTGATACAAGCCCAACAGCAATGAGCCAAGGGGAAGGGCGGAGGTGCGAGCTTCAGTCCAGCCACCGACGACGGCGTCGACCGTCTTGGTAATCTTCAGCTTCACCCAGTACGAGCTTCGATCGGAAACGTACGGGCTGTCGGCTCGCTTCGCGACAACCCCTTCCAGGCCATTTTGCGCCGCCAGGTCGAAAAGCTCGTTTCCGTGCTCCAACTGATGGTCGGCGTAGCGAATCCGGTCGGACGTGTAAAGCAAGCGTTGCAGGAGTTGCTTGCGGTCGAGGAGCGGAGCTTCGCGAAGGTCATATCCATCGCAGTAAAGAAGATCGAAGGCAAAGTAAACGACGGGAATCTGCGCGACCTGGTTTTCGCTGGGGGCCCGCACGTGCATGCGTTCCTGCAAGCGCTCGAAGTCGCCGCGGCCTTGCGCGTCCAGAGCGACGATCTCTCCGTCAAGAATGGCCTGGCGAGCGGCTAAAGCAGCGGGAAGAAAGGCCATTTCGGGATAGCGTTTGGTGATGTCAATGCTGTTGCGAGAGCGCAGCGTCAAAGCGCCATTCTCGATTCGCGCCAGCGCGCGCACGCCGTCCCACTTGATCTCAAAGAGCCAGTTAGGATCGGAAAAAGGGCGGTCGGCGAGTGTCGCCAGCATGGGCTCCACGCGAGAGGGCATCGCGCCCTTGCGAGCGCTTTGCACCTCCGCCGCTTGAATTGGGATTGGCTGGCGTTTGGGTGGCAGCTCCTCTTTAATTTCTTCTATCGTGCGTCCCGTAAGCGCGGAACCGTCGTGCTCGTCGATGTTCCAAGAGGAATCTTCGGCGGCGTCCTTGTGCTTGATCATTAGCCATTCGTTGCCTTTTTCGCTCTGTTTCAGTTTCACCAGAACAAAGCTGCCCCGCAGTTTCTCCCCGTTCAAGCTGAACTTGATTTCTCCCTTTTCCAATTGCTTCAGCGCATCGAGATGGCCCTCCAGCTGAAACGTCCCGCGGTCCCATACCATCACCGTTCCCGCGCCATAATTGCCTTCAGGAATTTTCCCTTCGAAGTTGCCGTAGTCCAGCGGATGATCCTCGGTCATCACCGCCAGCCGCTTGTCGGCGTGGCTCTGTGAGGGTCCCTTGGGTACGGCCCACGACTTCAGCGTCCCATCGATCGCCAGCCGGAAATCGTAGTGTAGCCGCGTTGCCCGGTGTTTCTGAACTACGAACGTGTCGCCATGCTCGGCCCCCGGACGGACTTCCAACTGTGGCAGTTTCGGCTTCGGTAGGCGTGTGCGTTTGGCGGCCGGAGAGGACCCGTCCTTGATCTTGCCGGCGGCGGGTTCGGGCGCGCCGGACGGCTCTGGCGTGCGATCGAAACGCCGTTTCCGCCGGTATTCTTCGAGTTTGGCCATGAAAGCATTCTATCCCAGACTTTTCGGAGGCCTGGGATCTCTCCCGCCGGTGCAAGCTAACATCAAGCTGACTAATAAACCACCTGCCCAGGATTGGTCTTGCTTCCTGTGTGGGTGGACGGCTAATCTAAAACCTCGTGCGCTATCCCTAGCCTGTTCTACCGAAGGAGTGTCGATATGGCCACGACTGTCTGGAAAGGCCACCTCACGTTTGGGCTGATTTCGATGCCCGTTCGCATGTCTACGGCAGCCCGTGGCGAACGAATCAGCTTCAACCAACTCCACAAAGAGTGCCATTCGCGACTCAAGCAGCCCTTGTTTTGTCCCGTTTGCAATCGCAACGTGGAACGATCGGAAATTGTGAAGGGCTACGAATACGAAAAGGATCAGTACGTGCTGTTCAGCGAAGAAGAGCTCGACAAAATCGAGCCTTCCTCGGCGCGCGTGATGGAAATCCTGGAGTTCGTGAAGCTGGACGACATGGACCCGCTCTATTTCGACTCCTCTTATTATGTTGCGCCAGAAGACGCCGGCGTGAAGGCCTACAAGCTGCTGATGAGCGCTATGCAAGAGTCCGGCTATGGAGCCATCGCGAAGCTCACCATGCATCAGCGCGAACATATCGTGATTTTACGGCCAGGCTCTAAGGGGATGACGCTGCACACGATGTTCTATTCGAATGAGATACGCGCGGCGGAGTCCGTTCCAACTGATAAGATCGAAGTGAAAGAGCAGGAAAAAAAGCTCGCGCGACAGCTCATTGAAAGCCTTGCTGCTCCCTTCGATCCGCAAAAATACCGCGACGAGTATCAAGAGAACGTGAAGGCGATGATCGCCGCCAAGCTCAAGGGCCAGGAAGTAACTGAAGTTGCGCAGCCGCACATGGCTCCTGTGATTGACCTGATGGAAGCCCTCAAGAAGAGCCTAGCGGAAAAGCAGGCTCCCCCTGTTGCTGCGGCAGGACCGGTGCCGGTGGGGAAAAAGCCTCCAGCGCGAGCAGTGGAAGCCATTGCAACCGTGCAGAAGAAGGGAAAGAAGGTCGCCGGTTAAGTTTTCCGGCCATACCATTGATGGGCCCGACGGACAGATTCAGCCCCGACGAAGTCCAGCGCATTTTGGGCCTCACGGAAAAGCAGCTGGATTACTGGGAACGGTTGCGCCTCGTTTCTCTGCAAAAAGAACAAGGGATTCGCTACTACGACTTCCGCGACCTGATCAGTCTGCGCACCGTGAAGCAGCTGGTTGAAAACGGCGTGCCGGCAAACCGCCTGCGCAGAGCGCTTGCCGCACTGCGTGAAAAGCTTGCGCATGCGGAGGCTCCGCTTTCGGAGTTGCGAGTGCTCTCCGACGGAGGAGCGGTGATCGTCGAACGTGGCGGCACGCGGCTGGAGCCGCTGTCCGGACAGTTCGTGCTGAACTTCGAGACGCGCGAGCTGAACGAAACCGTTCGTGTCATGACGGGACGCAGTGCCGACGAATGGCTTGCCGTGGCGCTGGAGTACGAGGCCGAAGGAAAAAACAGGGCGCAAGCAATCGAAGCGTATGAGCGAGCGTTTTCCGTGGACCCGGCGCGGCCCGACGCGCTGATCAATTGCGGCACGCTTTACTACGAAGATGGAAACCTGGAGAAGGCTTCGGAGTATTTCCGCCAGGCTCTAGTACTCGATCCGGAAAACGCCCTGGCGCATTTCAATCTGGGCAGCGTGCTGGATGAAACCGGGCATGTGGATGCTGCCCGCCAGCACCTGCGGCAGGCGGTCCGGCTGAATCCCATCTATCCGGACGCGCATTACAACCTGGCGTTCGTCTGCGAAAAACTGAAGGCGTACGCCGAAGCGAAACAACACTGGCAGGCATATGTGAGATTAGATCCCACGGGTCCCTGGGCGAGTTATGCGCGCCAGCGCTGCACTTCTTCCAAGGCCACAAAGTCGGCAGGAACTACATGAAAACAAATCCCAGTTACAGCGAACGACAAAGGCCGAATCTCCGCCGTCAAAAGGGAAACGCAAAGGGTTTGGTCAAATCTCGTTGAGGTTATAGGAATGTGCAGGAATATCAAAACACTTTTCAACTTTGATCCGCCGGTTACGTCCGAGGAGGTTCGCGCCGCTTCGTTGCAGTTCGTGAGAAAAATCAGCGGCTTCAACAAGCCCGCAAAGGCAAACGAGGCTGCATTCCTAGCCGCGATCGACGAAATAACCGCCGTTTCTAGCCGCTTTCTCCATTCGCTCGAAACGAATGCGCTGCCGAGAAATCGGGAAGAAGAGGCCGCAAAAGCGAAAGTTCGCGCGGCGGCCCGGTTCGGCGATTGAGTCTGCAGGACATCCTGCTTGCTACGGGCTGCTCGCCACTGCCCGCTTGCTACTAGGCAGTTCGGTGAACGTGGCGAAACCCAGGCTCTACAGATTTGGTGGAGGCGGAAGGAGTCGGAATTCTGAGTCCCACTGATTCCACGTAACTTGCTGATTCTCCTAAACGGCAGAACTATAAAAACATCGAATTCGCCCAAGTGAGGTACACGCCGGGTACACCGGATTCTTCGTGGGGCCTCGTATTGCGCCTTCTCGTGATTGAACAAGGAAAACCGCTTACACATAAAAGGGTCTTACAGGTTGTTTGGGGACCGGATCACGCTGAGGAAACAGAGAACCTTCGCGTGGTGATAAACCAGCTGCGCAAGAAAATTGAGAAAGACCCCGCGCATCCTCGCTACATCCTGACCGAGCCTTGGATGGGGTACCGGTTTCAGTCTCCTCGCACAGCCTCCGAAAAACATCCACGCCGTGAATCGTGACCGTTATCGCGCGGTATGAAGGCTGTCGAGCTCTAGATTCAGTTCCAAAACATTCACGCGGGGTTCGCCAAGGAATCCCAGGTCGCGTCCCTTCGTGTGTCTCTGCACCAGCGTGCGCACGTCTTCTTCTTTCATGCCACGCGAATGAGCAACACGGTGAATTTGGAATTCCGCAGCAGCAGGAGAGATATCGGGGTCCAGGCCAGAACCCGAGGCGGTCACCAAGTCGACGGGGATCGGAGCATTTGGATTCTCCGCCTGAAGCTTTTGTACGTCACCCTTTACACGCTCAAGCAAATTCTTGTTGGTAGGAGCTAGGTTTGAGCCACCGCTCGATGTTGGATCATATCCCGTTCCTGCGTTGGACGGTCGCGAGTGAAAATAGGCGGGCCCGGTAAATGCCTGCCCAATGATTCTCGAGCCCACAAGCTTTCCATCCTTCGAGATGAGTTGTCCGTCCGCGCGGTCGTGAAAAATTAACTGTGCCAGCCCTGTAATTCCGAGCGGGTAAATGAGGCCGAACATCAGGGTTGTCACCAGGGCGAACCACACGGCAATGAGGAGATTCTTTTTCATGAAGACCTCTCAGACAAACCGCAGATACGTCAGCAATACATCGATGAGCTTGATTCCTATAAAGGGAGCGATGACTCCGCCGACGCCATAGAGCAATAGGTTGCGGCGAAGCAGCACCGCCGCTCCGACAGGACGATATCGCACGCCTCGGAGAGCCAGCGGAATCAGCGCAATGATGATCAACGCGTTGAAAATAACGGCGGATAAAATCGCTGACTCCGGAGTGCGGAGCCGCATAATGTTCAGTACTTCGAGCTGGGGAAACGCAGCGGCGAACATTGCGGGAATAATAGCGAAGTATTTGGCCACGTCGTTCGCAACAGAAAACGTGGTCAGCGCGCCGCGAGTAATCAGGAGCTGTTTGCCGATTTCAACGATTTCGATCAGTTTCGTCGGATTGGAATCGAGGTCGACCATGTTGCCAGCTTCTTTAGCGGCTTGCGTGCCCGTGTTCATGGCGACTCCTACATCCGCCTGAGCAAGTGCCGGAGCGTCGTTGGTGCCGTCGCCGGTCATGGCCACGAGCTTCCCCTTGGCCTGCTCCCGCTTAATGAGCGCCATCTTGTCTTCGGGCTTGGCTTCAGCGAGGAAATCGTCGACTCCCGCTTGGCGGGCAATAGCGGCTGCGGTTAGTGGATTGTCACCCGTGATCATCATGGTGCGAATTCCCATGGCGCGAAGATGGTCGAAACGTTCCTTCATGCCGCCCTTGACGATATCGGTAAGCGCGATCACTCCCAGCACGCGGCCGTTCTCCGCGACCAGTAGCGGGGTTCCGCCAGCATTCGAAATGTCACGAACACAAACCTGCAGCTCCACAGGAATGCTGTGACCGCGGTTTTCGCACAAGCGGGTAATTGCCTCCAGGGCTCCCTTGCGAACTTCGCGGCCGTCAAGGTCAACGCCCGACATCCTAGTTTGTGCGGAGAACGGGATGAAACTTGCCGCGTGTGAAGAAAGGTCGCGACCACGAAGGTTGTACCGTTCCTTGGCGAGCACGACGATCGATCGGCCCTCCGGAGTTTCGTCAGCCAGCGAGGAAAGCTGCGCGGCATCGGCAAGATGATGCTCTTTGACGCCGGGCGCGGGAAAGAATTGCGTGGCGGCCCGGTTTCCCAGGGTGATCGTTCCTGTCTTGTCCAGCAACAACACATCTACGTCGCCCGAGGCTTCGACAGCGCGCCCAGACATCGCGATGACGTTTCGCTGAATCATGCGGTCCATGCCGGCAATACCGATAGCGGACAGTAGCCCTCCAATGGTCGTGGGAATCAAGCAAACGAGAAGCGACACCAAGACGAAGATGTTCTGGGGTGCACCGGAATAGATGGCGAATGGCTGAAGCGTCACGACTGCCAATAAGAAGATAATGGTCAGCCCGGCCAACAGAATGTTGAGGGCAATTTCGTTCGGAGTTTTTTGACGCGAGGCTCCTTCAACAAGCTTGATCATCCGGTCCAGGAAGGTTTCGCCGGGATTCGAGGTGATACGAACTTTGATCTCGTCGGAGAGAACACGCGTTCCTCCGGTAACTGCCGAACGGTCTCCACCCGACTCCCGGATGACTGGCGCAGACTCACCGGTGATTGCCGATTCATCGACAGACGCCACACCTTCGATCACCTCGCCATCACCTGGAATGAAGTCCCCCGCCGCGACAACTACGATGTCCCCTGAGCGTAATTTCGAGCTGGGTACGGTCTCCATCTTGTTATCGCACGTCAAGAGGTGAGCTTGAGTCTCAGCCCGTGCTTTGCGCAGCGTGTCTGCTTGTGCCTTGCCACGTCCCTCGGCCATGGCTTCCGCGAAGTTTGCGAAAAGAACGGTGAACCACAGCCAGAGTGTGATCTGCAGGCCGAAGCTAATCTGGCCCGCGTGATGAAAGGCGTTCGATACTAGCTGCAGCGTGGTTAAGACTGCACCGACCTCGACCACGAACATCACGGGGTTCTTGACCATCGTGCGGGGGGCTAGCTTGCGAAATGAGTCGGTTACGGCACGAGTGAGAATCTTCGTGTCAGCGAGCGACTGTTTTCTAACTTGGGCGACTGGATCCATGGGAACCTCAGAAAGTCTTTCCTGCGGACATCAGCAGGTGTTCGAGAATCGGTCCTAGACTAAGGGCCGGGAAAAAAGTAAGCGCACCCACGATCAGAATCGTGGACACCAGCAAGCTTGCGAACAGGCCACCGGTTACGGGGAACGTTCCCGCCGATTCTGGAACGGTTTTTTTCTTGGCTAGGCTTCCGGCAATTGCGAGCACGGGAATGATCATGAAGAACCGACCAAGCAATTGGGCTATGGCAGTGCTCGTGTTGTACCACATGGTGTTCACGTTCAGGCCGCCGAACGCCGAGCCGTTGTTGCCGGTCGACGAGACGTAGGCATAAAGCACTTGGGACAAGCCGTGCGGCCCCGGGTTCGAGATGCTGGAAGTTCCGAATGGCTTCACGATGGCAACGGCCGAAAAGCCAAGGATGGTGAACGTCAGAATTAGAATCGCCAGCATGGCCATCTTGACGTCATACGATTCGATCTTCTTCCCCAGATACTCCGGGGTTCGACCCACCATCAATCCGGCGATGAAAACCGCGAGGATGACAAACACCACGATGCCATAGAGACCGGCCCCCACTCCGCCGAAGACGACCTCCCCCAGCATGATGTTGATCAACGGAACCATGCCGCCAAGTGGCGTAAACGAATCGTGCTGGCTATTCACCGCACCGCAACTGGCGTCGGTGGTTACGGTTGCGAAGAGGGCGGAGTTCGCAATGCCGAACCGCACTTCTTTCCCTTCCATGTTGCCGCCGGAATGCAGGGCGCTCGCATTTTGATTTACCCCGGCGAGCAGCGGATTCCCCCGTGCCTCAGCCCAGTACGCCGTCGCCACTCCTACGAAAAAAAGAAATGTCATCGCAGCCCACACCGCCCAGCCATGACGCTGGGACCCCGTCATACGGCCGAGCGTATACGTGAGGCCAGAGGGAATCGCGAAAATCAACACCAACTGGAAGAAGTTCGAAAAGGGAGTAGGATTTTCGAAAGGGTGGGCGCTATTGGCACCAAAAAATCCGCCGCCATTCGTGCCAAATTCTTTGATGACTTCCTGCGATGCCACGGGGCCTTGGGCAATAACCTGCTGCGTCACAGTCTGCATGATGACCTTGCCATCTGCTCCGGTCACCTGCACAGTCTGGGGTTCGATCAACTGCACCGTGGTGTACGGTTTCAGGTTCTGCACGACACCCTGAGACACGAACACCAGAGAGCCTACGACGCAAATTGGCAGCAAAACCCATAGCAGGCAGCGCGTCGTGTCCACCCAGAAGTTTCCGAGCTTGTCCGTTTCCTTTCGCGCGATGCCGCGAATGACCACAATGGCCAGTACGATGCCGACGGCAGCGGAGGCGAAGTTGTGGTATGCCAGACCTGCCATCTGCGTGAGATAACTCATTGTCGACTCGCCGCTATAGGCTTGCCAGTTCGTGTTGGTGGTAAACGAGGCGGCCGTACCAAACGCCAGACCAGGCTCCACGTTCGGAAACTTTTGCGGGTTGAATGGTAGCCATTTCTGCGTGCGCTCGATCAGATACAGGAGCGCCATCGAGACGCCGCTAAACAGAAGCATGGCTATGGCGTATTCCGTCCAACGCATCTCATGCTTCTCGTCGACGCCGGTCAGCCGGTATACGAGCCTCTCGATTGGTCGCAGAACCGGATCGAGAAACGTCTTTTCCCGGTTGAACACACGAGTCATGAAGATTCCAACTGGCTTGGTCAGTAAGAAGATCACCAGAAGATAGAAACCGATTTGAAACCAGCCATTTGCCGTCATGGTTAGAACTCTTCCGCCTTCAACAGGGCGTACAGCAAATAGCCACAGAGCAGGACACAAATGAACAGCAATACCGCATTCCCTAAACTCATAGCTCGCTCCTTATCTAAGCCGTTCGCAGCCGCGCACGTAGAGGATGGCTACCCCAACAAACAGTGCCGTGGCGGCCAAGAAGATGATGTCTAGCATGAGCACATTCCTCCGGTTCGGAATCTAGAACTTGACAAGGATCGCCATGTTCAAGCGGTTCTCGGTCTTGCGAAGATCCGGGAACCAGGTATTTGTCGGCGAACCGTTGCACGTTGTGAATCCGCTAAGACAGACAAATGAGCCAGGCGCGCCATTGTTGCCGCCCGGAGGGGTCACGCCCCCAGATCCCGAAAAATAGGGCACATTCGCCGCGCGATGGTTGTACTCCCACCGGAAAGTAATGTATTGGCTCGGCATCCAGTCGAATGTCCCAGACACATCCCAAGCCTTGTAAGGATCGCCAGGATTCTCGGTGAAATAGGGCGTTCCCGAGGCGGCCGTCGCGCCATTGATCGGCGGCAGCAGCACCAGATAGCGTCCCGGATTATTGATTTTCCCGCCGTCGAGCGTCAGCGCGTACTTGTCGCGATCGAACCAAAGACGGTTGTAGATCATGTAGCCAAGGAAGCTCTGCTTGGGACCCTTCGCAGAATTACCAGCGCAGCTGACGCCGCCACCGTGTTCACACCCCATATCTCCGGTCAGCGAGAAGGCGGCTTTGCTGAGAAAATTTTCCTGGTTGTCGTAGTACTTAATCTGAATGCTATCGTCCGTGTGATAGCGCACGCGGCCCGGCGTGTTTAGCGCATCCTCGCCCAGGGCGTACTGATTCCCGAGGACCGATAGCCAGCCATTCGGCCGCCACAGAATCTGCAACCCGATGCCTGGCCGATTGTTGAAACGTCCGTAGGACTGCCAACCGTTGACGAACCACGGCTCGATTTTCAGGTGCTCGGTGGGGAAAATTTGAACACGCACACCGTTGAAGAACCATGGTGTGTTGGATGAAACATAAGACGGCTGATACGCCCAGTTGTCGAACTGGTAGTAACTGAAGAGGCCGACATACGACATAAAGATGCCAGCGTCGACGTTGATTCCATGTAAGACATTGAAGTGGTAGCCACCGTACGCTTCCGAGATGTACCGGTAAGCATTATCCAGATTCCATTGGCCACGCGAGGGGCTGGCGTCGTTGCGCGGCGTGGTTTGCGAATACAAACCAAACTGCGTCATCAAACGCGCGCGAACATTATCATAATGAAAGTCGCCACCAACGCCGAGTTGCGTTACCTGGACTTCATTAGCCCGGAAGACTTCGCTCGACCCACCGATCGAGTTGTCCTTGGGATGATTGAAATCGTAGATGTAATCGACGTCGGCCCGGATTTCCGGCGTAAAGAACTTGGTGTCCATCGGCGATTCTTTGGTGCGCGCGTTGCCGGTCAACCAGGTGAAGTCCGCGAAGGCAAAGGGTTCTGCCTTCTGCGGCTTGGCTGTGGCCGTTTTTTCTTGCACCCCCCCAGCGGCGACTGCCCTATCCGGCGGGATGACATTTGTTTCGGGCGCTGTAGCCGCGACTGTGGCGCTGCTAGACGGATCGATGGCCGTAGAGGAAGCAGGTTGTGTTGCAGATGCCAACGCTGCCGGAGCTGCGGGCGGATTGCCCTTGGCTTCGAGTTCGGCGACGCGCTTTTCGAGTTGCTCCATGCGATCCAGCATCCAGCGCTCGCGCTCCGTCAGTGGCGCGGGCGTTTCGATCTTTGCAGCTGCCGCTGGCTTGACAGGAGGTTCTCCTTTGCCGTCGTCGTCGGCAAACGCAACAACGGGAACCGCGCCTCTGCAAAACACTGCGACCAACATGAGCGACGCAAGTCTATTCAACTTGAAAATGTGCATTCTTCTCTCCTATCTTTTCTTGCCCAATCTCAACGGTCCCGCGATCCTCTCGTACGCAGTCCGTTCACACGCATTGCACCCTGGTTCGCGACCGCGCGACTCTATCTTTGACGGCCGGAACCTGAATTGATGTGACCGTAGTGCGCTCATGTCGTTCGGCAGCCTTCCGGGAACCAACGATGTATGGCCGTTTCTTCTCGCAAGTCTCATCTCCTTCGTTATCAGCTACAGGTGTCGTCTTGGCCTTCGTGTCTCGCATCCAGTGAAATAGGACGCAAGCGTAGAAGACATATGCGAGGAAACAAATCGTCGCTAAAACTGTGATAGTCACGGCACACAGGTGGACAGCACGTGCGATTTAATTCGCTCGTCGCATCTCAACCGATTCAACGAACCGAATCATCCCCACAATCAAGGACAACTTACCGAATCACGCCCGAGAAAGTCCTGATGCCTTCGTAAGGATTTCATAAGGGCCGCTAGGTATGGCGTAACAAAAGCAAGCACTTAGAGTGACCCCTGCGCCGCCGAGATTCCGATCCGCGATTCAAGAAACCCATGCAAGCTATCAACTCTTTGATGAAATCGCTCGCGACTTTCCTACGCACGCTTTTGTATTTTCCATTCACTACCGGGCGCGCGCAGGAGAATGGGGACCTCGCAATGTTGCGCAAAGCATCGGCACTCCTGATTGCAATCTTGTTTTCAGCGCTGTGGACGAGCGGCCAATCAACCTTCGGAGATATCGTCGGTGTAGTGAAGGCCCCCAGCCAAGGGGCGGTGCCTGAAGCGCAAGTCCTCCTCACACGCGTGGAGGACAAATCCCAGTACCCGGCTACAACCGACCCTGACGGAGCGTTCCATTTTGTGAATCTCAAACCCGGCCACTATGACCTTGCAATCAGTGCATCGGGGTTCGCGGAATTCATAATATCTTCTGCCCAGTTGGACCCCCGCCAAACCCTGCGCTTTGACGTGGCGCTAAAACTGGCTACGTCGGCGCAGAGCATTGAAGTTGGCGGAGAAGCGGGGCCGTAATCAATACGGAGAATGCGACTATTGGAGATACAAAGGACTTTGCGCAGGTCACAAATCTGCCCGTGAATTATGGCGGCGCGACGAATGCCAGGAAAGAATGCCGATCGATTCTCCGCCTCCACCTGCATCTTGGCGGCCCGATAACTCTCGATCGCCATTAGCGTACCGCCTAACCCTGTTTTCTGCTTCCAAGGTCCTGAAAAATAGTGGAGGCGTCGGGAGTCGGAATTCTGAGCCCCATTGATTCAACGTAACTTCAGAGCTCCTGACATGGTTGGTCGGAAACCTGTCCGCTTTTTGTTTCGAGGAAGCGCGGGTTTTTCTATCCCTCCCGATTCGAAAAGCGGACAATTTAAGGTTCGCACCCAGTAAAGGAAAAGCCAAGCCAGTTGCGGCTTCCGGGGATGGGCAGGAGAGGCATCGCGCGCTTCCAATCGAAGGAATGGAGCAGCCAAAATCGCGTGATTTCCATCTGCCAATTTAGAAAAAGCGGACAATTTAAAGTTCGCACCCAGGAGAGCAAATAAACGTTCCGATCGCAGTCCCGGAGGGATCAGCGAAAGAAAAAATTGGACACTCGGTCGTTCAGATACGGCAGAATCGGAGACCCGCAACGCGCAATTTCAGACTAAAAAAGCGGACAGTTTTAGGTTCGCACCGCCTGCACAAAAACTACTGCATTGAAAGCGTTTCGTGGGGGTATGTCAGGAGTTCTGAACTTACTGATTCTACTAAACGGCAGAAACTACAAAAACAGCGAATTCGCCGAACCGAGGTAGACGGCGGAAAGTGAAGCGGTTCCGCGTACGGGGAGGACGTTGACGCTCAAGTGCACATTTCGTTGTCGGATTGCGTGTCCGAACCGTTTTCAGAATCACGTCCTTCCAGTCTTGACGCCAGTCGACGGAGTGAGCAGTTGCGTTCGTGGTTCTGTAACACCGTGTAGGCTCGAGCGTACTTCGCTTGCAATCGCAGGAGTTCGTCGCCCGCTTCTCTTCCGATGAAACGAAATTGACAAAACTCGGCGCGGCGCTCGTTCCAGATTTCCAAGGCTCTTTGACACTCTGCAAGTAGCACATGATGTTCTGTACACACTGCTGTCTCGACGGAGAGTTGGTTGTTCATTTCTCTTCCCCCTTCATTGGCACCGATGCACTTTGTTCTCCAACAACGGTAAGTCGCGAGTTTTGAGAATTTTGAAACTGAAAGCTATTTTTTTTCAGCGTGGGTTCTAGTACGCAGAAAAGGAGTATTCCCCTTTCTTATTTGTATTTTCTACACACACGCCATTTCAAGTCTCATCGCCTGTTGGCCTATACGAGTGTTCTATGTGATTGAATTTTCAGCCTATTACCAAATCCAACGCGAGTCTGGAAGGGAGGTTGCCCTTCCAAGCGTGGGACCAAGAGCTCTAACAGCATCAGCCCGCTCGAAAGAGAAAACTGTAGTGTGCACAAAGAAACAAACCAGGTGCTCAAGGAGGCGCTTCGAATGAATTTCACAAAGTGCTGCATAGTCTTAGTGGCGGGACTGTTGATTTTGGGACCATTGTCGCCTGCCAAAAATCCGAGCGAAGCAAGGACCGAGCGGGATCGTCTTCAAAACGCAGGGACGGTCATGCAGGAGATCCTCAAGGTTCCTGACGACATTCCGCAAGACTTGATCGACAAGGCCCGTTGCGTTGTCGTGATGCCGTCGGTGTTGAAAGCCGCTTTTGTCGTTGGCGGTAGCTACGGTCGCGGAACTATGGTATGCCGCACCGGTAAAGACTACACCGGTCCCTGGGGCGCACCGGCCATGTATGCCCTGGAAGGCGGTAGCGTTGGTTTGCAGATTGGCGGGGAGGCAACCGACTTCGTATTTCTCGTCATGAACGACCGCGGCGCAGGCAGCCTGCTGCGCACCAAGGTGAAGCTGGGAGCGGATGCATCTATCGCCGCTGGACCGAAGGGACGTTCGGCCGCGGCCGAAACAGACGCCTATATGCGCGCGGAGATTTTGAGCTACTCCCGCGCGCGAGGTGTGTTTGCCGGTATATCTCTCGATGGCTCGACGCTCAGGCCCGATGAGGACGCAAATCGCAAGCTCTACGGCAAAGCTACGAGCGCCGCAAAAATCATTCTGGAATCGGATGTCACCGCTCCAGACGCGGCGCATGACCTAATCGCGGCTCTGCAAAACTCCTCTCCTCAGCTCAAGCGTTAGTAATTCTCGTTGGAACCGGCTTGGACTAATGCCAGCGAGAACGACTTGCACCACGAGGCGCGGCCGATGTGGCAATCGGCCGCACTCCTCGATACTCAAGAACACCCAGCGAGCGCCAGAAGGGTGAGAATCATGCGCGTCGCTCGTTTGATCTGTTCGTTGTTGCTCGCAGTTGGATTATTGGCGATCCCGGTTCAATCCCGAGCGCAAGTTGCGGTCGGCATCTCCGTTCAGTTTGGTCCTCCCGTGTTGCCAGTGTACGTACAGCCTATTTGTCCGGAACCTGGCTTCATTTGGGTCCCTGGCTATTGGGCTTATGGTCCGGACGGCTACTTCTGGGTTCCGGGCACGTGGGAGGAACCGCCGGAAGTCGGTCTGCTCTGGACTCCAGGGTATTGGACCTTCGAAGACGGCTTGTACGTTTGGTCTCCGGGCTATTGGGGACCTGAGGTCGGCTTCTATGGCGGCATTAACTATGGTTTCGGCTACACCGGAGTCGGCTTTTTCGGCGGCTACTGGAGAGGTGGAACCTACTACTACAACCGCGCAGTGACCAATGTGGATGTCACTGTCGTGCGCCATACCTACAACACGAGAGTCATCAATAATGACAGCACGATCAATCGGACCAGTTTCAACGGCGGGCGAGGCGGAACCACCGCCAGTCCAACGTCTCGGGAAATGGCAGCAGGTCGCCAACGTCATATCCCAATGACCTCCGAGCAAACGCAACACCAGCAAACCGCCAGTTCCCACCGGACTCTGCTGGCTTCAGCGAATCACGGTCGTCCAGATGTCGCGGCCACTCCGCGGCCTGGTCAATTTGGCGGTCGTGGCGCTGGGCCCACTGGCAGACCTGACCCTCCGACTCGCCTTCCCGAAAACCCGAGGGAAACGAATCGTCCGGGGAATCCGCCGGCGAATAGCGTGCGCTCCAACCCGGACCGTCCTCCTTCGTTGAGACCGCCGAACACCGCTCCCGCCAATCCAGGGCTTGAACAAAAGCACCAGAAAGAGCTCGATCGGCTCCGCCAGCAACAAGGCCAGGAGAGGCAGCGCATTGAGCAGAAACATCAGCAGGAACAACAAAAACTGCAACAGCACGCCGCCGATGATCGCAAGCAACAAGAGATTCAGCGCAAACGGCAGCAGCAACTTCAGCAATTGGACCGTAAACACGAGCAGCAACAACAAAAGCTCCAGCAGAAACAACAACAGGAACGGCAGAAACAGCAAAGGCCCGAGAAGCCATAATCGGCTTCAAAGCCGTCATAAAACGACGGGCCATTCTTCTCGTGACATAGGAGTTCTCATGAAAATTGGAAAATGGATTGCCGCCATCGCAGCAACGATACTTCTTTCCAGCGGCGGCATCGCGTTCGCACAGGGAAAGGGACATGGCAAGGGCCATGACAAACACGGCGACGATGACCAGGATGCCCAGGTTTATAAAGATCATGACCGTGAGGTTCTGCGCGGATGGTACGACGACCATAGGGACCAACTGCCTCCCGGCCTCGCACGGAAGGATCGTTTACCGCCCGGCCTAGAAAAGCAACTCGTTCGACGCGGGACGCTTCCCCCGGGACTCCAGAAACGGCTCCAGTCTTGTCCTGAAGAGCTTGAACGCCGGTTACCTCCCCCTCCACCCGACTGCGCTCATGTGGTGATCGGCGGACACCTTGTTCTGCTAAATCGCAAGACCAATATTATTGTGGACATCTTCCATTTTGAGAGCCAGTAGTCCCGTTGCCTGCGTTGCGGAATCTAACGCCCTATGATGATTCTCCAGTGTGCTCTGCGCCCACTGCCGATTCCTCAGAAGCCGGCTTCACGAGAAATCATTGTTTCTTACTCGGCCGCGTAACGCGCCATTTGATCCGGATGCTAGGAAACAATTGTGTTGCTCGTAGGCTATGGGCAAGCCGTGCGCGAGACGGACAGCCTTATTAATGCAAACGCGACGACCCCCAATATAGAGGCAGAATTCGCAGGCAACGTGATAGCTTGGGCGCATGGGCAGTGCCCCTCCGCCAACCAGTGGGGATAGTAACGCTCAACGCCGCCGTCAGCGTGTCATAGCCAAAGTTTCTGTGATGGTTCTAGAGGAGGGAGCCGAGAACAAGCCGGTCTCGGAAGAAACGCGGACAGTCACTGTAAAAGCGCGCGGTGCAATGGTCCTGCTAGGTTTAAAGGTCTCGATCGGACAATTGCTCACTCTGCGCAATTCGAGAACGGGAGAAGAGGTCGCTTGTCGCGTGGTCTATATGAGCCCTCATGAATCGGAGAAGAGACAAGTAGGCGTCGACTTTATAGAACCTTGTCCTCGGTTTTGGCGCATCTCCTTCCCTCCACCTGATTGGACGACTCGAAGTCCGGAAGCCAAAGGCAACCCAAGCCGGCCCGGTAACACTCGGACAAATTCAAAATGGGAGAAATGAGATCAGGTTCTCGATTTAGAGCTGTTCCTCAGGGCCTCGCCCACCTTGAGCACCAGCGTATCGCGCGAGAAGGGCTTTTGCAGGAAAAAACCTTCGTCCAAGAAGTCATCGTTGCCTCGGTTGTATTCGACGTAGCCAGACATGTAAACGATCCTCAACCTGCTCCGGAGGCCCTTTAGTCGTTTGGCGAGCTCCGGCCATCGCATGTTGGGCATCACGACATCGGTTAGCAGCAGGTGGACCGGCTCGTCCGACTGTTCGGCGATGGCGAGAGCTTCCGCACCGTCCTTGGCGGTAAGCACCGCGTAGCCAGCCGACTCCAAAAATTCGGAAGCAAGCTTTCTGACTCCCTCTTCGTCTTCCACAACTAGCACCGTCTTGCGCCGCCGAACAGGAGTGACCGCAATTTCCTCACACTCAGAAGACTCCGCAGCCTCGTCGACTCGTGGGAGGTAGACTTCGAATCGCGCCCCTTTCTCCGGCCCAGACTCCACCCAAACGCAGCCGCCGCTCTGCTTAACGATGCCGTAAACAGTAGCGAGTCCCAATCCAGTTCCTTTGCCCTGCTCCTTAGTAGTGAAGAATGGCTCGAAAATGCGCGACTTCGTTTCGGCATCCATTCCATGATCAGTGTCCGCAACCGCGAGCAGAACATACTCGCCCGGTAGAATCGGAGGCCGAGCCAGGGCGTATTGCTCATCCACTATCACGTTACGCGTTTCGATGGTCAGGGTACCACCCGATGGCATGGCATCACCGGCATTCACCACAAGATTCATGATGACTTGCTCGATCTGTCCTGGATCTGCCTTCACTCGCCCAAGAGACTCGCTAGCGTGGAATGCGAACGCAATGTCTTCGCGAATCAGCCGTCTAAGTAATTTGCACATTTCCGAGACCAACATGTTCAAGTCCAGGATTTTCGGCTGCATACTTGCATACGACAGACGGCCAGCAACTGGCGAGTCAGTGAAGCGGCGCGATCCGCCGCGTTCTCTATTTGTTGAGGGCGTCCAAGGAGCTGATCGTCGGATTGCAGGCGCTCAACCAATAAACTGCTGTTCCCCTTGATGACCGTTAGAAGATTGTTGAAATCATGTGCGACGCCGCCTGCCAGCCTCCCCATTGCATCCATCTTCTGCGCTTG
>WNGO01000082.1_pt1 | contig 59176 bp, 35 predicted proteins | sample 5400511 | NCBI WGS metagenome assembly WNGO01 (sample SAMN13153380, study PRJNA577476) | soil metagenome | isolation source: 20 cm soil or saprolite under Garry oak tree replicate 2 | place: USA:California | collected 2016-06-15 | reverse complement strand
CTAAGAATAGGCATAAATCAAGTGGCCTCTGCGAATGCGAAAATAGGAGTCTACTGAAGAAGGACTGCCAAGTGGGACAAAAGAGCGACCTGACTGGGGCGGACTGGGTTAGTGGCTGTCAATCTTCCGAAACGGCTGCATGTCGTGGGTAGCGGCAACTAAAGCCGGGACATTAAGGGTATGTGTGAAAGAAAAACCGGGACTGACTCATTTGAGTCAGTCCCGGTGTCAATTGTTAGTTCCGAGCAGCTCGCGCCCTTAGAATGTAAAGCGCGCGCCGAATTCACCCCAGACCGCGAGCGGCACGATGGTGCTGGCCGGGTTAATAAACCCGGCAGGGTGCCCGAAGGTGGAAGTATTGGCAATACTGTTATTGAAGTCGTTGCCGTAGTTAGCGCGGTTCGTCAGGTTGAACGCCTGCGCCACGAGCTGCAGGTTCATCCGCTCACCAAGCTTGAAGTTCTTCGCCAGCCGCATATCGAGCTCGAAGAACGGATCTCCGCGAAGGGGATCGTACTTGGCGATGGTGCACCCTTGCGCGACGCCGTTCAACCCATAGAAGCAGTTTTGGGCACCGCTGTTGTTGCCGGAAAACGCGAGGTAGTTTGTGGGATCGTTCGTCGGGACCACAACCGCGTTAAATGATCCGCCCCCGGTATTCAACGTGTTACCTGAATTGGTTAAATTGTAAGGGCGCGCCGAACCGAACTGCATGATAGGCGAGAGCTGGAATCCCTTCGGCAGATCGACAATTCCGCTCAGTGTTATGTGGTGGCGCTCATCGTTGGGCGACGGCCCCCACTCATAACTCGCAAACGGATTGCTAGGGACCCGCGGATAGTTTCGGAAAGAACCTCCACCGCCGTCATACGAGTAGGCCCAGGCCAATGTATAGTTTGCGTTGACCGAAAAGTGACGGGTCATGCGCTGGCGGAAGCTGATGTTCATGCCGTCATAATGCGAACGGCCGATCGACTCCTCGTTACGAACGCTTGCGAATTGAGGCTTACCCGATACCGGTTCAGTGAGTCCGTTCAGCGGGGCTGTGCAGCAAGTCCCAGCTACTGGCACGCGCTGATCGATGTTGATCGTTTTGTTCTCGTGCAGACCCAATACGTGTGTATATTCCGTTTCGAGGACGGAGTTTTGATTCAGCGCCCAACTATAGCCAATGTTAAACTCCTCGGTCACCGGGTTGCGATAATCCGGATCCATCAGGCGTCCCACGCTGCCTTGAGCAAGGGTGGCGGACGGAGGCGGAATCGTTGGAAGTGGGCTTACGCCATATTGCCATTGACCCAAGGTTAAGCCGGTGCCGGGAACAGAGTCGCCCGGGCTCGTCAGGCTAAGAACTGTTTGAAAGACAGTTGGGTTGCTCATCTGTTCCATGAACAGCGGAATGTTTTGGAACACGTTTCCGAAGTAGAGACCGTATCCCCCACGCAGCACGTGCCTACCGGCGCCAGTCAGGTCGTACGCGAAGCCAACCCGCGGGCTGAAGTCCTTGTTGTCGTCGTGCGCTATCCTGCTAACGAATGGATTCGAAATGGGGTTGTTAAACGCAATCAACGCTTGGTACGTGCGGCTATTCTTGATGTCTGATCCCCCAATCATGTTGAAATCCTTATCCCAGCGGAGTCCGAGATTGAGTGTCAGGCGCCTGCTGACCCGCCAATCGTCTTGGAAGTACAGGCCAAGCTGCTTGGTCGCGACGAGGAAGGTCGGGTCCCCATTTGCGATGGTCATGCCAGTGACCGCACCGGCAGATGCGAACCCATTTGGATACGTGGTTTTATCGGCCAAAATCTGGCTGGGATCGGCCGCGAAGTCGATTTCAAGGGTCGAGCTGAACTTGAAGAACCCGCCGGACACGGGATTCCAAATGTAATCCACTCCTGTTTTCAAGGTGTGGTGGCCGATGGTCTTCGAGAAGTCATCCCTGAACTGCCATTTCTTCTGGATGGATTGTTGTGGCACGTTCGTGTTGGTGCCAAACGATGCACTCGGGAAGGTAACGAGTGGCGCGCTGATATGGCTGTCGATCAGATTGTTCCAGTACTGATAGCCAAACGTGAATTGGTTCACGGTCGTATTCGAAATCAGAGTGTTCAAGGTAAAATTTCCCAACAGCAGATGGTTTTTTGTGAAGTTGCCGTTGGTGAGGTCGCCGGTACCGTCGGACTGGTCGTTCAGGCTGTCATTGACCTGCGAGTTGTAGCTGATGTAAGCCGTATTCTTGGCGTTGATGAGCCAATCCATCCGGCCGTTGTAGCGAGTCTCAAAGAAAGGCCGCGGGATAACCGACGCCGGCTGAGCTGCCAGCCCGGCGTTCGCGGCAAAAGTAAGTTCGTCAAACGAAGTTCCTGTCTCCTCTAATCCCTGGTGCTCGCGTTCACGTTCGAGGGCAAAGAAACCGAAGAGTTTGTCCTTGCGGACAGGGCCTCCAACAGAGCCGCCAAACTGTTGACGGCTGTAACTAGGATGTGCTGGATTCTGGCCGCCACGACCATCAGGAACCTTTTCATTGGTGTCCAATGTGGAGTCACGAAAGTAGCCGAAGAGCGAACCATGATAGATGTTGGTGCCCTGTTTCGTGATCATGTTGATGGCGGCCCCTTCGGAACGGCCATTTTCAGCCGAGAAGCGCTGCGTGCTGATTTTGAATTCCTGGACGGCTTCCAGGGGAAGCTGCATCACCGGGCCGCCAACAGTATTGTCCTTATTATCGACACCGTTCACTGTGACGTTGACATTGCGTCCGTTTTCGCCGTTCACGGAAAGAATCGCATAGCGGTTCTTGGTCGGGTCATACGAATCTGTGGCTTTCACACCCGGCGCTAGATAGGCCAGATTGGCCACATCGCGTCCAACCATCGGGAGTTCTTCGACTTCCTTTGGCGTAATGTCCTGGCTGACACCGGTCTTCAATTGATCCACCAGCGGCGCCTCGCCGGTAACTTCGATGATTTCGGACACAGAACCGGTCTTCAATTCCACGTTGACTGTCGCAGTCTGGCCGATCAAAATCTCGATAGTTTGCGCCACGCCGGCAAAACCACTCTTGGTGACCTTCACCGTGTATATCCCTACGGGCAACAGTTCGAATTGATAGACACCGGTTTCATTGCTGGTTGTGGTCCGAGTTACTCCGGTTGCCTTGTTCTTCGCCTCAACCTGGGCACCAGAAACCACAGCCGAGGTTTGATCGGTAACGGTCCCTTGGATTGTCCCGCTCGCTGTTGCCTGAGCGAACGCGTTGCCGCTCCCCAGACTGAGAAGCAGAAGCCCAACCATAAGTACCTGCACAAGCTTTCTCATTTTTCAATGCCCCCTGATGCAGCTAAGCTGCAATCGCTCTCTCGTTACGCCCATCCGCTGAATGGATCGTCCCTTGCTCCCGAGGCCGAGAAGTCGCCGTGAAACACCCCGACACGCCCATAGAATCCTGGGAAGGATTCTATGACTCAACCCTTAGCAAGTGCCGTTGAAACTGATTTCGCCCGACTCTCCATAAATCGAACTCAATTCCCTGAAATTGAGCCCAACCCACACGGACGACCATCTAGCTGGCATTTTACATACCATCGAGACATCTAGGTAAGCTATTGGAAACAATAACGTAGCACACGATGCCGGGGTCGCTTAGTCAGAATATAGAAGAAAGTATCGCGAAATATACGAAAAACCATATCTGGCCGACGCCAATGCTCCTCTTTGTCTTGCTTGCTCCGGGCCCGTGAAATACAGTCTCGATGTGGACTTCGTCCTCTCGCCCTTTAAACCGCATCCGCTATTGAAGAACGGCCACGCAATGACTATCGTCTCGGCTCTTGTCCCCAGGCGGTTCGATATACCACCCGCCGAAGCCAGGCTCTTCCAGGTCGATCCGGAATCCCGCTTGCTCGCCAATTGCCATTGGCAACCCGGACAGCGCAAGGACGCGCCAGTCATCGTCATTGTTCATGGCCTCGAGGGCTCCAGCGATGGCAATTATGTTCGAGGCATTGCGGAGAAGGCCTTCCATCGCGGTTTCCACGTCGTGCGAATGAATCAGCGGAATTGCGGCGGCACGGAAGCACTGACGCCTACCCTGTACAACTCCGGCATGAGCGCGGACTACCGCGCTGTATTCGAAGAGCTTTCAACCTCCGACGGTTTTGAGCAGGTTTTCTTCGCCGGCTATTCGATGGGTGGAAACCTGGTGACCAAGATGGCGGGAGAGTTTGGCGCTGCCGTGCCAAAAGCCTTGCGCGGTGTCTGTTCGGTGTGCCCGGCCATTGACCTCGCGGCTTGTGCCGACGCGCTCGAGCGCATAGACAACTATATTTACCAGCGCCGCTTTGTGAACGGCCTGATGTCGCGCTACGCCAGAAAGCGTGAATTGTTTCCGGAGCGCTATCCACTGGATGGCCTGCGGCCAGTTCGAACCGTCCGCCAATTTGATGACGTGATCACCGCGCCGCAGTTTGGCTATCGCGATGCGCAAGACTATTACGAAAACGTCGGCGCGAAACGCGTCGCCGCTCAAGTTCGCGTGCCCATGCTGATGATCACGTCGCAGAACGATCCCTTCGTCCCTTACCCTTCATTTCTCGCCGCCAAAATCAGCGAGAATCCCGCGATCCAGTTTGTCGCGCCTCAGCACGGCGGCCATTGCGGCTTCATTTCGAAGTATCCCGGAAGCGAGCGCTTCTGGGCCGAGCAACGCATCGTCGATTTCTGCGCCTCGCTCAGCAGCAATAAGTTTTAAGTTCTTGATTCTTAGTTTCCAGTTCCAGGTTTTCTGAGAATCGAGGGCGTGCGAGCGGCGACACGCCAGCGCTTAAAACTGCATTTATCCTAGCGGCTTTTCCAAGGACACTGCAAATCCCTGCGTCAAAAGCCGCGCCGGCCCTTCCGCCGCAATCACTATGTCGTCTTCGCAGCGCATCCCAAACTCACCTGGAATATAAATCCCCGGCTCATTCGAAAAAGTCATGCCCGATTCAAGTATGGTCTTGCTACCTCGCACGAGATAAGGATGCTCGTGGCCGTCGAGTCCGATTCCATGCCCCAGTCGATGCGTGAAATACTTGTAGTCCGGTCCATACCCCGCGTCGGTGATTACCTTGCGCGCAGCATCGTCCACCGTGCCCGACAATCTTCCGGCACGTGCCGCATCGAGCGCCGCATTCTGCGCTTTACGCACGATCTGGTAAACGCGCGCCACTTTTTCTGGAGCCTTGCCGAAAACGCCTGTGCGCGTCACATCCGATTGGTAGCCTTCCACTGCGCAGCCGCCGTCGATCAACACGACGTCGCCCTCTTTCAGTTTTTGCGGCTTGATCGTGCCGTGCGGCAGCGCCGCGGATGCGCCCAGCAGAACCAGCGCTCCGCCGTGCAAACCCATTTTCGAAAAGCCTGCCTCCATCAGCTTGCCGATATCCTCTTGCGACATCCCTTCCTTCAGCGACGCGAATACCGCCCGGAAAACGTCAAATGTCGCCTCGCAGGCCAGCCGCATCAACTCGAGTTCATGATCCGATTTGCGTCCCCGGCACGCAATCGTCACGGGGTCGGCCGAAACGCATTGGAATCCCGGAGCCGCCGCGTGAAAATGATCGACAAACGTGTACGCAGCGGTCTCTTCCACGCCCACCCGTCCCGTTCGAATCCCGTGGTCCGCCAGCGCTCCCGCCGCGATTTTCGTTGGGCTTTCATCTTCTTGCCACGCGCGCACTTCCGCGGCGAACGTCAGCTTTTCCCGCATTCGTCCTTCTTCAAATGCGGGTACGACCACGATTGGTTCTCCGGTGCGCGGCAGCACCAGCGCCAGCAGCCGCTCGCTGATTCCCCAGCGTATACCCGTGAAGTAGTAGAGCGACGTTCCAGGCGCAATAAATAGCGCATCGTATTTCGGCGTCGACTCTGACATTAATTCTTGCGCGTGCAGCACCCGGCCGTGAAACTCATCGGCCGTGATCGGACGCACTCGTCCACCCAGCGGCTTTAGTTCATCAAACGCCTTTGAGAGTCCTCCGGGCGCGTCTCCCTCTTCTTCAGCGTGCGCCTTTGGCGTCAGCGCCAGCGCGGAAGCAGCAGCCGCACCCATCAAAAGCTGGCGTCGCGAAGATCGGCAACTCTGTTCCTGATTCGGTTTGTGCATGGCAGGGAAGAGGTTTATCTGGCCGGAGCGCTGCTTGTCAAGGCAGATCGAAGGCGCGGAGAAATAAGAAAGGGACGGAGTTGACGCTGTCCCTTTCTTGAATCGCTTTCTTACTGCTGTTAGTTCGACGGCGGATTTTGCGAATTCGGATCGGCTGGGGCCTGGTCCGCACTGGAATGCTGCCGCGATCTCTTCCCCGGCAGGTAAGTAATGTCCAGCGGCTGTTGCAGCGTAAAGTCCAGCCGCGTTTCCGACGGAATCTTCACCTGCTGCCCCTTGGTGAAGACCTGCACTCCCGTGCCGGCTCCGCCGCCAACCGCTGCTCCAATCGCCGCGCCTTTACCGCCTCCGGCCACCGCGCCGATCAGCGCGCCCAGCGCCGCTCCGCCGCCAATCCTTTCCGCGGACTGCTTGCCGCGGGAAGTTCCGGACTGCTTCACGTCGCTGCTGACCACGTTATACGTCTTTCCCTGGAATACGATGCTCGCGAGTTCCAGCCCGAGTTCGCTGCGGCCGGTCACACGGCCTGCGGACTTCGCATCCACAAGCTTGACGTAAGCATCCGCGCCGGCGGGCACTATCACTTTGTTATCCACCACGATCGGAGCGTCGAGCGATGCCTTGAACACTTGCCCAGCCTGGTTCGTTTTCGAATCGATGCTGTCGATCGTTCGAACCGTCACAATCGTATTCGCCGGCACCGTCATAGTCACTGGCTGTGGTGGCGGAGGAGGCGCCGGTTCCGCTGCAGGAGGCGAAGCCGCAGCCATCGGCTCCGCCGCGGAACTTGCTGGCGAAACAGCCGCAGTTTGCCGCGATTTTTCCGCCTTGGCGGAGGTCTTCGCTTTTATGGCGCGCTTTGCTGGCGCGGCTTGTGGGGTTGGCGCGGCGGCTTGCGGCACCGAAATCTGCGCTGCGGCCACACTCATCTGATCATTTACGCGGCTCACCCCCTTGGTTTCCGATGCAATCTTGTAAGCCGCGAGGCGCGCTGCGTCGTCCGGCACTTGTCCGGTCAGCGTTACTTCTCCCTGTTTGCTGACCACATCGACGGTCGCAGCTTTTAGCGCCGGTTCAGAAAACATTTTTGCTTTGATGTCCGTGGTGATCGCGTCATCGCTCGGCTTGCCGATGCGCGAGCAGGAGACGCTCATCGTCAGCATCAGCACCAAAGCCAGAATACCGATTTTGTTCTTGCGCATTTCTTCCTCCGCGTTGGCAGCATCAAAACGCTCGGGAGGACTGGGTGTGACCCGAAGTGAAGTGACCTTCCTTCCGCATGCACCTCAGGTGCACGAGATGCCGCATCCCGTTAAGATGCGGCCGAAGGATAATCTGCTGCCTTTATTCGAATTGTGCGGGAACCGAACCAGAAATGCAATTCAGCCCCTCCGTCGCTGCCGAACCGGCTCGCAAAAAAAGCGGGAGGCGCTCACCGAGCGCCTCCCGGAATGTACAGCCTGAGTTGGATGTCTAGAACACTAACTTCAGTCCCAGCGTCATCGACCTGAATCCACCGCTGAAGAGCGTGCTCGCCGCCAGGAAGTTGGAATCGGTCGGAATCACATACCCCGGTGTTGTCGTGGCCGTGGTGATTCCCGCGGTGCTAAAGACGTTTCCGTTGCTGATGGCAAAGCTCGGGTGGTTAAGGACGTTGAAGACATTCACCTTTGCCTGCAAGTATTTGCTTTCGGTAAAGTGAAAGTCCTTTCCAACCGATAGGTTGAGGACGTTAAATCCCGGGCTGGTGAAGCTGTTTCGCCCAAGATTCGATCTCGCGCCGGGTCCAGTAATCACATATTTGGCTGAGGCATTCACTGGCGTGTAGCCAATGGCCGGGTCGAAGCCGAGCGGATTCGCACCGTTGGTGGCACAGCCGTTGGTTGTCGTCGTGTTGGTTACACTGGTCGAACCGACATAGACGCTTCCAACTGGATGCCCGGAGTTCGTGGATGCTATCGCCTCACAGACAGGAAACACGTCTGAGCCTAGGAGTCCCGATGCGAAAGGATTGAAGGACGCACGGTCGCCGGCGGAATCGCCGTTTCCATTTGAATCGACTCCTCCGGACTGGAGAGTCACCGGTTGTCCAGTCTGCACAAGGAAGACTGAGCCGATGTTGAACCCGTTAACGAGAGTTTTGACCCAGCGGCTGTCCGACTTGACGTTCGGCACCTGGTAGATCAGCGAAAGTGCGAACTTATGACGCACGTCCAAGTCCGAGTTCCCGCGGTCTTCGTTAAGGCGGTTGGTGTCCTGGGCACGGCGTGGGTTCAGCAGGCTGGTGAAGAATTCATTCGTCGAATTGTCAATGGTGTGGGCGTAGGTATAGTTTGCGTTGAACGTGAGGCCATGACGCGCCCGCTGCGTGAAGTTGACCGACCCCGCATGATAAATGCTGCTCCCAAATGGGGGATCGGAAGTTACGTTCGCGCTGAAGGGGCATATGCCTCCCCCCGTTGTGCACGGAAGCTGAGAATAAATGTTCGAGTTGAAGTTGTTAAAGGGTGTGTCTGTTGGCGTACTGGCCGTGAACGATGTCGGAATGTCCGACCCCTTGAAGAATGTCGGTAGTGGAACAATCCCGGCGTCAAATGCACTCTCTCGATTTCGGCGGAACTGTACCGGCAATTCCAGGCCGCGTGTGCCCAGGTAGCGAACTTCGACCGACGTATTCCGCGCCAGCTCGTGTTGCACTCCCAAAGACCAGGTAAGAATCTTGGGCATGACTGTGTCGTCGATAAAACTCGTTGTGAGCGACCGGGCATCTGCTTGATTTGCCGGTGGGATATAGGCTTGCGGCAGTCCTCCAAGTTGGAGAAATCCTGCGTTGCCAGGAGTAGTGCACCAGCCCGGCTGTGGCGTCAGGGTGCACGCGGAGTTCGGGTCGAGTTCGCTCTGCAACTGTGGCGGCAATGTAATGGACGCAAAGTTCTGGAATTTCACGTCATAGACAATTCCGAAACCGCCGCGAATGGAGGTCTTGCCGCGGCCTGTCGGGTCGTAGGCAAAACCCACACGAGGACCGAAGTTGTTCTTGTCTGTCTTGGGGTCGCCGAAGGTAATTACGCCTGGCGCGTTGGAAATCGCGTTGAGGGTCTGGGTGCTCGCTCCCACTGGATTGGTCCAGTACTCATACCTAAGCCCCAAGTTCAAAGTGAGCCGAGGCGTAACCTTGAAGTCATCCTGCGCGAACCAGCTGAACAAGCTCTGGGTGCCAAGGAAGCTCCCCGTTCCGGCGTTGCGCAGCGTTCTTCCAGGATTGTCCGGCCGCAGGTCGTTGATGAAGGCGTTTGCCGTCTTGTATTGATTGTCACTGTTGCTCCGCGGCAGGAAGAACTGCGGATAAATGAAGTGGTTGTATTGGCCACCAAACTTGAATGTGTGCTTTCCCTTGGACCAGGAAAAGGTATCAGCAATTTGATACGTGTTTTGTTTCTGCGTTGTGTTGTCGCCCGGCCCCACGGTCACCCCGCCGAGCAGGTCGTTGATGGTAATGTCCTGAGGGCACGTTGTGCAAGGGTTGAGGGTATCCAGCGAGAAGTACGAATACTGCAAGCGCAGGTCGTTCACCAGCGTACTGTTAATTGTCCAAACGTCGTTCAGGGCAATCTTGCGGTTGTGAATGGGCTCAGCCTGGTTGAAAATGGCCTGAGTGGAATTCACCGGCAGTATGAAGTTCTCCTGGTTGAGCAGGAACCGCGCGCCAATTTGGTGGCGGCCCATCGTGTAGTCGACGTTCGTTTGTACGTCATGCTCGCGCTGGAAAACCGGACTGAAAATGGTGATGTTGCCGAAGGGAACGGCCGTTGCGGGACCTGTCACGCCAGGATGAATAGTCACAGTTCCAGTGGCGAACGATGCTGCTATGGGAAAATTAGCCAGTAGCGCCTTTACCGCGCTATCTGCGGCGTTGGCCTGTAGTGTGGCCATTCCGGCTGCCGTGGGCGCGGTGAAGGCAGTGGGCGCGCCTTGGCCATGGAGGGTCGTATACTCATAGGCGCCGAAGACGAATAATTTGCTCTTGATGATTGGCCCGCCGACTGTGCCGCCAAAGCGGTTGTTGTCGAATGCCGGCTGGCCTGGAAGCGACCCGTTTAGGATGGAACCTTTTGTCAGGTTATCCAATGAGTTGTAGTTGCGGTTCTGGTTGTACCATTCTCCCGAGCCGTGCCAGCTATTGGTGCCAGTCTTGGTCACCAGACTGAATTGTCCGCCCGCGGAGTGTCCGTACTCCGCACTGAACTGATTCGTCGTGAGATTGAATTCCGCAACCGCATCGGGAATGACCGTCGAGTTGTTTCCCGTCACTCCGAGGTTGTTGTCGTCCACTCCGTCCACAGTGAAATTGTTGTCGCGTGGACGCGTTCCTCCAACAGAACCGCCGATTCCCGTTACACCGCCCGGCTGTGCCACAACATTGGGTGCCAGCACCGCCAGATTGAGCGGACTGCCGTTCAGCGTTCCTGCCCCGTTCGGTAGGTCCATGGCACGCGAGTCAAATGTGTTGTTCAGTTCCGAAGACGTTGTCTGAATTGCAACGCTGCCGCCGGAAACTTCCACGACTTCCGTTGCCACGCCCAAGTCCATGCGTGCGTCCGCAACGTTATCCTGGTTGGCAATGACGCTGACTTCCGTCTTCAGGAAATTCTTAAATCCCTTGGCTTCCACTTCTACTTTGTAAGTACCGGGAATCAGGCTCGGAAACGAATACGTTCCCGCTGAAGTTGTCGTGGTTTTGACCGACACACCGGTTTCCTGATTCGTCGCCGTTACTTGCGCATCGGGAACCGCTGCGCCGGAAGGATCCAAAACCTGGCCTCGCAGCGTTCCCGTAATTCTCTGCGCTGCCGTCGGCATCGAAAAAACCAATGCCAATCCCAGAATCAACGCAGAATACAGCAAACCTCTCACGCTGCTGAGCCCGAATCTAGATAGCCCATCATGCACGCGTCTATCAAATTTCATCATTTCCCCCTCAAAATTCGACTGCTTTCGATTTGTCCCATATTTTTGAAGCTCCTATCCCGCGCGACCGTCCACGCGAATGGGAATAGGTAGCATCAGAATTGCACTTCGAATTGCAGGTTGTTCGCCAATGGGCACACGGATTAACTCACTGTATTTTCTATAACTTACAGTCCAAAATGGACCGAGAGAAAGTTAAATTTCGATACTTCTGGATGGTTTATCTAATTTAGATTCAGGTATGCGTAACAGAGAGATCGAAAGGATGAGTGAATTGCAATTTTCTAGAACATACAGAATAGCTTGAGGTTGAGGCAGCCCTACTCAGCTCTTACAGCAAGTATTTTCTTGCCCTCCACTTTTATTTCGATGCCCAGGGGCGGGCGTAGGTCGGAGCCCTGCACAATGGCGCCACGCGCCCAAACGCTTCCCGGAAGATTGCTCAGCTTGAGCGGGTCGTACACCGTGCGGCTGCAGGGGTTTCCCACCATAGGATGTTTGGCGGCGCTAAAACCGTAGTCGTTTTTCAACTTGTCCAAGTCCGTGACATATTCGAGCTGGCAATCTCCGAAAGGAGCCTTTTGCGCGAAGGCCCAGTACCCGCTCGATTGAAAGGGCGAGCCTGTTGGCAATCGAACGAGCAGCCCAGAAATGTTTTCGCCGTTGAGGCGGTTGCGAATAAAAAATTCTTTCGACGACCACGGCTTGACCATCTCCATCACGCTGGCGATGCCGGGATTCGCATCGGTCGCATGAGGCAAGAGCGTGCTCGGATCGGGCGCCGGCGCGGGAACTTCGATCTGCGGCTGCTGTTCGACAGCCTGTGGTGCTACACGCTTCGGGAGAAGCGCCCAGCGCGCTCCCAGGAAGATGACAAGGAGCATGGCGAGAAGTCCGATGACGAGTTTGACGGCGGGATTCTGCGCGGTAGTTGCGCGCGACCCGGAAACGCCGGGAATTTGCGGCATTTCGGATTTGAAGCGGTCCGATGGGGGCTGATCGGTCATGTGGCTACGCTTTGATTCTATACTCAAAGAGGAGAAAGTTCACAGCCCGACAAGTCGGGGTCTCCGATTTCTTCAGCGTCGTCTTCAGGGATCACAACTCACTGCGAATCCTCTCTTGAAGGTTGTGGGCGGGTTTTCCAGTGATGGCGGTTGAAGCTCGAGCCGAAACACGCGTAGGCTTAAAGGGTCATGTGGGCAGGGACGAGCCACGGTGCGCAATCGCGGCGTCGTCGGGGGGGCCGGCGATGCTGGCGGTTATGCCGTGTTGCGTGCCTAGGGAGCGCGTTTTGGTGTCCCTTGACTGGGGCGCAGGAAGTGGCGCAAACCTCGCCGCAGGAAGCGGCCCCACGCAGCTCAGCAACGGCGGGAACTGAGCGCGAAGTTTCCTGGCACACGCTGCCACGAAACTTTTTGCAGGATCAAAAAGACGTCTGGCTGTTTCCGATGAGGGTTGCGCAGGGGCGGCACTGGCTGCCCACGCTAGCGGCGACGGGCGCGACGGCCGGACTGATCGCCGCTGATCCGCATGACACGCCGTACATCCGACGCACGCCGCGATTCGAGAGCTTCAACGACATCTTTTCCGGGCGCAACACGTCAGCGATGATTGCGGGTGTTCCCTCGGTGTTTCTGGTAGTGGGATATTTCCGGCACGATTCCTATGCGGAAAAGACCGCGCTGCTCGCCGCCGAAGCGTACGCGGACAGCGCTGTCGTTGACGTGGTGATGAAGATGACGACCCGGCGACTGCGTCCTTCGGACATCGCGCCGGACGGGAATTTCTCCGATACGTTTTTCCGCAGTCACAAGAGCTTCAGTGGCACAAGCACGAGCTTTCCTTCTGGCCACGCGGCGGCGGCGTTTTCCATTGCCACGGTGTTCGCGCATCGCTATCGCCAGCATCGCTGGGTACCGTGGGTGGCGTACGGAATGGCCTCCACGATTGGGTTTTCCCGGTTGACGACGCAAGCGCACTTCCCATCGGATGTGTTTTTGGGTGCGGCGCTAGGCTGTTCCATTGCGAAATTCGACGTGCTAAGACCGCGATAGGGCGAGTACAAACTGGGTTTGGGGCGAAGCCGGAGGTTCGCCCCAGCTTCTGAAGCACTGTTTGGAGGCCCCGGGATTTAGGAATCGCCTTCTTTCATGTCGTCCGAGGCTTGTTTGTTGGCCTTCTTGCTTTCGGACTTGGCGTCAGCGTTGGGCGCGAGCGATTCGATGGCCTTGCCGAGACTCACGGCGCCGCTGCCGGTTACTTTGGCCTTGAGCGCGTCAAAGCCGCCGGGAATGTTCAGGTTCTTTGCCACGTGCGCTGCTGCAACGCACTGCCCGAGGTTCTTGAAACCGCTGCATGCAGTTGTGGCGTCCTCGCCCGTCAGCGTCTTGATCTTTCCGGCGATAGCGGTGTTGTGGCTCAGGACCTCACTCGGGGAAGCGTGCGACAGGTCGGTGCGCCCAGTGCTGCCGGCCTCGTGAGGGTTGCCCATGCTGGAGCCGCCAGCGGGTCCATGTCCGGCAGGTGGTCCGCCGCCGGGATGCGAGCGTTGGGCGAAAGCTGGAGCGCCGAAAGCAAGGGCCATCGCTGCTACAAGAATTAGAGTCGAACAATTCATAAGTCCTCCTTTGTGGGCTGGAGGGGACAAGACAAGTTTACCCTCTGTCTTGACCGTGGGATTGGTAGTTTGTATTTTTGGATGCATCAAGCCTTAATGGGGATGCACCTGGGCGGTCACGGGCAACAATGTTTCCAAAATCGTACGAGAATCTGTTATTGAGATGGGTACAGCAAGCTGCAGGAGGCTTGTCTCAGGGCCAGGGTAAATCTACTGTAAGGGAAGTGTGAGGAGGGGCAGAATTCAGCGCCGACGGCTATGATTCAGGAACAACGAGGGGGGGCGCGGGCGTTTGTCCGCAGCCTGAACATTCTGCTGAAATTCGCGCGCCTGTACGAGTTTGGGCACGCGAAGACGGCGCAGCAGTTTGAAACGACTTGGAAAGAGTTGCGCAACGCGCTAGAAGACAGCGGCGGCAGCGGAGTGCTTCTGGGCGCCTCGGGAACGCAGATCCTGCTGGATGGCGTGCCTCTTGGATCCGCTGCAGGCGAACGAAGTTTTGCGCAGCTTCTTACTTCATCGGGCATCGCGAGCATACATTTTTCTCCCACGCTCACGCAGCCGCAATTTGCGCGATTTGTGCGCGCCTTCCCCAGCGGAAACGCGAAGCCTTCATCTCTTGCGGAACAATTGAAAAGCGCTTTGGCGGGAGACACTAGCATCAAGGTGAATGAAATCCGCTACGTGGCGGAAGATTCGTCCGTGGCGGGGATCAAAGTTGCGGCGCAGCTTACGCAGAAAGTGCTCGGCGCGGCGGGTGACAAATTCAAAGATTTCTTTGAAGACCCAAATAAGATGCTGCAAATGATCCTGGCCGCCGAGAGCATGCGCGCCAGCGGCGGTGGTGGGGGCGGCATGGGCGGACCCGGGCACGGACCTGGAGGCGCGGGACCTGGTTTTGGGATGGGCGGTGGTGGAGGATCAGGCGGCGCAGGGACCGGCGGCGGCGGAACCGGCGGCTCTGGCGCGCCAGGAAGCGGCGGCGGGGGCTCCAGCTTGTGGGAGTCAGGTGGGTCGGGCGGTGGCGGCGGCACTGGGCCAGGAACTGGTGGTCCAGGTGGCGGTGGCGGTGGGACAGGAACCGGCGGCAGTGGGACGGGCACCGGTGGGCCTGGCGGAAGCGGAACTGGTGGCGGAAGCGGAACGGGTAGTGGCGGCGGCACCGGTGGCGGCGGATACGGCGGTGGCGGAAGCGGAACTGGCGGCGGAAGCGGAACGGGTAGTGGCGGCGGCACCGGTGGCGGTGGATACGGCGGTGGCGGAGGAACAGGAACTGGCGGCGGTGGTGGAACGGGGACGGGTGCGGGCGGCCACGGTGGTGGAGCCGGGGCGGGCGTAGGTGGTGGTGTCGGCGGAGGGACCGGAGTCGGCGGGGGGGTTGGAACTCCAGGTGGGGAAGGCGCAACGCTTGGAAAATGGCGGGCGGCGTCAGCAATGTTGCACGCAGGGGGAGGCACAGGGGTAGGCGGCGTACCGGGCCTCGGCGGAGGAGTTGGATCGGGCGGTGGAGCATACAGCGTCGAGGAGGAGGACGTTCGTTCGATGCTGCAATTGTTCTCCCAACTGGGAAAATCACGGAAAGATTCCGAACACCGCATGGACGTGCCGACGTTCCAATCGCGCTTGAGCGCGATGCCGGTGCGAGCGCAATACACGCTACAGCAGGCCCTCGCGGGACTCGCGGCGCAGGCCCCCGATGCCAAACCGGACAAGCCGATGCTGCTGAAGTTGGCGGAGCACGTGGCCATACGCTTCGCTTTGGACAGCTACGAAAAAGGCGAATTGCGCGTCAATGCGGTGAAACAACTGCTCGACCGCATGAATACGGAAATTGAAGCGCTGCGAAAGATTTTATCGACGCAGGAACAGATGATGTCGCAGGCGGGGCTCTCCGTGCAGTCATACACGGAGTTGCTGGACCAGGAATTCTGGGAACAGGTGCCGGAAGAGAACAAGAAGGAAGTGCTGACGTCGGACGAAGCGTGGTGCGTGCCGCCGAGAAACGTGCGCGCGTTCCTGGAAGACATGCTGCGGCGCGGGGAACTGAAGACCGTCAACGAGATTTTGATGAAGTACGCGTCCTGCGTGGGGCTGGAAGCGCCGGAAGCACGGCGAACGACGGCGATCGGGCTCTCGGATTTGGGCGAGTTGTACGGCAGCGGCGACGGCAGCGCGCTGATGGAGGCGATCAAGAAGCTCGGCAACCAATTGGCTATCGAGCGCGAACCGGAATTGCAGACGCTGGTGAGCGCTGCGTTTGTGCGCTTAAGCCAGGAAGCGGCCTCCAAGCGCTGCTACCCGGCGATGCAGCAAGCACTCTCATCGTTGGAGAACGTGGAGACGCAGAGGCCAGGGTCGACACAGAGTCTGCGGCCACGCATCGGCGCAGAGGAGCGGCTGCCGGAATTCATCGAGGAGGCGATGCGCAGCGGCCACATCGCTGACGGAATGATGGATATCCTCAACCTGATGCCCAAGGCCACGATCCACTACGTGACCAACCGGTTCGGGCATTGCGGATTCCGCGAGGACTGCGAGCTGCTGGCCACGATTGTCCGCAACCTGGGAGAGGAAGCCACGCAACGGCTTCTCGAAACGTTACAAACGGCTCCGGCGACGGAGGCCGTGGAAGCCATCGGGTTGGTGAGTCAGCTTTCTCCGGAAAACGTGGAGAAGATTCTGCCGGCGCGGCTTTCGCAATGGCCGCGCTCCTCGCACGACCGCGCCGTGCGGCAGCTTTCCGCAGCTCCGGCGGAAGAGCGAGCGCGGCTGCTGGTTGCCGTCTACGATTCGCTGGACGCGCTGATTCGTCCGCTAGCCATCGACGAAATGGGGATGAGCGGGCAGGCCAGTGGCATTCCGAAATTGATCGAACTCGTGCAGAACGATTCAACGCCAGGCTTTACGAGACTCAAAGCCATTGAGGCCCTCGGCCGATTGCGCGCTTCGGGTTCCAGCCAGCTTTTTCAGCACATTCTGGACACCCGGCAGGTTTGGCGCTGGGTGTATCCAAACGAATTGAGAATCGCCGCCGCGCAAGCGCTGATGCGCGTGGAACCCACGATGGGTATGGAAAAGATTGCCGCCAGCGGGATCGATCGCAAGGAACTGACACTCGAACCAGCCGATCCAGAAGCCAACGCCTCCGTGATCCGGCAGAGGCGCTACGCGCGCCTGAAGCTTGCGCGCAACCTTATTGCGGTCACGACGAATTTGCGCGGGAATTTTAGGCTTTCCATACCTGAATTAAATCTCGGTGGCGGAATCGGCTCCGGGGAGCGCCATCTGGCTCCGGGTTCGCTGCTTTCGCTGAAATTCTCGCACGGCGTGCGCACCATTAAGGCGCAAGCGATCGTTCGCGGCGCCCGGCCGCAGGCGATGGCATTCGAATTCGTGGATATGGACCTGGATGAGCGCTACCGCTTGCGAAAATTGTTGCTGGAGCTTGGTGGTCTGCCGCTGGTTGCGCAGGTCACGAATCGCACCCGGCGCCGCGGACGCGTGGCACTGGCGAAGAGCTAGATTCGCACAAGCTGATTTTCTTTCACGATGGGGACACGCTCTCTTCCCCCCTGTCCTCCCTCTCGGCGCGCCCGTACGATTGGTCAGGGGACCTACCCGTCCTTTGGTGGCTTGACCGCCGGGACACATAGACCGGCTGTACCATTGCGGCGAACAGACGCTGGCCCTACGGTACTAGTGAGAGAGTCCCATTGCAGGAAGAAATCGGCGCAGGATGAAAGCAGATCCAAAAACAGCGTCCGGACGCGCATTCGTAAGAAGCCTGAACATTCTCCTGAAGTTTGCCCGCCTGTACGGATACGAGCATGCCCGGACCATCGAACAGCTCCAAATCGCCTGGCAGGAGCTTCGTGCCGCCATTCCTCTGGGGACGGAGGCCGGGCTGTTGCTTGGAGCGACGAATTCGCAGCTCTTGCTGGACGGCGTGCCCCTGGAAGGCTTGCCCGCTGAAAAACAATTTGCGCAGTTGCTCTCAGCGGCGGGACTCGCTAGCATTCAATTTTTCTCGAGCGTCACTGAAGAAGAGATTGGCCGGTTCGCACGCGCCTTTCCCACCGGCAAAGCCAAACCAGCAGAACTCGCACTGCAACTGAAAGACGCGCTCACCGGCGCCCAAGGAATCCGCATCAATGAGATTTGCTTTGTGGCCACGGATTCGCGGCTGAAGGAAGCGAGCATGGCCGCTCAACTTGCGGAGGCGGCGCTCGGCGGCGAACAGGATGAATTCAAGAAGTGGCTGAACGATCCGCAGAAGCTGCTGGAATTGATTGCGGCCGCGCAGGGATCAAAGGGTGGGGGTGTTGCCGGGCCCGGATCAGGAGGGTTGGCAGGTGCTGGAGTTTCCGGTGAGGCAGGAAGCGGCGGAGGGCCATCAGGAACGGGCGGCGGTTCAGGTTCCGGCGTTGGACCCGGCTTCGAAGGGGGCCTAAGCGGCAACGGTGGTGGTGCGGGTGTCGGGGCAATGGGGGTCGGCCAAACGACGGTGCCAGTCGGGAGCTTTTGGACCAGCGGTGGCAATGGAAGCGTACAGATGTCCGATGTTGTGGCTGGCCTGGCGGGAGGAGTCCCAGGGGCGCTTGGCGGAGGAAGAGGGCCGGGAAGAGGCGGTATCGGCCGCGGCGAGCCGAGCGAGGAAGAGATTTACGCGATTCTGGGCGCGCTGACGAGTTTTGGGAGCGTGGGGACAGGTCACGGTGGAGTGGCCGCGGCAGGTGTTTTCCAGGAGCAAATGGCGGAGCTGCCGGGGCGCGCGCAAGACATGTTGAAGCAGGCGCTCGCAAGCCTGGCCGCGCAAGCGCCGAGTACCAAGCCGGATGATTCCGTGATTGTGCAACTGGCTGAACACCTGGCGATCCGCTTCGCGCTGGAACGCTTCGAGCGCGGCGAAGTGAAAGTCAATGCCGTGCGCGAGATGCTCGACCGCATGAACCAAGAAATCCAGAATCTGCGGAAGATTCTCGGCGCTCACGAAGATAAGATGACCGATGCCGGTATCTTGTCGGAGTCGCACCGCGAGATTCTCGACCGGCAATTCTGGGCCGCGGTGCCGGATAGCGGCAAGCGCGCCGTGCTGCTTTCCGAAGAGGCGTGGTGCATCCCCGCGCGCAACGTGCAGTCCTACGTAGGCGATCTCATCAAGAACGGCGACATCGCGGACGCCATCAGCATCCTTCAGAATTATGCGGCCTGCGCCGACAGCGAAGAGGCTGAAGCGCGCAAGAAAACCGCGGCCGGACTTTCGGAGATGGCCGAACTGTATGCCAAAGCCGATCCAAAGTTGCTGGGCGAAGCATTGCGGCACCTTGGTTTGCGCTTGAGCATTGAGCAGGACGCGGAGTTGCAGGGGCTGGTGAGCGCGGCGTTTGTGCGCCTGAGCCAGGAGGCGGCTACCGGCCACTATTTCCCGGCGATGCGGCAGGCACTGGATCTTGTCGCAGGTGTGGAGTCGCAGAGGCCGGGAATCGCGCGCAGCTTGCGCGGAAAAATGGGAATTGAAGAGCGCGTGCCGGAGTTTGTCGAGGAAGCCCTGAAGGCGCGCCAGGTAGCAGCGGGACTGACCAATGTTCTAAAGATGCTGCCGCAAACGACCATGGAGCACCTCGCGGCACGGTTCAACCGGTGCAGCCTGCGGGACGATTCCGAACATGTGGCGAATTTGGCGGCCGACCTGGGCGAAGAGGGCGTGCAGTACCTCCGGAGCACGGTGCGCGGCGGACCAATCGCTGAAGCCGTGGAGATGGCCGGGCTGTTGAGTCGGCTCGATCCGGAATCCGTCATGGTATTTCTGCCGGGCCGGATGAAGGATTTTCCGCGGTCATCGCAAGACCGCATGGTGCGGCAGATTTCCGCCAGTGGAGCGGCCAGGCGCTGCCACATTCTGCTGGAGGTGCTTGATTACGTGGATCCGCTCGTAACGCCGCTGGTGATCGACGAGATTGGAGTTACAGCGGATCGCGAGGCGCTCGGGAAACTGCTGACGATTGCTGACGGGGACCTGCCGACCGGTTGTGGACAGTACCTGCGTGTCAAAGCCGTTGAAGCCCTGGGAAGGATCAATGCGCCGGAATCGGTCAGCACGTTGAAGCGCATTGCGGAGTCCAAGAAGGTTTTCGGATGGCTTCATCCCCAGGAGCTGCGGATTGCTGCTCTGCAGGCGCTGGAGAAACTGGACGCGGAGTGGGTCTGGGAATTCCTTCCAAAGAGCGGAATCGAGAAGGAAGAGTACGCTCTTGCGCCGCTGAACATTCCCGTCACGTCGAAATTTGTGCGGCAGCGGCGACACACGCGTGTTCGTTTGCGGAGGCCTGTCCGCGCCGTCAGCACCAACCTGAAGGAGAATTTTTCGCTGGAAATCAAGACCGCCAGCTTGAGCGGCGGTGTGGCCACCATCAGCCGCCACCTGGCGCCGGGCACGCAGGTGCAGCTAAAGCTGTCCGTCGGCATGAGGAACCTGCAGGCTACGGCATTGATGCGCGACTATCGCTCCCAGGACATGGCCTTCGAAATCGTGGACATGAATCTCGAAGAGCGTGGAAAGTACCGGCGATTGCTTGCCGACAATCTCCTCCGCAATCCAAGCGCGGCCGAGACCGATCCCACGGCCGTCCCCGTGGAAACTCTGGCAGCGCGATAACAGCTTTACCCTAACCTCCTCGCAAAACCTGCCGCTTCAAGAACCATCCCGTGTTTCTTGGCGCTGGAACGTCCGACCAGTTAGAATAAGATGTTTGTACCGGCGGCGTTGGACTGCCCAGTGCGGCGAGCACGCGGGGAAACGCCAGGAGACGGCGAAATCATCCATGGAAGCAGCGCAAATATTAGACCGCGTCGTGGCCAGGTTTATCGGCACCAAGCACGAGCGCGACATCAAGAAATTGCAGCCCGTAATCGCGGCCATCAACGCGCGCGAAGCGGAAGTACGGGCCCTCAGCGATGAAGGGCTCAAAACGCGCTTTGCGGAGCTCCGCGCCCAGGTGCAGGAGCAATTGAAGGACGCCGACCCGGCCGAGCCAACCTACAAAGAGGAATTGCAGAAGGCGCTGGAGCCCGCGATTGTGCCGGCATTCGCATTGGTCCGTGAAGCCGGCCGCCGCTTCCTGAATATGCGTCATTTCGATGTGCAGCTTATCGGCGGGATCGTTCTACACGAAGGCAAAATCGCCGAAATGAAGACGGGCGAGGGCAAGACGCTCGTCGCAACGCTTCCCGCGGTGCTGAACGCGCTTGCGGGGCGCGGCGTGCATATCGTTACGGTGAACGATTACCTCGCCCGTCGCGACGCGGAATGGATGAGCCCGCTGTACCGCGCGCTAGAATTGAGCGTCGGCGTGATTGTGCACGATCTTGACGACGACCAGCGCCGCGCGGCGTATGGCGCGGACATTACTTACGGCACGAACAACGAATTCGGCTTCGACTACCTCCGCGACAACATGAAGTACGACCTGGCGCAATGCGTGCAGCGCGGACACCAGTTCGCCATCGTCGACGAAGTGGACTCCATCCTCATCGACGAAGCGCGTACTCCGCTGATTATTTCCGGACCGTCGGAAGAGTCCACGGACAAATACGCCAAGATCGACAAAATCATCCCCAAGCTCATTCAGGACATTGACTACACGCTGGACGAAAAGCACCGCACCGCGACGCTCACGGAAGAAGGGTTTGCCAAGTGCGAACGGCTTCTCTCGCTGACTAACATGTCCGATCCGGCGAACATCGACATCATGCACCACGTCTATCAGGCCCTGCGCGCGCACACGCTCTACAAGAATGACGTGGATTACGTGGTGAAAGACGGCGAAGTCATCATCGTCGATGAATTCACGGGCCGCCAGATGCCCGGCCGCCGCTGGTCCGACGGCTTGCACCAGGCCGTCGAAGCCAAGGAGGGCGTGAAGATCGAGCGCGAAAATCAGACGCTTGCCACCATTACCTTCCAAAATTATTTCCGCATGTACAAGAAACTCTCCGGCATGACCGGCACGGCGGAAACGGAAGCGGCGGAATTCGGCAAGATTTACAATCTGGATGTCACCGTCATTCCGACGAACCGCAAACTGATCCGCATCGAAGCTCCAGACGTGGTTTACCGCACGGAAAAAGAAAAGTTTGAAGCGGTCGTCAACGGCATCCTCCAGGAAGATAACTCGCTCGCGAACGGCATCCGCCATTATCACGAACGGGGCCAGCCGGTGCTGGTGGGCACGATCTCCATCGAAAAGTCCGAGGCCATCGCGGAATTGCTCAAGAAATCCGGCGTCCCGCACCAAGTCCTGAACGCCAAGCAGCACGAGCGCGAATCGCGCGTCGTCGCGCAAGCCGGGCGCAAGGGCGCGGTCACTGTCGCGACGAACATGGCCGGCCGCGGAACGGACATTTTGCTTGGCGGCAATCCCGAGCAAATGACGCGCGACCATTTTCTGAAGAACAAGCTGGCCATGCCCTATGCGGCGGCTCCGGCGGTGATTGGCGCGGATCCCGCGAGTGGCAACGGCGATCAGCCCGCTATTCCCATGGTGCTCTTCCAGCACGAAGGGAAAATCTTTCAGGTCCCGGCCGATCAGTGGAAGCCCGTGTACGACCAGTTCGCCGAACAGTGTAAAGCCGAACACGACGACGTGGTCGCGTTGGGTGGGCTGCACATTCTGGGCACGGAACGACACGAGGCGCGGCGCATCGATAATCAGTTGCGTGGCCGCGCGGGACGCCAGGGCGATCCGGGTTCCTCCAGATTCTTCCTTTCGCTCGAAGACGACTTGATGCGCATCTTCGGCGGCGAGCGCATTCGGGCGCTGATGTTCCGCATGGGCATGACCGAGGGCGTGCCCATCGAATCGAAAATGTTGTCGGGCCGCATCGAAAATGCGCAAAAGTCCGTGGAAGCGCAGAACTTCGACGCCCGCAAACACCTTCTCGAATACGACGACGTGATGAACAAGCAGCGCGAGACGATTTATGCCATTCGCCGCTCCGCGCTGGAGGGCAAAGATCAGCGCGATTACGTTCTGGGAATCGCCGAGGACGTCGTGCGCGAATTGGTCGAAACATTCTGCCCGCGCGAGCAGCATCCCGGCCAGTGGAACACCACGCAATTTCTTGCGGAGAGCAACGCCCAGTTCGGCATCGACATGAAGGCTGCTGGCGGCGACCCGGGCGCACTGAGCCACGACCAGCTTGCCGACGCCGCGGTCAAGGCTGTCAAGAAGCGCTACGAGGAAAAGGAAAAGCAGTTTGGCGCGGACCTCATGCGCTGGCTCGAACGCCGCATCATTCTCGACGTGGTCGATTCGCAGTGGAAAGACCACCTGCTCTCGCTGGACCACTTGAAAGAGGGCATCGGGCTCCGCGGCTACGCGCAGAAAGATCCCATCGTCGAGTTCAAGAAGGAAGCGTTTGTCCTCTTCGAAGACATGATGGCGCGCATCGACAACGAAACGATCCGTTATCTCTTCCACATTCAGATGCAGCAGGGCGAGCAGCCGCCAGAGGCCGGACGCCCGCGGCCCGAGCCACCTCGGTCCTCCCCGCAGAGCGCAGCCGCTGCCGCAGCCAGCGCCGCCGCGCGTGTGAATGAACCGCAACATTTGCCGTCTGTTGCACGCGAAATCGAGCGCCGCCAGCAGCGCCAGCAAAAAGATTTGCAGTATCAGACCGGGCCCGCACAGGCGGAAGCGCCGAAGCCAGTGAGAGTTGGCGCGAAAGTAGGACGCAACGACGCTTGCCCCTGCGGCTCCGGCAAGAAATACAAGAAGTGCCACGGCGCTTGAGTAGGACAGACATTCCTGTCTGTCTTTTCCTTGCCGAAGCTGCGGGCGAAGATTGATTGCAAATTGATTGAACAGAGGGCAGGCTAGAATGCCGGTCCCACCAAAGAGGAAGCAAATGCCACCAGGCCCAGCACCCCAGCAAATGCCGGAACGCCAGCCGATTCCCGGCGTCAAGAATCTCGTCGCCGTTGCCAGCGGCAAAGGCGGCGTCGGCAAAACCACGGTCGCGGTGAATCTCGCGCTCGCCTTGGCGAACCTCGGGCATAAAGTTGGATTGCTCGATGCCGATGTGTACGGACCGAACGTTCCGATAATGCTTGGCACTTTGCAGGAGCCGCAGGCTACTGCCGACAAGCGCATCATTCCGGTGCAATCGCAAGGGCTCAAGATGATTTCGATGGGCCTGCTCAATCCCGGCGACAAGCCCATGATCTGGCGCGGGCCAATGCTGCACAGCGTGATTACGCAATTCCTGCGCAGCGTTGAGTGGGGCGAGCTGGATTACTTGATCATCGACCTTCCACCGGGCACAGGCGATGTGCAGTTGACGCTGATCCAAACCGTCGCAGTCACGGGCGCCGTTGTGGTCACTACACCGTCGACCGTCGCGCTGGCCGACGTGCGCAAAGCCATTGAAATGTTTCGCCAGGTAAACGTGGAAGTGCTCGGCGTGGTCGAAAACATGAGCACGTTTGCGTGCCCCCATTGCGGCAAAGCGGTGGATATTTTCGGCCACGGCGAAGGCGCGAAAACGGCCATCGCCTATGGCGTGCCCGTGCTCGGCGAAATTGAAATCGATCCGCGCATCCGCGTTGGGGGCGATACCGGCAAGCCCGTCGCATCGCTCGGCGAAGCCGGCGCGGGTGCGAAGAGCCTATACAATGTCGCGCGTGCCGTAGCCAATCGCCTCGCCGTAGTTGCCGGCACCACCGGCGGTCCGGCGGTCCAGATCGACTAGAGCCGGTCCCAGGGGTCGGAGCGGCGCCAGTCCCGATTCTGATCGGGGGCCCCGACATTAGTGCTGTTTTGTGGGTCGGAGCTTTAGCTCCGACATTGAAAATGCGCTCTAATTGGGCTTTAGCCCTGAGGAAAGTCCTTGGGCCCTTCCCCATTCCGAGCCTTTCCCAAAATTCCTGAGATTCTCTTTGACTCGGAGTCTCGTCCCAACTACAATTGTTTCTGGAGAAACCTGCGGGTTTTTGTAAGCGGCAGCGAGACTGCCGCTTTTTCTTTTTCGCAATTCCCGTTTGGGCATTTATGTCCCTCTTATGCCACCCCTTTATAATCAACAACTTAAGGGGAACGCATTTTTTTAAGCCCTTTATTTTGACAAATATGCATGTAATGGGGAGGGGTAGGCAGGCTTGAATCACCACTGAAATCTGCATTGGCCTGCTCCGCGCTCGCGCCTTTCTTGTCAGTTCTAGGCACCGATGTTATCTTGACGTGATTCGCTGTGCGCCAAGTCTTCTGTAGTGGCGGGGCTTGCCCGCCCGGGCACGATAGTTCATGCCCCACGCGCGTCGCAGCGGCATCAGCCAACAGCTAACAAGGAGACGATTGGCACGTCAGCCCGACATCCGGCCGTATCGCGGCAAGCATCCGCAAATCGCGGCTTCGGCTTATATTGACCCTGCGGCTGTCGTGATCGGCGACGTGGTAATTGGCGAGGATTCGAGCGTCTGGCCGTGCTCGGTGGTTCGCGGCGACGTGCACCATATTCGGATCGGCGCGCGCACCAATATTCAAGACGGCTCTGTGCTGCACGTTATGCGGGACGAGTATCCGCTGATTCTTGGCGATGACGTCACCGTCGGCCATTCTGTGACGCTGCACGGCTGCACCATCGAGTCTCGCTGCCTGATCGGCATGGGCGCGGTCATTTTGAATGGCGTAACGATCGGCGCGGGCAGTATCGTCGCCGCGGGAACGTTGATCACCGAGCGCACCGCGATTCCTGCGGGCAGCCTGGTGATGGGCTCGCCGGGAAAAGTGAAGCGCATGCTCACGGGAATCGATCAGGCCTCGATCGACGCGTACGCCAAGCGCTACGTCGGTTACAAAAATATCTATCGCGAGGAACCCACCGCGTGAGTGAAGGCGCAGCCAAAAAAGAAGAGAAGCCGCGGAAGTTCCAAGCCATCCGCGGCACGCGCGATTTACTGCCGCCCGAGACCGCACTTTGGAACCGTGTCGAGCAAACCGCTCACGAAGTCTTCGCCACTTTCGGCTTCGGCGAAATTCGCCTTCCGATCTTCGAGCAGACGGAACTGTTCGCCCGCTCCATTGGCCTCGACACGGACGTTGTCTCGAAAGAAATGTACTCCTTCCCAGACTCTTTCGATTTAATCGACACCTTTGGCAAATTCCGAGACGTCACAACTGAACTGGGAATTGACCTTCGTGATCGAGCCAAGTTCGATGCGAACGCAAAGGAGATCACGAAGCAGGTCTTCGAGGAATCGATGGTAACGCTCCGCCCCGAAGCAACAGCGAGCGCCTGCCGCGCTTACATCGAACACAACATGCAGCAACTGCCGCAGCCGGTGAAACTATATTACATGGGGCCGATGTTCCGGCGCGAGCGGCCGCAGAAAGGACGCTACCGCCAGTTTTATCAGATTGGAGCGGAGGTGTTGGGCGGCAGCGACGCTCCCGGGATTGACGCGGAAGTGATCGAAATGGTCATGGCGTTTTTCGACCGGCTGGAATTGCAGGGGGTTCAACTCGATATCAATTCCATCGGTTGCCGCAACTGCCGCCCCAAATATGTTGAACTGTTGCGCGCCGCGATCCTGAAAGTGAAGGACAAGCTCGGGCCGGACAGCCAGCGGCGCATCGAAACGAATCCTCTGCGCGTGCTTGATTCCAAACTCGAAAGCGAACAGCCCATTATCGCCACGCTGCCGCGTATCGCCGATCACCTTTGCGAAGAATGCGCCGCGCACTACGCAGCCGTAAAGCACCAGCTCGAAATGCGCGGCGTGATCTACCGCGAAAACTGGCGGCTCGTGCGCGGTCTCGACTATTACATGCGTACGACCTTTGAAATCACCGCGCAGGGACTCGGCTCGCAAAACGCCGTGTGCGGCGGCGGCCGCTACGATGGACTGGTAGAATTGCTGGGTGGGCCGCCAACCAAGGGCATCGGCTTTGCAATCGGCGAAGACCGCTTGATCTTGTCGCTGCAGGAGAGTGGGAAAGGGCCTGCTCAGCAGGGGCGTGACGTGTACATCGCCTGGATGGGCGAACGCGCGCAAGCCACCGCCATCCGCGCGGCAAAGGATTTGCGCAAGGCAGGATTCAGCGTCGAGCTGCCGCCGGTGGAGCAGAAATTTGGCAAGGCCCTCGGCCAGGCCGACAAGCTCGGCGCAAAGTACGCGCTGATTCTCGGCGACAATGAAGTGTCCGAAGGTTTGTGGACGCTGAAGACGCTGGCCGACGGCTCGCAGGCAAAGTTCACTGAGCTGGATTTGCTTGACCATTTGCGCAAAAGCAAACGGGTATCATCCTGAGGGTGGGATGGACATTCCTGTCTGTCCCCGGTAGAGCAGATGGAGCGCAAGAGGACAGGCAAGAATGCCTGTTCCACCGCGCGATTGACTAAGGTTTGGGCTTCGCGAGGAGAGGATGACTTGCTGGATTTTCTTGGCAATCTGAAGCGCACACACTACTGCGGCGAACTGCGCCCCAAGGACGAAGGCCGCGAAGCCATCGTCATGGGCTGGGTCGCACGGCGCCGCGACCTCGGCAATTTGCTTTTTCTCGACGTGCGCGACCGCACCGGCATCGTGCAAGTGGTCTTCAACAAAGAAACGCAGCCCGCCGCGCACGCCAAGGCCGAGCAGGCGCGCAGCGAATTCGTCGTCGCTGTGGAAGGCAAAGTCCTCAAGCGCCAGAAAGCCAATCCGGAGTTGGCCAGCGGGGAAGTCGAACTGGTCGCGTCGAAGCTGCACATTCTCAACACCGCCAAGACGCCGCCCTTCCCGATCGAAGACGAGATCAACGCGGCGGAAGAGACGCGCCTGCGCTTCCGCTACCTCGATCTGCGCCGCCCCAAGCCGCACCACAATCTCGCTTTGCGCCACAAACTTATTCTTGAAATTCGCAAAGTGATGGACGAGATGGGCTTCGTTGAAGTGGAAACGCCCATGCTTACGCGCTCGACGCCGGAGGGCGCGCGCGATTTTCTTGTGCCTAGCCGAATTCATCACGGGCAGTTTTACGCATTGCCGCAATCGCCACAAATTTTCAAGCAGATTCTGATGATCGCCGGGCTGGACAAATATTTTCAGATCGTGAAGTGCTTCCGCGACGAAGATCAGCGCGCCGACCGCCAGCTGGAATTCACACAGCTCGATCTGGAGATGTCGTTTCCGCGCCAAGAAGACATTTTTCACGTGATCGAGCAAGTGATGGTGCGCGCCTGCGCCGTCGCTGGAGTCAAAGCGGAAGCGCCGTTTCCGCACATGCAGTACAAAGACGTGATTCGCAAGTACGGCAGCGACAAGCCGGACCTGCGCTTTGGCATGGAACTTCAACAAGTGACGCACTGCTTTCCGGAAGAAGCCAGGCAAAAACTGCAAATCGAAGGCAACATCTTCGCGCTCGCCGCTCCCGGTGCGGCGGTCTATTCGCGCAAGCAACTGGACGAACTGGCCGAAAAAGCAAAAGCGCTCAAAGCGCGCGGCGCTTATTTCGTGAAGGTTGCGCCCGAAGGACTCACTTCCACCGTCGAAAAATTAATTGGCGCGGAGAACGTCAAGAAACTCGCCGAAGCTTGCGGGGCAAAACCTGGCGATCTCGTCGTCGCCGTTTCCGCCAAGGAACAAGTCAAAGGCACGGAAGCCGCAGCGCTAATCGCGGGCCAATTGCGCTTGCATCTTGGCGAGGCGCTCGGCGCGATCGACAAATCGCAGTGGAAATTCTTGTGGCTCACCGGCTTTCCGTTGTTCGAGTGGAGTGAAACCGACAAAACCTGGGTCAGCGCGCAGCATCCCTTCACCGGCATTGTCGACGAAGACCTGGATAAACTCGAATCCGCGCCGTGGGAAGTGCGCTCCAAAGGCTACGACCTCGTTTTGAACGGCTACGAGCTCGGCTCCGGCAGCATCCGAATCCACCGCCAGGACGTTCAAGAGCGCTTGTTCAAAACGCTCGGCCTTAGTGAAGAACAGTTGCGCCGCCGCTTCGGCTTTTTCCTCGACGCGCTGACCTACGGCACCCCGCCGCACGGCGGCATCGCGCTGGGCATCGACCGTGTGGTCATGCTCCTGGCTGGCGAAAAATCCATCCGCGAAGTCATCGCCTTCGCGAAAACCACCGCCGCTCAAGATTTGATGGCCGATTCGCCGTCGCCCGTGGACAGAGATCAGCTCGACCAACTGGGGATTGCTATTCAAGAAAAGAAGAAAGCCGCCGAATGATATGAGCCGGATACGCATACTGCCGGAGGCGGTGGCGAACAAAATCGCCGCGGGCGAAGTTGTCGAGCGTCCGGCGTCAGTGGTGAAAGAGCTCCTTGAAAATGCCATCGACGCCGGCGCGAAAACGATTCGCGTCGAAGTGGAAGTCGGCGGCAAGCGCATGATTCGCGTGATTGACGACGGCCACGGAATGTCGCATGACGACGCGCTGCTGGCGTTCGAACGCCACGCCACAAGCAAGCTCAAGTCCGCCGACGACCTGCTCTCGATTGCCACTCTAGGATTTCGCGGGGAGGCTTTACCGACGATCGCTGCGGTCTCGCGGTTGCTGCTCGAAACGCGCGACGAAGCGGAAGCCGAAGGCACGCGCATCGAATTTGCCGGCGGCAAGCTCATGGGAGTCAAGCCTGCAGGATTGCCGGCAGGAACAACGGTCAGCGTCGCCGATATTTTTTATTGTGTCCCGGCGCGCCGAAAATTTCTCAAGTCGGATACGACGGAGCTTGGCCACATCGCTTCGCTAGTCACGCACTATGCGCTGGCGAATCCCGGCAAACAATTTATTCTCACCACGCCGACCCAAGAAATCATCAATTGTCCGCCCGCCGAAAAACTGGCCGACCGCGTCTATCAGCTCTTCGGACGCCAAGCGCTGGAAGAGCTGGTCGAAATTCCCGCGGTTTCCGCGCCCTTCCGCGCCGCAATTACCGAGCCGGAACTTGAGCCGGGAGAAGAAAAAGCTTCGCTGACCGTCAGCGGGTTTACTTCGCGCCCTGACATTCAGAGAATGAATCGCAATGGCATCTACATTTTTGTGAACCGCCGACTGGTGCGCGACCGTTTGATTCTGCACGCGATTCACGAAGCCTACCGCAACATTCTGCCGCCGGCCGTTTTTCCCGCGACGCTGCTTTTCCTGGAGATGCCCTACGAAGAAGTCGACGTGAACGTGCATCCCGCAAAAATCGAAGTGCGCTTTCGGCGCTCGCAATTCGTGCACGATTTTACCCGCGATGCGATTCGCCAAGCGCTCATGGATGCGCGGCCGATCGCAAGTTTTGCAGCCGCCGCTGCCGCCGCGCCGCAGACGGCAGGTGCCGGAAACGGAGCGTTTTCCGGAGGAATCACGCCGCCCGTGGAGTCGGGCGTTCCGCGCGCGATTATTCCTTCGATGGAAGAAATCGGCGTGGGCTCCGGCGTCGCCTCAGACTACGGTTCTCGAGAGGGTTTTGATCTCACCGGCGCGCCGATGCGGCCAGTTGAGCAGCGCATTCCATTCTCTTCAGGAACGACATTTGGCGCGGGTATCGCGCCGGCGCAGATTTCCACCGCCGGAAATTGGGCCGGGAACCTTGCTGCTCCGAGCGCCGACGCTCCTGCAAGCCTCCCGCGACCAGAACAAATCGCCGATCTAAAACCACTGGGGCAAGTGAGCGCGAGCTTCATTGTGGCCGTGAACGGTGACGGGCTCTGGCTCGTCGATCAGCACGTGGCGCACGAGCGCGTACTGTTCGAGCAACACCTCGAAGCACGCCGCACCGGTAAAATCGAAGCTCAGCGCATGCTCATGCCCCTGGTCATCGAACTTTCGCCGCGGCAAATCGTCACCTTTGAAAAAATCGCCGAAGAACTAGCTGCGAACGGTTTCGAAGTTGAACTCATGGGGCCAAAGAGCGTGGCGATCCAGGCCGTGCCCGCAGGAGTGATCGCTCCCGATGCGCAAAAACTGCTTCGAGAGATTCTCGACGGCATCGAGCGCGAGAACGCCGCGATTTCCATCGAAACGTTGCAAGCGAAAATCGCCGCGTCTACGGCGTGCCATGCGGCCATCAAAGTGAATATGCCGCTGGAGCAATCGAAAATGGAATGGCTGCTCGACGCGCTGGCGAAAACCGATTGTCCGATGAGCTGTCCGCATGGCCGGCCCGTCGTGCTGCGGTATTCCATCAAAGAAATTGAAAAGGCATTTCATCGTATTTAAATGCGAGCAACACTGAGCCGCGTTTGGTGGCAAGGTATTCGATCTGCGCGCAGCAAAGAAGGGTGCAGTGTGCGGCTGCGGGGCCTCAGGCACGGATTAGAGTATCGCGAAGGCGATCACGTCCTTCGAGTTGGAGTTGAAAGAGCAGCTGTGGACGTCGATTGGATTGTCTACTTAGGTTCCATTGCCGGATGGTTGCCTCCTTATCAGCATGAACCGGTAAGCGAGGAGAAAAGGCAACAGATACGTGAGAGGGTGATCGCGGCCTTGGACTTCCTGAAAATAAAATATTATTTGCCTAAATAACACGATTTGATTCATTCAAGCCGAGAGGAAAACTTGAACGAACATAGAACAGCAGTGATATTCGGCCTGGCGAACAAGCGCAGCATCGCCTGGGCCATCGCGCAGAAATTGCACCAGGCTGGCTGGCAGCTGGCTATTACTTACCAGAACGAACGGCTGGAACTTGAAGCGAAGGATTTGATCGCGGAAATGCCGGGCGCCGCGGGATTCATGTGCGACGTTACGAAAGATGATGAGATCGCGCGATTGTTCGAGAAACTGAAGTCGCGCTACGGCGTTTTGCATGGCCTGGTGCACAGTGTGGGGTTTGCTCCCCCGGAGGAACTGAAGAATCCTTTTCTGAACACTACGCGCGAAGGGTTTCGCATCGCGCATGACATCAGCGTCTATTCGCTGATTGCCGTTGCGCGTGGCGCGGCTCCGCTCATGACCGCCGGCGGCGCGATGGTCACGCTCACTTACTACGGTTCCGAGAAAGTAGTTCCAAACTACAACGTCATGGGTGTCGCGAAGGCGGCGCTGGAAGCGACGGTCCGCTATCTAGCGAACGATCTGGGGCCGAAGACTATCCGCGTCAATGCTATTTCCGCCGGGCCCATCAAGACTTTGGCGGCGCGAGGAATTTCAAACTTCAGTGACATGCTCAAAACCCAATTGGAACGCGCCCCGCTGAAGCGCAACATCGATGCCGCCGAAGTAGGCGCCACCGCCGCATTTCTGCTTTCGGAAGCAAGCTCGGGAATTACCGGCGAGACCATCTTCGTCGATTGCGGCTACAACATCATGGGATTTTGAGAGTGGCACAGGCACTCTTGCCTGTGCTCAATTTGTGGGTGCCTCACAGTAGAGTCGCACAGCAAGATTGGCTGTGCCGCCAAAATGTCCAAACTGACTATCGCCATTGACGGTCCGGCGGGCTCCGGCAAGAGCAGCGTAGCGCGCCGCGTTGCGGCGATGCTCGGGTATTTGTATTTGGACAGCGGAGCGATGTACCGCGCACTTGGGCTCAAAGCTCTGCGCCAGGGCATCCCGTTGGACGATGAAGCTCGGCTCGTGGCGCTCGCAAACCAAACACATATCGAGCTGCGCGCTCCCACCGCGGAGCACGAAGCAGCCGGCGCGAAAAACTGTGTCTTCCTGGATGGTGCCGATGTCACCCGCGAGATCCGGGCAAGCGAGGTAGCGCAGGCGGCTTCGCGGCTCGCAACGATTGCAAAAGTGCGGCACGTGCTCGTCGCCGAGCAGCAGCGCGCCGGCGCGGGTGGCGGGATCGTGATGGAAGGCCGGGACATCGGCACGGTTGTCTTTCCCAAGGCCGAGTTGAAGATTTTTCTAGACGCTTCGCCGGAAGTGCGCGCGGAACGCCGCTGGAAAGAGCACCAGGAAAAAGGCGAACGGATTACCCTCCCGGAAGTTTTCGACGAAGTGATTGAGCGCGATAAGCGCGATCGCGAACGCAAAGTTTCGCCGCTCGTGCGCGCCACCGATGCCGTGCTTGTGGACAACACCGCGATGGGCATCGAAGAAACCGCGCGATTGATCGTCATGCTCGCGCAGGAGCGCGAAAAAGAATTGGCAGGAGCCGCCGGAGGGAAACTGTGATTCGAACACTGCTGATGCTGGCATTTTCCGCGGGCAGCGCGCTGTTCGTGATGCCTTTGCTGGCATTTGCGCAGGCAGACCACAGCACGACAGAAGAAACTCGAAAATTCCGAGAGTATCTCGACGAGGATTGGAAACGCTGGATGCAGGAATATCCCGAAGCGGCGACCTCCGCCGGATTTCCCGGCCAAAATCGCCGGTGGAGCGACGATTCCCGAGAGGGCGTTGAGGCGAGAATCCGTCACCTCCATGAGAGCTCCGCCAAGCTGAAGTCCATTTCGCGCGACGAGCTTCCTGCGGGCGAGCAACTCAATTACGACCTTTACCGAGAGCTTTTGGAAACGGCGGAAGAGGGTTTGCAGTATGGCGACGACCCCATGCCGTTCCGCCATGTGGTGCCTTTCAACATGTGGATGCCGATGACCCAGATGGGAGGAATCCAGCAGCGAATTCCGTCGACGCTGGCGATGATGCCCCATCAGACGGTGGCGGACTACGAAGACATTCTTGCGCGGCTCGAGGCAGCGCCCAGGAACGTAGAGCAAAATATCGCATTGCTTCAGGAGGGTCTAAAGAAGGGCTACACACCGCCAAAGCTGATGCTCCGCGATCTGCCGAAGCAGATCGCAGACCTGATTCCTGATGATGCGTGGAAAAGCGCGCTGCTTGCGCCGTTCGGAGATATCCCCGTGAGCATTCCCGAGCGGCGGCGAAAGTCGCTCAGGGATCGCGCGTCCAAACTCTATGTTGGCCTGGTGGCGCCTGCGTTCCAGAAACTGCATGACTACGTTGCGCAAACTTATGTGCCGGCGTGCCGCGAATCCATTGCCGCCACAGCGCTGCCGAATGGCGCCGCGGCGTATGCGTTCCAGGTGCGCTGGCAAACAACTACGAATCTGACGCCACAGCAGATTCACGAAATCGGCCTTTCCGAAGTGAAGCGAATCCGCGCGGAAATGGACAAAGTCATCGCTTCGACGGGATTCAAGGGCAGCTTCCATGACTTCACGGAGTTTTTGCGGACTGATCCGCGTTTTTTCTATGACCAGTCTGATGATCTGCGGAATGGTTATCGCATCATCGCCAAGAAGATCGACCCGGAGCTAGCGCACCTCTTTGGCAAACTTCCGCGGCTTCCCTACGGTGTGTGTATAATTCCGGAGTTCAAGGCGCCTTCGCAAACCACCGCGTACTACCAGCAGGGTGCACCGAGCGCTGGGCGCCCTGGCTGCTATTTCGTGAACACTTTCAACTTGCGCGCGCGACCGAAATGGGAGATGGAAGCCCTCTCCCTGCACGAATCTGTTCCAGGACATCACCTGCAGATTTCCTTGGCCCAGGAGCTGGAGGGGCAGCCGGAATTCCGAAAGCACGCTGGCTACTCGGCGTTTGTCGAGGGCTGGGCTCTGTATTCGGAGAGCCTCGGCGAAGAACTCGGGATGTTCAAGGATCCGTACTCAAAATTCGGGCAGCTCAGCTACGAAATGTGGCGCGCCGTGCGGCTCGTGGTGGATACCGGAATGCATTCCATGGGCTGGACGCGCGAGCAGGCGATCGATTTCTTCCGCGAAAATACAGGAAAGACCGATCAAGACATCACCGTCGAGGTCGATCGCTACATCGTCTGGCCGGGACAAGCGCTCGCTTACAAGATCGGGCAGTTGAAGATTCGCGAATTACGGGCCGACGCAGAAAAGAAACTCGGCGCGAAATTCGATGTGCGCAAATTTCACGATGCCGTGCTCGAAAATGGAGCTGTGCCGTTGAGGGTGCTGGAAGCCCGCATGGAGAAGTGGATGGATTCGCAACCGGCGCACTAAAAGCTTGCCACACCCTGCTTGCCATAAAATGACGCCATGTCGCTCAGACCAGCCCCTTCACGTTTTGGGGACACTTCCGCGGTAGGTACTTTAAAATTAACAAGTTATGTGAAAAATGAGCCAAAATCCTGTTTTCTCGGAATATTTCTTGACAGATTTTCAGAATCTATTTACTCTTGGTGCACCTCAGTCGTACGCCTCGGCTTGCCGGGGTCCTCACTGAGCGTGAAGAGCAGACTATGAGACACGAAGACAAAAGCCAATACGCATCGAAGCCTTGGCGGCAGGGTCTCGTGGACTGCTTGCTCACGCGACCGTAAGAAAATCACGCTAAGTCGTTCCGATTCAAAGCAATCCGCTTGGGCATTTGTGTTTTTCGCCGCGGCATAACCGCTCTGTTCTCAGAATTTCCGTTGCAGGGAGAAGTGTTCCCGGAAGGAGGTGAAGTTGAGCGACTTGCAGTTTCTCTGCTACGCAAAGCCGAGAGATGCCCAGCAGGAACGCGTTTCGAAAAACTCGTTGAGAACACGCTCGAGCCTCCCAGTGCCTGGGAGGCTGCCTTGCCCGCAGGGAAGGACAAGCGCGAGAATTTCAAGCGGTTCCTGCCGCATCGACCGGTAATTGCTATGACCTGCGCAGCGCGAAGCTTGCTGCCCTTTTTTTGGTGACGGAGATGGAAAAATTGAGAATTGCTCAGGCCGGCGCCGACATCGAGCTCAAAAATTCCATGTTGGCCTTCGACTTAGATAGCCGGCTGATCAACAGCTCCATGGCCTCGACGGTCGAGAGTGGGCTCAAAACCTTGCGCAGCACCCACACACGGCTCAACTCTTCCGGTGGGAGAAGCAGTTCGTCCTTGCGGGTCCCGGACCGTTGAATGTCGATAGCCGGGAAGACGCGCTTATCGGCGAGGCGGCGGTCGAGGTAGATTTCCATGTTGCCGGTGCCCTTGAACTCTTCGAAGATGACATCATCCATGCGGCTGCCGGTATCGATCAGCGCCGTGGCGATGATGGTAAGCGAGCCGCCTTCTTCCACGTTGCGCGCAGCGGCGAAAAAGCGCCGCGGGCGCTGCAACGCGTTGGCATCAATACCGCCGGAGAGCACTTTGCCGGAGGGCGGCGTGACCGCGTTGTAGGCGCGCGCCAGGCGCGTGATGGAGTCCAGCAGCACGACGACGTCGCGCTTGTGCTCGACGAGGCGCTTGGCCTTCTCCAAAACCATTTCCGCTACCTGGATGTGGCGCTGGGGCGCTTCATCAAACGTCGAACTGATGACCTCGCCCTTCACGGTACGCTGCATGTCGGTGACTTCTTCCGGGCGCTCGTCGATCAGCAGCACGATCAGGGCGACTTCCGGATGATTCGTGGCCACCGCGTTGGCCATGGCTTGCAGCATCATGGTCTTGCCGGTGCGCGGCGGGGCATTGACCAGCCCGCGCTGGCCTTTGCCGACCGGGCAGAGAAGATCCAGAACGCGGCCGGTCATATTTTCCTTGGTCGTTTCCATCTTCAAACGGCCCTGGGGATACAGCGGCGTCAGGTTATCGAAGAAAATCTTGTTGCGTGCGACTTCCGGGTCCTCAAAATTGACGGCTTCGACTTTGATCAGCGCGAAATAGCGTTCGCCGTCTTTCGGCGGGCGTACCTGGCCGGAGACGGTGTCGCCGGTGCGCAGGTCGAACTTGCGGATCTGCGACGGCGAAACATAGATATCGTCCGGCCCGGGGAGATAGTTGTATTCCGGGGCGCGCAGGAATCCGAACCCGTCGGGCAGGCATTCGAGGACGCCTTCGGAAAAAATCAAACCGTTCTTTTCGGTTTGCGCCCGGAGGATTTGGAAGATCAACTCCTGCTTGCGCATGCCGCTCGCCCCGGGAATGTTCAAGTCCTTGGCGATCTTGGCGAGGTCGGTGATGTTCTTTTCTTTCAGCTCGGCAAGGCTGATGCTCATCTGATTGCTTCCTTCAACGTTTGTTTCTTTTGGCATATATCCTTAGCTTTGATTGTGAAAATGACCCTGGGAATCCGGATTGTTTTTGAGGTGGCGCGCCGCACTGGCCGTTGACCGTTCCGCGGTCACAATAACCGAAGACGCGAAAACCTGCCGAGATGGGCAAACCAGACTTTCTGCAACCGGAGGCAACGCCGGGACGCGGCAAACCAGAGAGTTCCTCAAGCGTAACATCGGCCATGCCGGTGTCAACTCGCGGGAAGGGCCGGGCCCAAAACAACGCTGCTTAGTTGGTCAAACTCTTGTCTTTCTCGGCGCCGGCTACATAGGGTTCCGCTACGGGCGCAACTGCGGCATGCTCGAGCGGCACTGTGGGCCGCTCCAGCGCAATCTGCAGCACTTCATCCATCGTTTCTACAAAATGCATCGCAAGACTGGCGAGGATCTCCTGCGGAATTTCCGCTAGGTCCTTCTCATTGTCCTTCGGAAGCACCACTGTACGCAAGCCCATTCGATGGGCGGCCAGCAGCTTCTCCTTGACGCCGCCAATGGGAAGCACTTTGCCGCGCAGCGTGATTTCACCGGTCATGGTAACGTCACGGCGCACGGGATTCTTTGTCAGCGCGCTCACGATGGACGTGCAAATGGTGATGCCCGCGGAAGGTCCGTCTTTGGGAATAGCACCTTCGGGCACATGGACGTGAATGTCAATCGTGCGGTAGAAGTCCCTGGGCAGGCCGAGCAGGTTAGAGCGTGAACGGACATAACTCATCGCCGCTTGCGCGGACTCTTGCATCACGTCGCCAAGCTTGCCGGTGAGCGTCAGGCGGCCTTTGCCTTCCATCAACGTGGCTTCCGTGGCTAGCACGGAGCCTCCCACCTCGGTCCAGGCGAGGCCAGTGGTAAGCCCAATTTCATTTTGCTTCTCGAGCCAGAATTCGCGGTACTTCAGAACGCCGAGAAAATCGTTCACGTTGACGGGGGTGATTTCCACGTTCGAGCTCGCGCCGTCGGTAACAACCTTGCGTGCCATTTTGCGCGCGATGTTCTGAATTTCCCGTTCAAGGCTGCGAACTCCCGCTTCGTGCGTGTAATGCCGGATGATGTGCAGAAGCCCTTCGTCGGTAAGCTTAAGGTTCTTGTCGGTCAGTCCGGTCGCTTCGCGCGCGCGCTTCACCAGGAAACGCTTGGCAATCTCCAGCTTTTCCTGCTCCGTATAACCGGGGAGCCGCAGGATTTCCATGCGGTCCTGAAGCGGCTGCGGGATGGTATGCAACACATTCGCGGTGCAGACGAACATCACTTTCGAAAGGTCGTATTCCACGTCCAGGTAATGGTCCGTAAAAGAACTGTTCAGTTCCGGATCGAGCACTTCCATCAGCGCCGCCGACGGATCGCCGCGGAAGTCCGTGGACATCTTGTCCACTTCGTCGAGTACGAAAATCGGGTTCACCGTGCCAGCCTTCTTCATCATCTGGATGATCTGGCCGGGCAGGGCGCCGATATAGGTGCGGCGATGCCCGCGAATTTCGGCTTCATCACGCACGCCGCCGAGCGACACGCGCACAAACTTGCGTCCAGTGGCATGGCCGATGGACATAGCCAGGGAAGTTTTGCCCACGCCAGGAGGTCCGACGAAGCAGAGAATCGAACCTTTCGGATTCTTCACCAACTGCCGGACGGCGAGAAATTCAAGAATGCGCTCTTTGACTTTCTCGAGGCCATAGTGCTCTTCGTTCAGAATCTTTTCCGCGGCCTTGATGTCGCGAATTTCCTTCGATTTTTTCTTCCAGGGCACTGCGAGCAGCCAATCCAGGTAATTGCGGCTGACTGTGGACTCCGCGGACATCGGGGGCATCAATTCCAGGCGCTTCAGCTCCTGGATGGCCTTCTCATGGACTTCCTTGGACATTCCGGCGGTATCGATTTTCTTTTTCAGTTCGTCGATTTCGCTTTTCTCGCCGCGGCCCAGTTCTTTCTGAATAGCCTTCAGCTTTTCGTTCAGGTAGTACTCTTTTTGCGCGCGCTCCATCTGGCGCTTCACGCGCGTATTGATGTTTCGGTCGACGTTCAGCTTCTCGAGCTCGATCTCGAGAATGTCGCCAATGCGATTCAGCCGTTCGACGGGATCGACGGTTTCGAGCAAATCCTGCTTTTCATCCACCGGAAGTTGCAGGTTCGCAGCAATCGTATCCGAGAGGCGCGCCGGATCATCTACGCGCGCGGCTGCGATCATCGTGTCGTAATTCAGGCTCTGCGACAGCTTGATGAATTGCTCGTAAAGGCCGGTAATCTTCTGGACGGTCTGATCGACTTGCGGCGATGGCTCGACGCGCGCCCCCAGCAGTCGAACCGTGGCGCGGAAAAAACCTTCTTCCGTGGCGATCGAAAGTGCCCGGGCGCGCTCCACGCCTTCCACGAGAACCTTGATATTGCCGTCAGGAAGCTTGACGCTCTGCACGATGTTGGCCAGTGTCCCCACCGCGTAGATTTCTTCCGGCTTGGGGTCGTCGACCGAAGCGTCGTGCTGCGTGGATAGGAAAATCTTTTTGTCGCCAGCCAGCGCCTCTTCGAGCGCGCGGACGCTCGCTTCGCGGCCGACGATAAACGGGGTCATCTGTTGCGGAAAGATGACCATGTCGCGCACCGGCATCATGGGCACGCGCTTCATTTCTTGCTTTTCGCGAGTAAACATTCAGTCCCCTGGGTTCTGCAGCATGCGGCACCGGGCAGGCCCATCGTAAAATTCGCGCCCGTGCGGCTTATCCGGCCTTCTCGAGCAAACTCCAATTGATTTCGCGCGTGCGGACCATGTCCGCGGTCACCACGAAATCGCGCACCTTCCGTTGCATGGGCAGGTGATACATCAGTTCTAGCATGAGGTCTTCTAGAATCATACGCAAGCCGCGCGCGCCGACTTTGCGCTGAAGTGCTAACTCCGCCACGGTCTCGAGCGCGTCGTCCGTAAATCGCAAGCGCACGTTCTCGAATTCGAACAGGCGCTGATACTGCTTTAGCAGAGCGTTCTTCGGCTCCGTCAAGATTTTCATCAGTGCGCCCTTGTCCAGATCGTTCATGACGCCCGCGACCGGCAGACGGCCGACGAATTCGGGGATTAGTCCGTAGCGGATCAGATCACCCGGCTGCACCTGCTCCAGCAATTCCGTGTTGCGGCGCTGCGGCGTGGTTGGCGCGGCGTCGGTGTGGAAACCCAGCGAACGCCGTCCGGCCCGCTTCTCGATGATTTTCTCGAGGCCCACGAAAGCTCCGCCGCAAATAAAAAGAATGTTCGTCGTGTCCACGGGCGTGAATTCCTGGTGCGGATGCTTACGCCCGCCCTGTGGAGGCACATTGGCCACCGTACCTTCGAGAATCTTCAGCAGCGCTTGCTGCACGCCTTCGCCGGAAACATCGCGGGTGATCGAAGGATTTTCGTCCTTCTTCGCGATCTTGTCGATCTCGTCTATATAGATGATGCCTTGCTGGGCCTTCTGCACATCGCCGTCCGCCGCTTGTAGCAGCTTCAAAATAATGTTCTCGACGTCTTCCCCTACGTAGCCTGCTTCGGTGAGCGTTGTGGCATCCACGATGGCGAAGGGCACATCCAGCATTCGCGAGAGCGTCTGCGCCAGCAAAGTCTTGCCTGTGCCGGTGGGGCCGATCAACAAAATGTTCGACTTGCTCAGCTCGATATCGCCCGGCTGCTTGTTCAGGAAAATCCGCTTGTAATGATTGTAAACCGCGACCGCCAGTTTCTTTTTCGTGCGGTCCTGCCCGATGACGTAGCCATCCAGGAACTGCTTGATCTCTGGAGGACGCGGAAGCCGCTTCGTCGGCGCGGCGGCCTGTTCGCGCTTCTCATCTTCCAGGATCGTCTGGCAAACGCCCACGCATTCATTGCAGATATACGCGCGCGGATAGTCTGAAGGCGAACTGATCAGCTTTTCGACCTGCTCCTGTGTCTTGTGGCAAAAGGAGCAGCGCAGCGGCTCATCTGGGTTAAATTTTTTCACTGGTATGAAGGCCTCGTCTCCGCTGGGCTTTGACGGAGTCTCTAGCCACTATTCTAGGCCGATTATTCCCCGGAACAAAGGGAAAGTCGATGGGCTACTAACCTTTTGGAACTGCTCTGAATTCCCCCGCTTCAAACCGCAAAGCACTCCGCGGCACGAAATTAGCGGTGCTTGAAAATAATCTCGTCGATCATCCCGTATTCCTTGGCTTGCTCGGGATTCATGATGTAGTCGCGGTCGACATCTTTCTCAATGCGGTCCACGGGCTGCCCGCTGTGCTTCGCCAGCAGCGTATTGATCGTCGTGCGCATGCGCAGAATTTCTTTGGCATGCAAATCAATGTCCGTTGCTTGCCCGCCCAGCCCGGACATCCACGGCTGGTGAATCAGGATGCGCGCATTCGGCAGCGCAAAACGCTTTTTGGCCGCGCCGCCCGCCAGCAGCACGGCTGCAATCGAAGCGGCCTGCCCAACACAAGTCGTCACCACGTCCGGCTTCACGAACTGCATCGTATCGTAAATCGCAAATCCCGCCGTGATTGACCCGCCCGGCGAGTTGATGTACAGCTGAATATCCTTTTCGGGATCCTCCGCCTGCAGGAACAGCATCTGCGCCGTCGCCAGGTTGGCGACGTGATCGTCAATCGGCGTTCCGATGAAAATGATGTGCTCTTTGAGGAGCCGCGAATAAATGTCGTACGCGCGTTCGCCGCGGCTGGTCTGTTCCACCACCATAGGTACGAGCGTTGTACCGCGATACTCTGGTTCTTCGAAATTTCTCATTGGGTAAATGTCGCTGGCACTGGGCCGGAGTGTTTCACTTTGCATCCGTCGCTGCATTCGCTGCCGCAACGGTCTTGATTTTGGCATTCTGCGCAAGCCAATCGAGTGTCTTGTCGCTGCGCAGCTTGGCTTTCATCCTATCGAGCGTCCCTTGCTTTGTCAAACGAGCCCGAATCGCTTCCGCTGATTCGTTACTATGCCCGGCCATGTGTTCGAGTTCGTGCGTGAGCTCTTCGTCGGTCACATCGATGTTTTCGGCCGTCGCGATGCGGTCGATAATCAGTTCCGCCTTGACGTCATCCTTGGCGCGCTCTTCCTGCCGCTTCCGCAGCGTTACCCAGTCCACGTTCACCGCCCGCGGGTCCACTCCCTGCGCCGCCAGCGACCGCACCACGCGCTCCAGCCGCACGTCCATTTGATGCTCCACCAGCGCTTCGGGTACAGGGAAGTCGTGCTGCTTCACGATTTCCGCCAGAACTTTCTCATGCAACAATTCCTTGTGTTTGTGGTCGCGCTGATGCTCCAATCCTTCCCGAACCTTCTTCTTCAACTCGTCCAGGGAAGTCGCGTCGCTCACGTCTTTTGCGAATTCGTCGTTCACTTCCGGCAGTTTCTTCGTCTTTATGCCGAGCACTTCCACGGCATAGTGATACTTTTTCCCGGCCAGCTTGGGGTCCGGATAATCCGCCGGATACTCCACGTCAAAATTCTTGTGATCGCCCGCGTTCGCGCCTTTCAAGTTCGTGTTGAACGGCTCCATCGTTTCTTCCGCGCCGATGTGGCACAGCACGCTTTCGGCCTGCAGCGGATCGCCTCCGCCTTCCGGAGTCCCGAGCAATTTTACTTGCGCAAAATCGCCGTCCTGAATCGCCCGCCCTTCGACTGGCGCAAACGCCGCCGCACGCTCGCGCATCTCCTCCAGCGTCTTCGTCACATCGTCGTCCGTGATGTCCATCGTCGGCATTTCGAACGCCAGGTTCTTGTAATCGCCCAATTCGAATTCCGGCAGCACTTCAAACACCGCGCGAAACTTCAGCGGCTGCCCTTCGTTGAAATCCAGCTTGTCCACTTGCGGCTGCGACACCGGCGTTAATTTCTGCTCCGCCACCGCTTTCTCCACGCGTTCCGGCACCAACGATTGGAGCACTTCTCCCTTGATGTCCTCCGCAAATTTCCGCCGGATCAGCGAAACCGGCGCTTTGCCGCGCCGGAATCCCGGCACGTTCGCCAGCCGCGCGAACTCCTTCGCTACGCTCTCAATCTTTTTCGTTACTTCTTCCGCAGGAATCTCCAATTCCAGCTCGCGGCGGCACGTTGCTTCAGCCATACAGCAGTCCTTTCCCGGGACAACTCTCAGTTTCGTGATGAAACGGTTGCGGGTCTCGGCGGCATGCGCCTGGTCTGCGGGTACGTCCAAGCCAGGCGTTCATTGTCTTTAGAGGCCAATCAGGCGAGAATCCACCCTGCAACTCGAATCCTCAGTATAGGCGACCGTTCCTGCACCGTCAATTCGCCTGAAATCTGTATTCTAAGGAACGTCGAGAGTCGTTTATACCGGTGACTATTCGTATCTCAGTGCGACCATGGGGTCGACGCGCATGGCGCGGCGAGCTGGCATGTAGCATGCGGCAAGCACTACAAGCGTTAGCAGCACGGCGACGGCAATTAGTGTAAGCGGATCGTTGGCATGGACGTCGTAGAGCATCGACGTCAGGTAGCGAGTCACGCCTAAGGCCACGCTGATGCCCACAGCAGCCCCAACAATCGCTAAAACTATGCCTTGCCGTAGAACCAGCTTCAGCACGCTTTCCGATGGTGCGCCAAGAGCCATGCGAATTCCGATTTCGCGGGTGCGCCGCGAAACTTCAAAGGAAAGCAGTCCGTACAATCCCACACACGCCAGCACCAGCGCCAGCAAACCAAAGAAGCTGGATAGCCGCGCGACCAGCCGCTCCTGAAACAGCAACCGGTCGATTTGCTGGGATTCCGTTTTCACGTCATAGAGCGGCAAATTCGTGTTTACCTGCGCCACGACTTCGCGTACCGCTGGAAGAATGGCCTGCGGATCAGCCGCCGTGCGCAATTCAAAGGATGCTCCCCCGGCGCTCTGCGGATGGTACATCATGGCGTGAATCTCACGCCGCAGGCTATTGTATTTCGCGTCGCGCACGACGCCCACGATTTCGTAACCTGGACTCCTCGGGCGAATCGCATCAGCCTGTGATTGGCCGAACTGCTTCCCGAGCGGGTTTTCCTTGCCGAGGTATTTCTCGACGAACGCCTGATTCACAATCACCGGAGTCGGGGCCAAAGTTGGGCTCGCTCCGATGTTCGAAGCAGACAACTTGAAGTCCGAAGCATTGAATCCACGGCCGGCCAGAAATGGAATGTGCAGCGTCTCGAAGAAATTCGGCCCGACAGGGAGCGCGTCCGCTTCGGAATTTTTATCTTGCGGAGTGCCCGGCCAGTGGAACATGGTGACCATCAGGCCCCCGCTCAGAAGAGGGCCCATCGAATAGCTTGCCGACCTCACGCCCGGTATTTCTGAGAGGCGCCCCTGCAAGTCGCGGTAGAAGGCGTCCACCTGCGGGCCTTTATAGCCGTTCAGCGTCGGATCAATTCCGAAAATCAGGATGTTGTGCGAATCGAAGCCAATGTCGATGCTGCGCAGGTTCTGAAGGGTACGCACCAATAGTCCGGCGCCCACCAGCACAACGATCGCAAGCGCGACTTGCGCCACCACCAGCGCATTGCCAACGCTGAACCATTTTCCACCGGCATGTCCCGAACTCGTAGAGCTTCCTTCGTCATCCTTGAGCGCCGGCGTCAAATTGACGCGCACGCTGCGAAAGGTAGGCGCAATGCCGAAAAGAATTCCGGTGAGCAGGGAAATCGCCACGGTGAATCCGAGGACGCGCAGGTCGACGCCCGTCGCGAATCCCAGAGGTCGCGGTTGATTGCTCGACACAAATGAAAGGATCGCGTGCGCTCCCCAGTAGGCGAACAGAATCCCCAACGCGCCGCCGAGGACTGAGAGCATCACGCTTTCCGTCAAAAGCTGGCGCACGACCCGTGCGCGGCCTGCACCCAACGCCAGTCGCACCGCCATTTCCTTCTGCCGCGCGGCGGCGCGAGCAAGCATCAGCCCGGCTACGTTCGCGCAAGCAATCAACAAAATGATTCCGACAGCGAGCATCAGGACGTAGAGGGGATTGGAATACTGAGCGCGAGCACCGGTCAGACCGGATTGCGCGGGGACAAGTGTAATTTCCGGATTATCGGCTGCCGCGGATAACGTCCTTGGCCCGCTGCCCATTTCGGATGGACGCGGGCCCGCCAGCGTTCCTTGTGGCGCCGGCATGATAGTCGGTCTATTGCCAGCGGATTGCGGTATCGGACCGCCCAGCGCTTCGCGACGAACGTTGACCGGATCCTTTCCCGGGGCAGGCTGTAACTTCCGCGCTGGCACGCTTGTTGGACCTTTAGCGCCTGCGGGCGCTGCTGTTCCGTTGTTAGCAATTTCGCGCCGAATTCCGGCGCTGCCGCTTGGTCGTGGCCCTGCCGCTTGCGCTGTCTCGCCTCCATGGAAAAGCGGTATGGAGCCGTGCAGCATTTCATTGCGGAAGAGGCCGCTCACGGGAGCTTGCGCCTGCCCAAGCTGTGTTCCGGGTTTGAGGCAACCGATAATCGTGAGCCACCAGTTACTCACGTCGCCAGATCGGCTTTGCCAGCGGGTGGGATCGGTAATCCGTTGCGCGTCGGAGAGCGGCAGCCAAACATCATAATCGCTGCCCGGAGTAATTCCGGTGAATCGCTGTTCGGCCACGCCGACAATCGTGAATGGGATGCTATTCAGTTCAATCGTTCGGCCGACCACATCGCGAGCGCCGCCGAAGGCGCTCTGCCAGTAGCCATAGTTCAGCACGGCAACGGGTGCGGCGGACGGCGTGTCATCCGCTGCATCGAGCAGCCGGCCTGCGGCGGCTTGGAGACCCATGGTGCGGAAGAAGCCCCCGGAAACGAGTTGGCCGTTGATAACGGTCGCGGGGCCGTTCCCTGTCAAATTCAACCTACCTGAGTTAGCAAACGCGGCCGTCGCCGAAAAGACATTTGCTTGCGCTATTTCGCGAAACATGGGTTCGGAGAACGAGCAGCCTGAGGGATTCGCAGCGCCGGGCCGCAGGTCCGTGGGGCAATCTCCCGAAGACATGTACCCATGAATGTTCGGCGCGTTGCGTGCACCCCACTTTAGCAGGACCAACTGCGAAGGGTTCTCGACCGGCAGCGACCGCAGCATTACGGCGTCGATCAAGCTGAAAATAGCTGTGTTTGCGCCAATGCCCAAGGCCAGCGTGAGAATGGCCACCGCCGCAAAGCCTGGAGATTTCGCAAGCGTGCGAAGTCCATAGCGAATGTCCTGCCAGAGCTGCTCCACCCAAATGAAACTCCACACTTCGCGTGTCTCTTCCTTGACCCGCGTCACGTTGCCGAACTTCCGCACCGCTGCGTGGCGCGCTTCCTCCGGCAGCATGCCGCGCTCGATGTTGTCCTGCGTCTCCCTTTCAATGTGGTCGCGAATATCCTGGTCGAGTTCCTCCAAGATACGCTTGCGGCGGCTCATGATTTGCCTCCTTGCTTTGCCGGGCGGAGAATTCGCGCGATCGCTCCAGCTAATTTGTCCCACTTGCCGGTCTCAAGGGTCAGTTGCCGCCGGCCTTTGGCGGTCAGACGATAGAACTTGGCCCGGCGATTGTTCTCCGAGGTGCCTTCTTCGAACGAAATCCATCTGCGCTTGATCAGCCGGTGCAGCGCTGGATAAAGCGAACCCTGTTCAACTTGCAAGACGTCGTCGGAATTGAACTCGATTGCTTTGGCAATGGCGTGGCCGTGCGCCGGCCCCAACAGCAGCGTGCGAAGAATCAGCAAGTCCAGCGTCCCTTGCAGCAGTTCAATACGTTCTTTCTCTTCTTTAGTAGTCACTCTAGGTGAGAGAGTAATTCGCTTCCAGTAGAATGTCAAGGGGAACGAGCCCCCTAGGCAGGTGGGCGCGCAAGGCCGCGTCGCTTTGCGACGATGCTTCCAAATCGAATTGTATTTGGCGTGATCTCTTCGGTTAAAGGAGAGTAGTCCGCATTGCTGCGGTTACAAATCGACATGCCTTTGCGTATGAAAAAGAGGAGGCACGCAGGTCATGAATCCGAATCGTGCGCTAGTACGAGTTGTGTGGGCCGCGGTTATTTTTCTTGCTTTTATCGGGCTCGCGGTCGCCACGCGGCGGACGATTGTGCTGCTGAAGCCAGGAACGATGAGTTCGGCGAAGAATCCCGCTGTGCAGTTGGACGCGCATTTCGCGAACCACGCGACGTTAACTCTGGCGCACATTTTGCCGGCCATGCTCTTTATGGTGCTTGGGCCGCTGCAATTCGTGCGCGGGTTGCGCTCAAAATATCCACAGGTTCACCGATGGTCGGGGCGGATTTTCCTGACCGCCAGCGCCGTCGTGGGAGTCACTGGGCTGACCATGGCGTTCGGAAAAACGATTGGCGGCCTGGACGAAAAGGCGGCGATCGCACTGTTTGGAACTTTTTTCCTGATCGCGCTGGCAAAGGCGCTGTGGCATGCGCTTCGCCAGGAGTTCGCGCAGCATCGCGAGTGGATGATCCGCGGCTACGCCATCGGACTTGCCGTCGCGACGATCCGGCCAATCATGGGAACGTTCTTTGCGGCAGCGCTGCTGCAAGGGCATGCGCCGGAACCGAAGGAATTTTTTGGCACGGCGTTCTGGGTCGGATTCACGCTGCAAACGATCGCCGCCGAAATCTGGATCAACTACACGCGGCCCGCAAATCTCCCTTCGATGGCATCCGCCGTCGACTAATCCGCCGCCGCTGGATGGCTTAGTGCCTTGGTGAGGTCTGCGTGGAGCAAGCGATGGAAGAGATGTTCGCCGGCTTCGCGGCGGACGGAGAGGCGGCCCGCCACGTACGCGCGAGATGCGAGCCCGCGCTGCACGGCATCGCAGATGGCTTCATCCTCCTCTTGCACTTTTTCACTGACCTTGATGCTAGCTTTATTTTTCGTAGAGGCTTTCTTGCTGATGTCCGCGAAGTAGTAGTCAAAGACGACGGCGCATTTGTCCACGCCAAGTGGCAGAACGAGGTTGGTGTCCATCACGCCTTCATAGGCGTTGATCATGAAGTTCGGATAAACCCAGAGATAGAATGCACGGCCCTGGCGGGTGGCAGCGACGCCTGACTCCGACTTGGCGTCCGAAGAAAGCGGGCTGGACTGCAAACAGGCGCGCTCGAAATTTTCGATGGTGTACTTCGTGTACTCGATCACGCTGCTCAATCCCTTGTGCGCGTGCGGAACGTGATAGCCGCCGTCGAGATAATTGTCCACGTAGACTTTCCAGTTGCAGTGCAGCGTGTAAATGCGGTGGTCAAAGTATTTCAGTTTTTTCTTCAACTGCAGCGGCGCGACCAGCTCCGGAACTTTTCCGAGAAATTCCAGGAGCGGCGCGGCGCGTCCGTCCAGATTGACGAAAACAAAATTCTCCCAGGTGTCCACCTTGACCGGCACGAGTCCATTTTTCGCGCGATCGAAATTGCAGACGCCCTCGAACTCCACCATGCCTTTGAGCGCGCCATCGTTGCCGTACGTCCAGCCGTGGTACGGGCAGCGGAATTGCTTCGCGCAGCCCTCCGCTTCGGTTACGACCGCAGCTGCATGATGCCGACAAACGTTGTAGAAGGCGCGCAACTGGCCGTCATCGCCGCGCGTGACGACGATGGGCTCGCCGGCGAGATCGGCGGTGAAAAAGCTTCCTTTGTCCTTCACCTGATCGGCGCGGCCGACGACTTGCCACGTTTTCGCAAACGCGCTGCGCTGCTCGAGTTCGTGGATGCCCGGATCGAAGTACCACGGCGAAGGAATTGTCCACGCATAGTCCAGCGGATCATTTGGATTGTAGAGATTAAGCAGGTCTAGGACTTTTCGTTGCATAAAAAGCTCCTGCGTACGTTGATTGTCCATGTCATACAGGCGCCTGTCTCAGGCCTAGTCAACCCCAACGCGGTGGAGCAAGTTTTTGAACCTTGGATCATCACGTAAGGGGTCAAAGTAGGGATGCACCCTGAGCCATAGGAGTATGTTTGACTGCTCCTTGTAAGCCTGTTCGAGCCAAGCAAATGCCTCTTCATTTTCCCCGAGTCCTAAATAAGCGTTCACAAAAGCGGCAGCAGGAACATAACCTGCCTGGTTGCTCTGCAAGGAGCCGAAGGGCGTCCGCGCGTCGCCCGGCGTGGGCGTACGCCCTGACAAGCACACCCATGACGGCTGGGCTACGGTCAGAAACAGCAAGCGACTTCTCGAGCAGAGGGATTGCTTCTTCAGGTTGTTGATTGGCAATGAGCACGAATCCAAGAAACCAAAGGCCAATTGAATCATTCGGGTTTACCGCCAGCTTGCTGCGCAACTCACGTATGGCCTCCTCGTAGCGGCGGGCGTGGAACAGAATCCACCCGATGCTATCACCGGCAACCGCCAGTGGATCGAGCTCACGCCCTCGCTGGGCCCAACTCACGGCCTCATTCGTACGCCCCTGACACAGCAGCCATCTCGCAAATGCGACGTGCACCCCTGCATCGCTGGGGTTCAACTCGAGGGCCAGCTTGTATTCACGCTCGGCATCGTTCCACTGCCATCGTGCCTGATATACATCCGCCAGCAGGGCATGTGCTTCCGGAAGCGTTGGATCCAGTTCTAGTGCCTTTCGGGCTGCGCTCATTACTTTTGCCCGCTCCATTGCAGGAGGAGCGCCAATAAAAACTGTGCCGAGGGCAGAATGCGCGGCTGCCAGACCGAGGTATGCTGGTGCAAACGCCGGGTCTGACTTTATCGCCGCATCGAAATAACCAATACTCTCCTCGATGCCAGCCCTGCTGTCGTTCTTGCCCAAGGCGTAGCGGCCTTTGAGATAGCTCTCATAAACGTCGAGCGAGATGGGCCGCACTGCAGCAAGCCTCTCATGCTCGTGCCCGCTGACCGTAGCCTCGACTTTTTGAGCGATGGATTGCGCTACCTCGCTCTCAAGGGCAAGTGCATCCCGCAGCTCCCGGTCATAGCTTTCCGACCAGAAGTGCTCGTCAGTCGCGGCGCGAATCAGTTGTGCGTGGACGCGAATCCGGTTGCCTTCTCGTATCACCGACCCTTCGACAATTGCATCCACGCGAAGAGTTTTGGCAATCTCCGGAACGGAGAACTGCGTATCCTTGAAGCGCATTACCGAGGTGCGGGAAATGACGCGCAAATCGTGGATGCTGGAGAGGCGTCCAATGAGCGCCTCGGTCATCCCGTCAGCAAGGTATTCCTGAGTTGGGTCGCCCGACAGGTTCTTCAAAGGCAGCACGGCTAGCGCCGTGATTTTGAGCCGGGCGGAATTCCCTGCGTGATCCCGGGTCATGACGTGGGTGAGACCAAGCAGGAGAAGCACAGTCAGCCCCGCCAGAATAAGCCAGCGAGGCACCCCGGAAGTCCACTTTCGTCTGTGGCCATCTTCCGCATCCACCGAGGCATCCGGCTTTCGCCCTTTCTCTTCCTCCAAACGCAGTTTGCGGCTTTGCAACCAGGCATCGAGCTCCGAACTGTAAGCGTAGATTGATCCACTGCGGTCATGGAGGTGCCGGTGAACCGGCATCCCCTCGCGTTTCTCCCAGCGCTGGACGGTCGTCACGTCCCGTTTGAGGTATGCCGCGATTTCCTTCCACGAATCCAGCTGGCCTTCGGGCGGTGTCACGGATGGCGATATGCCGGGGAATGGTTCGCCCATCGCGTTCTCCTGATTCGTCCGCGGTTGCCGCCTGCCCGCGGCGCGATTGTAGCCTACCGGCCCAAGGACGGCAAAGCACAGCATTCGACGGTAAGTCCAGGAAACGGCCGCAGTTCCGTGCTTTGCGGTTTGACGCAACCCGCTAAGGTGTACGATGTTGTTCAAGCGTCTCCATCCGGCGGCGCCCGCGGAAATAGGGCCAGCAAGAGGTTGTCGAGAACGCGCTTCGACTTTTTAGCTTGAGCAGCAGGGGAAGAGACTACCTTTGGGAGGGACAAATGAGTGCTTTCAACTTCATCAGGCTTTCGACGATATTCCCTTGGACACTGGCACTGTCGGGACTGATTACACCGCAGTTGGTCCAAGCTCAGTGGCAGGTAAGCGTGGGCGCGGAGAGCCCCAATCGGGGAAGCCAGGCGCTGGCCTTTTTGCCGAATGAACTTTGGGTTCATGCGGGCGACAGCATCCTTTGGACCTTTCCCACGCACGAGCGCCATACAGTGACGTTCTTAAAACCCGGACAGACACGACCGCCCGGTTTTGGTCCCATTTTCGGTGTCCCGGTCGGATGCCCAGGGCTTACACCTGATGGATCCAGCTTTGATGGTACCGCGTGCGTCACCACCGGCGTCTTGCTATTGGGAGAAGATACGGAGTCGACGGCAAGCGCGCCAACCTACTCCGTAACTTTCCCGGCTGCCGGCAACTTCAAATTTGTTTGCCTGGTTCACGCGGACATGACCGGAGTCGTCCATGTTCTTAACGCCTCTGACCCGCTTCCCCGCTACCAGGACTTCTATGACCGTCAGGCGCAGAGCGAGCAAGTGCGGTTGCTAGCGAACGCCTCGCGCTTGGAGGGCCGGGGAACTCACGAGAACGAGGATAGAGGGCAGAGCAACGACGTGGCAGCCGGTGTCGGCGAAATCGTGACGATGACCGGAGCAGGTTCACAGACCGCATCATTGATGCGCTTTCTGCGGGACACGATAGCCGTGCAGGTCGGAGACACAGTTGAGTGGACGAGTCTCGACCCATCGATAAACCATACCGTGACCTTTGGAGTGGAACCTGCGGATCCTCGGCCGCGTTCGGCAAACGTGCTAGTGACGTCGGACGGAGCTAGGCAAGCGGTAATAAGCTCACCTGCGGACAGCGTGAACTCGGGATTCTTGTCCCCTGCACCGCAAGATAGGGCGGGGCTCGCCCAGTCGCCTCCGGGTGTAACGCGTTTTCGGGTGACCTTCACATCTCCCGGAACTTTCAATTACATCTGTGCCGTGCATGACCAACTCGGCATGAAGGGGACGGTCATCGTTCACCCATAGGTGCCGTAAGATGAAGCTGCGCCTTCTCTGTTCGAGTATCGTCGCCCTCTCATTGAGTGCCCATTCCTCTGTCGTGTCGGGGCAAGAAGCAAAACGCGACCCGGCCTATGCGGAGCATCCCGAAGCAACATACCGCGGTGGCTTGGTCGCGCCGCCCCTGCCGAAACCGAGATTTGTTCTCACCGACACATCCGGGGCTCCGTTTGATTTCTGGAACAGAACCCAGGGATCGATCACGCTCCTCTTTTTCGGCTATACCTATTGCCCCGATCAGTGTCCCATGCACATGGCGAATATTGGCGCGGCGCTGAAGAGATTGCCTCCGGATATCGCCGATCAGGTCAAGCTCGTTTTTGTTACGACCGATCCGGCACGGGACACCCCGGTGCAACTGCGCCGGTGGCTCGACAATTTCGACAAACATTTTGTCGGCCTCACGGGAAGCGAGGCTACTCTCGCAGCGGTCCAGAAGGCTGCGGGAATTCCTCCGGCCCAAAAAACGGATCTCCGCAACGGCAACTATTCAACCGCGCACGCCAATTTTATTGTCGCGTACACCAAAGACAATCTGGGCCACGTTATCTATCCTGGCGGGGTAAGCAAAGACGATTGGATACACGACCTGCCCCTTTTAATTAAAGAGACTTGGTCGCACCCGTAAGCCGGCTATAGCGGAAAACGGACTTCGGCCTATTTGACCTGACCTCCAGCGAGTTTATCTTCTGTTTAGACTTGACGCGATAGTTTCTTCCCTGGACGGAGAGCAAAGCTCTCCAAACAACCGCTACGACATCAATAGAGTCGTGGAAAGGTTTTCAATCGCAAGGGAGGGTTCGCATGAAGTCTTATCGTTGGGGACGTCTTGCTGCTGGCGTGTTGGTGATCCTGCTGGGTACCTTCTCGCTCTCGATGGCAGCCACGAACGGTTATCACCTGCTCAAGAAATACAGTTTCGGCGCGGCCGAGGGGAGCACCCGCGAGTACTTCGACTACATCACCGTCGATTCTGCCGCACGCCGCGTCTATCTTTCTCATGGGACTGAAATCAAGGTGATCGACGCCGACAGCGGCGCCCTCATCACCAACATCACCGGTTTGAAGCAAACTCATGGGGTCGCCGTGGCCAGCGAGTTTGGCAAGGGCTTCATTAGTGACGGCGCTCAAGGCAAGGCGATCATTTTCGATCTGCAGACATTTAAGGTGACGGGCGAAGCCAAAGCCGACAAGGACGCCGACAGCATCATTTACGATCCCTTCTCGAAGCGTGTGTTCGTCATGAATGGCGATCCCCACAGCTCCACGGTGATTGATGCCAAGAGTGGGAGCGTGGCGGGGACCATCGATCTTGGCGGAGGCCCCGAGTTTGCCGTCGCCGATGGCAACGGAACGGTTTACGTCAACCTGGAAGACAAAGGCGAACTTGTCGGCATTGATTCCCGGTCGCTAAAGATCAAATCGCGATGGCCGCTCGCTCCCGCCGGAACGCCCACAGCTCTGGCCATGGACGTTCAGCACCACCGGCTCTTCAGCGCCGGCCGGGATCCCCAGATGCTCGTGGTGCTCGACTCCGACAGCGGAAAGGTCCTGCAGTCCTTTCCCATCTCTGCCGGAGCAGACGCCGCCGTCTACGAGCCTGAAAGCGGGCTGATCTTCGTCTCTACGCGCGAAGGCATGGTCCACGCATTCCACGAAGACTCCCCCGACAAATTCAGCGAAGCCGAAACCATCAAGACCGAGTTCGGCGCTAAAACCATGGGCCTCGACACCAAGACCCACAACCTGTTTCTGGATACGGCGGACTTTGCTCCGGCTCCCGCCCCTACTGCAGATCGGCCCCACCCCCCGCGGTCGGCGATTCAAGGAACATTTCACGTGTTGGTTTACGGGCGGTGACGGATCTCCCGTTCGACGCAGAAAGGAGATTCTATCGGGCTGAAGCATTACAGGATTTGAGCAGGGAAAAAACTAAAGTCAAAAGGGATGAGTTTATCCCGAGCTTGAAAGGAGTCCCTCGACTCACGATGTTCGCTCGGGACGACCCTTCCTCATCGAAAAAGTTGGTGCGGAAGGAGGGATTTTAATCTAGACGTTAAAAACAAACAACTTATAGCAAAATGGCACATCTTCTGGCTTGACTGGCACATTTTCTTCTGATAGAGTCGGAACAGTCAGTGAAGGGAAGGTGTCCATGGTTAGACGGGCCAAACTCTATGCCAGGATCAACGAAGGCGGATCGTTCTCACGCCTAGCCGTGCCGTTCGATCGCAACGGCCGCGCCCTGGTCCTCAAACCGAAGCGTGGAAAGGTCGTAAGCTACGCCGTCCGGGTCGCCGGCAAGTTCGAACACGCTGGCGAAGACCTCGATGCAGCGGTCACCTTCCTGCGTCAAAGACAAGCCCAGATAGGAAGCGGTGTTGCTGAGGTCTCAAACATCACCCCTATTGATTCCCCTCGTTCTCCGCATACCGGGCGGCTGACAATTGCTGATGCCGTGTCTGGTTTTGTCACCAAACTGAAAGAGGATGTCGAGAATGAAAAGAAAAGTGAAGCCACTCTTTCAATGTACCGCAATGCTGCTGAGACCTTCCGCGATCACTCAGGCATAACGTTCATGGACGAAATCACCGCGGGAGTTCTTCTTTCTCATGAAAAATGGCTTCGCAAAAACATTGTCCGACGAACAGGCGGGCACTTCGAGAACACCTTGGCGAATCGCTTCCGGTATCTGAATGTCTTTCTAAGAGCCAACGGGATCAAGATGGCGAAGAACGTCAACGCCGATCCCAACGATGCGGGATTGCTTGATCGCAGAGACGTTCCAAAAGAAAAAGATATTACCGACGAAGAGAAGGCCCACGGAATTCGAACTTACAACGAGGAAGACATCAAAGCCCTGCTCAGTGTGGCGAATGAAGACGAAGCCGACCTGATCCACTTTGCACTCAAGACTGGCTTTAGAGAAGGGGAGATCGCTGCTGCGGAATGGTCTGATATCGATTGGACAGGGAAGATGCGTCGAGAGATGAACGACAAACCAATCCCAAATATCATCACTGGTAAGAAACTGGCTTCGAACTGGCTGCCTAAAGGTTTCCGTACCAAGAACAAAAAATCCCGAAAGGTCGAAATTCCTTCCCTCATCGCTAGACTGAAAGCACGTCAGGAAAGAGCAAAAAAGTCTGGAGCACAAACCACGCTGATCTTTCCAAACGGAGGGGGACGATTCAGTACGCATCTGGTAGAAATCATTCAGGACGTTGCAAAACGAACAGAAGAGGAAAAGGATCACAAAATCAACGGGGAAGTCGGCCTGCACAGATTCCGGAAGACATACGGAACCTACATGCTCTCCGTGACTGACCTTCCGACTGTCTCCCTGCTACTCGGCCATCAAGACGTGCAAACCACCATGCGCTATCTGGGTGTCGATCGCCACAAGGCCGCGGCTGGATCGAAGCTGGCGTTCAGTGGCATCGGAGATTGATATAGAACCAGCACAATCTTATTGCCTGATGAAATCCCTTAGGCTTACATTTCCTTCTTGAAGTCGGTGTAAGTAGCCGTATGATCGAACTCACAGGAGTAAGCAATGCGAAATCGATCACTCAGAGCAGTTTTGGTTTGTTTCCTCTTCATTTGCGCAATTTCTTGCGCAAAAGCCCCGTCAACCGCGCAAACCGGGAACTGCCATGCGCCGCGGCTTGAATTGGCAAACGTTCAACTTCTTGGCTGCTGGATCGACGGCTACCATCTACTCCAAGTTGGGAACGCATCGGCGACCCCCATTCCAAAAGGTACGACAGTTTCCTTCACCGCAAAACTCGTGAATGCTGGCACGTACTGTGCAACGGTGATAACGACCGAACCCATTCCGCAACACCTGTTTATTACTATCACTGGTCAACCGCTCTTCGACGATCAGGCGCCCTGCCAGGCGTGGCAGCAAGTGCCGCCCTTGCTCACGCAATGACCTGTTTGAAGCCTTGTCTGACCTATGCCGCCCTCCGTTGAACCACAGAGACGGGAGGTAGATGCTTTGCCGGCACCGAATTCCTACCAACAAAAACTTCCAGCACGCTTTCTCGAAAAAGGAATTTGCCTTTCAATCTGACGTAACTGATCCTCCCCTGACGACAATAGGAAAGCAGAGTCCTCTTGGACAGACGAAGAGTGCGAGCAGCCTCCTCAGTTGTATAAATATTTTCAAGGGCCATAAGGCATACACCAATACTCGCGTGAGGTCTTGGATTTTTCGGGACTGAAAACTGCACGCGATGGCCATCCGGGGAGGATGGCCGTGTTGCCTTACCCGTACAGAGTAGCAAGACAGCACAACTTTGTCAATAGGAAACGCGAATCGGTAGTGGGCTACTTTGATTAGGACACCTCAAGAAATTGACTTGCAACATGAGCGTTTGGCATGGCATCGTACCGCTATGCCAAAGCGGGATAAGCAGAAAAAGCGACCCAAAGACGTAAACCAACTAACCCACTTTTTGGGAGATCATGGGACGCAAGGGCGGGAAAATTGGTGGAAAACGGAGAATGAAGACTATGACCAGAGAGGAACGTCGAAAGGTTGCTGTGAAGGCCGCTAAAGCACGTTGGAAGAAATCAAAATAACTTGGTTTTAGACGTAATCAAATAGATATTTCAGACGCAATGGGAGTATGCTCGCGCGGTTCCTTCTCAGATAGGAGAAATCATCGTGGCAACAAATCCTCCTCCCACACCTCCCGCTCCTGCTGTTCCTCCGCAAGACCCGACTGCGAAAATCAAGACGACGCCAGCTTTCATGGAGGTTATTAACGAACTAAACGTAAATCAAGACCAATTAACGAAGCGTCAGAAAATCATAGCTGATATTGAGCAATCTCTGACTGCCAAATACAACTGTCCTAACCGCCTGATGACCTACCTGATGCGATTCGGGCACTCCCGAACCAGCATGCACAACTCAGATATACCGAATATTGAGACAGTGCTTCATTCGATTACCGGAGCCGAACAAATTAATCTGCTTATCCACAGTCCAGGCGGGGACGGGACGATCACTGAAAAAATAGTGGATATATGCCGTTCTCACTTAGCGGGAACGAACCGAAAGTTGCGAGTAATTGTACCGAACGTCGCTAAGAGTGCGGCTACCATCCTTGCTCTTGGAACCGATGAAATCATCATGGGCTATACGTCAGAACTAGGGCCTATTGACCCTCAAGTGCCGATCACCGTCTCGGGAATGATTCAGTGGGTATCTGCATTCGCATTTGTAGAAGCCAGAGATAAGTTGATGGAGCAAATCACGGAAGCAACAAAAAAGAAACAGCCAACCGTTGGCTTACTTACGCAATTAGCTGGACTGAATATACCGTTCACTGACGAAATGGAGAACCAGATAGGATTCGCCAAGAAAACCGCAATTGCCCTCCTCAATAAATACATGCTCGTTCCCGTTCACAGCAACGCCGCAAAGCGCAAGAGGAATGCTGATGCAATTGCCCAAAAACTTCTTTCTAAGGAACTGTTTCCGGTTCATGGGTACTATATCAACGGGCAGACTGCGAAGGACATGGGATTGCAAGTAGAGTTACTCGGAAAAGATGATCCGCTCTGGACGTTGATTTGGAGTTATTACATCCGGTGTGAGGTGCAAATGAATCTTGCCATACAGCCAGGGCTTATCAAGACGAAGCTATTCGAATCAGGAAATCAAATTTCACTCGTCACCCAAGACGCACCCTGAATATATGATGCCCTGGGCGGTGGTTGGATTCATGCCGACATCGGTTGATGGCCTTAGCTCTTTCGCTGGTTCTCGTTGCTCGGTTTCTCGTGCGCGGGCAGAAATTTCCAATACCAAAGCGATCTCTGGATTTTCCTTGGCAGCCTTTTTGATGATCTTTTGCGTGTCCATAATTTAAGAACTGCGCGTTAGATGCTTGTGATACCTCTTGCGTTGCAAGAGAATACACCAACATCTAACTCCAATTATAGCAAATTCCTCTTGACATGCTAAAGCGGCATTAGTATATAGTGTGTCGCATGAACAAGCACACACACACGACCAGCGAACCCAGGCAGTGAATTGCCTCATCGAAGGTTGCTACATCCGTGTGACCCTTCGCATAACGCGAGTCTGCAAAAAGACCATCAAAGTAGCCCACTACCCAAACTACCGAAGATTCAAGAGATACCGCGATGTGGCCGATGCTTTTTAAGAAGCGGCCCTTTGATTCGACTTAGACGCTCGATGACTTTTTCCGACGCTCATCAAACGTTTTGGCCGTAGAATTTCTGTTCCCGACCACGGCTGCGTTTCGACGCTCTGCGATTTTGAATCCGGGATCACTCTGGACGTGCCGGCCAAGTGTGGCGCCGCTTTTCGCTGTTTTTCGGTTGTCAATACTTCCTTCCGAAGCGACCGGGGCCTTCTCGTGTGACCTCTCGAACTGCTCTTTCGTATATCCAAAGCCGCCTCCAAGCTTCTGTTCGGGTGCCTGTGATTGCTCGGAAGTGCGCCCCATATTGACGTTGCTTCCAAGATTTGAATTGCCTTCTCCGACGCTAGTCCGACGTTGTTCATCTCTCCCACAATTTATGTTGGGGTTTTGTGTCTTTCCCTTGTTGGGTGACACAGATTTGCGAGATGCTTCGTGATCCTTTTCACGACGTTCATTCGCAATCTGACTTACTGATTTTTCAGACATTTTTACTACTCCTTCGAAGGTACTGCTGTACTTCAACAGAGCGTGTATACAGGCGCTCTGATCTCTCGGCGCGACGAATCGAGGCGAAAACTTTCTTATGAAACCTTATCCTTCCCACTGATCGATGGGCCGTTGTAAACCCCGCCGCTGGCCCCTTTATAACCGCAGCCATATGGTTCTTTCAGATTATTAAGAATTGGAATTAGACCTCGATTCCACGCATCATTAATACTTGCAACAAATCCGGGGTCGTATGCCGCTGATGCAGGATTTGAAACACTTACCCAATCTGCGATTTTCATCGTGAGATATCGATTGATATCGTCTTGCTGTGCCATTTTGATTTCTCCTGTTTGCCAAATTCCTACGCGGGCAGGAAGCGCCACAGCCTACGAGGTCTCTAGTCTCGTAGGGAATATCCACGGCGCCCTGTTGTTTTGATTTGCAAAAAGTCCGACTCCAATCCGGAGCGAATTGGGCTCTCGCTTGGTGCATTGAAACCATTGGGCACGCCGGATATCTACGACGGGCTTAACCAGTGGGTTGTGATGAAGATCAATTTTTGAGTAGAGGTGGGAAACAAATGATGCATCCCGGTCTCGGGCCAATCTTCGTACACCAACGCTGATGCATGGCCTTCGGCCGGATCGTGTCGAGCCAACCGGACTCGCGTGGGGATTCTTGGCGTTCACAGCGTCACGTTCTTGGGATCGATCCCGTAGTTCTCCTGAGCCGCTGAGTTATAGGAGGAAGTCCGGGCGTCTGCTGATCTTCGGCGCTCGGCAAAAGTGACCCACCTATGCTTTCTTAAAGTGACCCACCCGAAGAACAGGATTCGGAACAGGATTTGAAGCAGAGGATCTTATTGCTGCTGGGCAGTGGGAATGCGGGAACCTTCGACAGCGGT
>WNGO01000070.1_pt1 | contig 59318 bp, 46 predicted proteins | sample 5400511 | NCBI WGS metagenome assembly WNGO01 (sample SAMN13153380, study PRJNA577476) | soil metagenome | isolation source: 20 cm soil or saprolite under Garry oak tree replicate 2 | place: USA:California | collected 2016-06-15 | reverse complement strand
CAGATTCTACAGATTTTGAGTCTGACGCTTTTTGAGAAAGTGCCGATTTTACAAGCACTTGAGACCTTGGACTCCCGAGAGAATCTAGTCGTCGATCCGAACCAATTGATTCTCTTCAACTTATAACCGGACAGCAGTGACTTCAGATAAGCCACATTCGATTTTTTCTGTTGCCCACAGCACAGCGAACCGTTCTGCATCACCAGCCAGTTTTCATGGTCCGGCCGACACCGCGCTTGGAAGGGCATCACATCTGGCGGTAGACTAAACGAAACTGTGTCACCTATCAGAGGGTTTCGATGAAACTTCCGTCAGCATTGGCGCTTGCCGTGAGTTGGCTCTTTTCGGCCGACTCCTACTGCCAGTCCCACCCTCAACCGGCACGCTCCCCCCAGCACGAACAGACCGCGCATGAGAAGACGAAACACGGGTTGCTTCAGGCGCTCGAGCAGGATCCCGACAACAAGAGAGCCTTATTCGAGCTTGGCAGGCTAATGGTGGAGGAGGCAGATTTCGCGTCAGCCACACCGCTATTTCGAAAGTATGTTGTGATTTCGCCGGCTGAACCGGGAGCCTGGGCATACCTGCTCCGTTGCGCCGTGGGTCAACACGATGTGCGTGCGGCCGACGCCGCGCAGCGCCAAATCGAAATGTTGGCACCGACAAACTTCGCTCTGCATGCACAGGCCGCCTGCTGGCTGGCCGGTTCCGGGACTTCCGAAGTGACTGGGCGCGAGTTCGAGCTGGCAATGTCGCTGGCGCCCAAACAAACCAGGAGCGGGGCCCTTTGGTACTCACGTTTGGGACAATGCTACGAGCACGCGCAGGACCCAAATCGGGCCGCACGTGCTTTCCAGGCCGCTATTGATCTTGATCCAGATACTGAGACTCACTACTTCCGTCTGGCGCATCTGCTCTCCAGAGAAGGCAAGGTCGGTCCTGCCTCGGAAATAATGGCCAGCGCGGTAGAGCACTTCCCACGATCCGTGACGACTCGTGTCGAAGCTGGAAACATTGAACTGGAGGCCGCCAATCCAGAGCGGGCCCTGGAAGTACAGCACCAGGCGGCCACACTGGACCCCCAATTCCCCGGGGTCCTGTCGCTGCTAGGAAGGATCCAGTTGATACAGCGGCGTTACCCGGAGGCCATTGCAACGCTTGAGCAGGCTGCCAGAGTTGCGCCCACCGATGCGGCCATCCATTTCTATGCCGGCCAGGCGTGGATGAAAACGGAACAAGGAACAGAGCTCGCGATCGAACACTTCAAGCGCTCTCTTGAGCTGGATGCGAACCGCGCCAGTACGTACTACTGGCTCGGTTCACTTTATTTTCATCGCGACCACGATTACCGGGTCGCAGTGCGATACCTGGACCAGGCAGTTGACCGCGCACCGGAACTGGAAGCCGCTCACCAGATGCTCATCCAGGCCTACAAGAGGTTGGGCGAGGACGCAAAAGCTGCCGGGCAGCTTCGACGCTACGAAGAGATTGTTCAAAAAAGAACCAAAGTTGAGACTCCGGAATGAGAGGCTTCCAGCTGGTTCGAGCTTTGGTCCTGGGCCTGGGTCTGCTGGCAACACTCGCAACCGGAGTGGATCCGATTCAGTTTGAAGAAGGCCCACCGGCACAATTTGTCACTCGGACGGGCCGCACGGCGCGAAAGTACTTGCCGCAAACCATGGCCGGCGGAGTCGCGGTCTTCGATTACAACAACGATGGTCTGTTGGATATCTACGTCGTAAATGGCGCGACCATGCCCGATCTGGTGAAAGATGGTCCGCAGTACTCCAACCGCCTCTTCCGCAACGACGGTGATGGCACGTTTACGGACGTAACCGACACAGCTGGAGTGGCCGGCCAGGGCTTCAACGTCGGGGTGGCCATCGGTGACTACGATAACGACGGCTTTGAGGACATCTTCGTGACCGGCGTGCACCGCAACACTCTCTATCACAACAACGGCGACGGGACTTTCACCGACGTTACAGAACGCGCGGGGCTAGCACGTCCAGATCCCCAAGATGGAAAGTTGTGGGCCGTGGGTGCGACCTGGGTGGATTACGATCGCGACGGACTGCTCGATTTATTCGTCGTGAACTACGTTCAATGGGATCCGAAGACCGAACCGGTTTGCGAGAAGGGCGGCTTGCCGGACTTCTGCTATCCGCGCGCTTACACCGGCGTGCCAAACTCGCTGTTCCACAATAACGGCGACGGAACATTTGCAGACGTTTCTGTGCCTTCCGGTATTCGCAAGGTCGTCGGCAAGGGCATGGCAGTTGCTGCGGCCGACTTCGACGGCGACGGCTGGCCGGATTTGTTCGTTTCAAACGACACGTTGCCTAACAGCTTGTTCCTGAACCAGCGCAACGGCACGTTCAAAGAGGCCGCAATCGAAAAAGGCGTTGCGTTCACAGAAAACGGCGCGGCTATCTCTGGGATGGGCGTGGACGCCCGGGACATCGACAACGACGGCCTCCCGGACATCTTCGAAACTGCATTGCTCAACGAGACCATGCCGCTGTTTCGCAACCTGGGTCGGGCGGGCTTCGAGGAGATCACTTTTGCGAGCGGAGTTGCGCACGCCTCGCTGGCGAAAACCGGGTGGAGCAACGGGATTTACGACTTCAATAACGATGGACGCAAAGATCTGTTCGCCGCCTGCGGCCACGTGATGGATGCTCAAGGCAGTCTGCGCGCCGCGGTTCCACAGACCAATATCATCTTCGCGAATCTGGGCAAAGAGCAGTTCGCCGATGTCTCGGCCTCGGCGGGTGTCGCGCTTGCCCGTAGAGGCGTACACCGAGGTGCGGCCTTTGGTGATTTGGACAACGATGGCCGCGTTGATGTGGTCCTCACGGAACTCGATGGGCCGCTGCGCATCCTACACAACGTCAGCCCGGCACCTAATCACTGGCTGCTCATCCGGACAATCGGAAGGAAGAGCAACCGTGATGGCATTGGAACGCGCATTCGCCTGGTCACGGAAGACAGCGTCCAATACAATGCCGTCGGCACGGGCGTCGGTTATGCCAGCAGTTCCGACGTGCGCGTTCATTTTGGCCTCGGCCGGCGAGCGCTGGTGCAGGAGCTTGAATTGTTCTGGCCCAGCGGTACGCACCAAGTTCTCAAGAACGTGAAAGCCGACCAGGTGCTCACAGTTCGTGAGCCGTAAGAGATTCGCGGGATAGGAACGATGCTGACACGCAGGGATTTTGCAAAGCGGGGCTTGATGTGCGGCAGTGCGCTGCTGGTTGGATTCGAAGAGGCGACATGGCCAATAGTCAGCGCCTCCCGGTTGAAAAACCGGTTTGATGATGACTTCTCTGGCGGCAAGCAACTTGGCGTCGTGGATTTTGTTCACTCGCGACCTTTGGAGATGGACGAGGCGCAGGGGAGCGAACTTGACGGCAGGTTGTACACGGACTTGTCGAAGCTCTCGCTACAAGAGCCGGTCATACCGACTGAACAATTTTACATTCGCACGCGTGTTTCCAGGTTACTGGCGGACGTGAAATTGTGGCGACTACGCGTCGATGGACTGGTGGACAAGCCGGGGAGCCGCATGATCGAAGAGTTGCGGAGCGCGGCGAAGCCACTGGGCCTGCATTTGATGGAGTGCGCGGGGAACGTGCCGTTGACGAACTTTGGAATGATCAGCGTGGCTGGTTGGGGCGGCGTGCCTCTCGCTGATATCCTGGAGAACAGCGGCGTGAAGTCCGAGGCGTCGCGCGTGCTGGTCACTGGATTCGATCAGTACGCTACAAAATCAATGACTTCCGTTCCGGGTGCGAGCTGGGTCTTCTCCATCGGCGACGTCAAGACAGCGGGAGCTTTCCTGGCAACGAAAATGAACGGCAACCTGTTGACGGCCGATCACGGCGCGCCGATTCGGCTGGTCGTACCAGGCTGGTATGGTTGCACGTGCATCAAGTGGGTGAGTGCGATTTCATTCTTGGACGATACTGCGGAAGCTACGTCACAGATGCAGGAGTACGCGGGACGAACTCATCAGAAAGGCGTGCCTGCACTGGCGCGCGATTTTCAGCCGGCAACCATCGATCAGGCAGCTATGCCGATTCGAATCGAGAAATGGCTCGTCGGAGAGAAGATCAAATACCGAGTAGTGGGGATCGCGTGGGGCGGAAATACCCCGGTCAAGTCGCTGATGATCCGTTTCAATCCGGAAGAAGACTACGTAGCCGTGGACCATTTTGTCCAAACGAAGAATGACCCCTGGACACCATGGATGCACGCCTGGTCGCCGAAGGAACCGGGGACATATTCGATCCGGCTCATGGCGAAAGATCCGGCGATTCGAACCAGGCGGCTGGATTCCGGATACTATGTCCGGTCCGTCGAGATTTCAGAAGTTTAATGTTATTTGCGCATGTTCCTAGTCAAAAAAAGGTGAACGCGTGAATCGATCGTGCGGTCTAAGGATTGCGCTGGTGGTCGTGAGTCTGCTTGCGTGCGCGGAATTGCCAGCACAGCAATCGCCGCATCAAGGGCATACCAACGTCGGCCCAGTTCCGCTGGAAATCCTGCAGCGTCCAGTGACACTGCGCACAGGGATTGGCGAGCTCCATGAAAAAGTGTCCACGCGTTCGCCTGAGGCACAATCCTTCTACGATCAGGGGCTTGCGTACGTGCATTCCTACGTGTGGATGGAAGCCGCGCGCTCGTTCCATCAGGCGTTGCGCGTGGACCCGAATCTTGGCATGGCGTACTTAGGCCTGACCGATGCGTTCATTGGTCTTCAGGACGTTGCGACGGCGCGCGCTACGCTGGAGCGCGCCAAGGCTCTGGAAAAAGGAATGAGTGAACGCGAGCGAACTTGGCTTTCCATCCGCGAAGGAGAACTCCAATACGCCGAGGACTCCGGCAATCCCAATGGCTATACGGCATACCGCAGGGCGATCAACGACGCGCTCAAAGCAAATCCGAACGATCCCTGGCTGTGGATTCAGCGCGGATTAGCGGATGAAGGAAATCCCTTTACTCATGGGCAAGCCGGCGGGCCGGATGCGCTCGCATTTTACAGAACGGCGCTGGCGCTGGCGCCCGGGAATCTTGCGGCTCATCACTATTGCGCCCACTCGTACGAAAACATGGGTCGGTCAAAAGACGCGCTTGAAGAAAGCGCCCTGTATGCGCGAATGGCTCCCGCGATTCCGCATGCGCACCACATGCACGGGCACGCATTGATGCGAACGGGACGGACCGAGGAAGCTATTGTCGAATTTCTGAAGACGAAGGAACTGGAAGAAAATTACTATCGATCAGAGAAGATTCCGGCTCGTTATGACTGGCACCACGCCCACAACCTTACTTTGCTGGCGGTGAGTTACCAGTCGCTAGGGCAAATGAAGTCCGCTGAAGCTCTTTTTCACGAAGCATTTTCTTCGCCGGCCTACACGGATTTTCTGGAGTACAACCGCAAGTGCTGGCCGGAGTTTCTGCTTAGCCGGCGGCGATATCAGGAGTCGCTGGCCGCCGCGCGCGAGCTTACCCAGAGTGCGTGGCCGCTGGCGCGCCTTGCAGGCCACACGTTGGCGGGCCAGGCTCTGCTCGGAGCAGGTTCGGTTGCGGAGGCCAAGGAGGAGCTGACTCTGGCAGAGAGGGAAACGGAACGGCTTCCAGCAAGAGCGGTCGCAGCACTTCCCTATCCAACGACGCTTCGAACGGATATTTTGCTGCAAGAGAAGAACACGGCCGAGGGTGAACCACTGGCCATGGATGTGGCTAAGTCCGTGCTGGCAATGCCCGGCCCGGACGCGTGGATGGCTGCCGTATTTGGGCTGGAATCGATGGCGCAGAGCGCCCGCAACGCTGGCGATTGGGATCTGGCCGGTTTCTTGGCCCAGCAGATGATTCTGCACAACCTGAACTATGCAGGAGGCCACTTCGCATATGGCCTCGCAGCAGAGCACGCCGGCAAATCAAGCGAGGCGCGTCAAGCCTTTGCCACCGCCGAAAAACTTTGGGGCAAAGCAGATCGAGATTTGCCGGAGTTGGAACAAATTCATAAGCAACTCGCTGCGCTCCGCTGAGCAGAAAGGCGCATCTTACAGGAAATGTGGATCAACGCCGTCAAGCAGCGCAGGCCAATAGATTCGAATGAAGCCTCATCCTGGTTCTTCGAGCAGCCGTATCACACGGAGCACAAAATTACTTGCGATCTGATTCACTCAGCCGAACGATGGCTTTCCGCGCCCGATCCGCATCGCGCCCCTTTGGATCTTCATCGAGATACAGTTGATACTCTTTCACAGCCTCACGCGGCTGCTGTGTGGCCTCTAGCGAGAGCGCGGCGACGATGTGCACGCCGGCGAGTCCCAGGTGGGGAACCGCGTGCGCCTTGCGCGCATGAGCAATCGCATCGCCGAACTTGTGAATGAGAAGCTCAGCATTCGAAGCGGAGCTGAGAGCCCAAACATTGAGAGGCTCCCCGTCTAGGGACTTGACCAGAAAGGCGTCTGCCTCTTCGTATTTTTTTTCAGCGAAAGAAATGCGCGCAAGGTTCCTGTACGCTGCGGGGAAATCGGGATTCAGCTCGATGGCTTTGGAAAATGACTCCCGCGCGGCGTCCATCTCATTCAATTCCACTTCAACCATTCCGAGGCCGTTATAGGCCAGGTCGTACCGCGGATACTCACGAATGGCGGATTCGAACAGCGCGCGGCTCTCTTGCCAGTGCTGCTGACGCATAGCGTCGCCAGCCTGTTCGAAGGCTTTGCGCGCCGACGCGGGGACGCGCAGGCGCAGCGCAGCAACCGTGCCTCCCGGCAGGGTTTCGTTAGTGCGCCGATCAGCATCTACATGACGAACGCGGATGCGCTCGACATGCGACGTTTCATTGCGCGAGATCTCGAATTCGCCTTCGTAAGTTTGGATGTTAGGTCCGGTGATTCGAACGCGATGTACACCTGATAGCGTCCGGAAGATTACTGCGCCCGCGTCGTCCGCAAGCTTTCGATCCATTGCGCCGCCGGATCCGAGGGCGTCCATGAGATCAACCGTAACGTTCGTGGCTTTTTCGACATCGCCATCAACCGTAACAAACAGGCGCAGTACAACGGGTTGGGCGGACAAAGGAGACTGCCTTTGAGCGAGGCAAACGCTGGCAACGGCGAGACTGACCAAAAGGCCGTGTAAGACACGCCAGATGAGCACGGGAAAAGTTGCACAAGGTGTGGCCGAGATCAATCGCAGAAGCACAGCAGACAAATAGTAATGCTCAATGGATGAAAAAAGAAAGGGGCCGGTTGTTACGCGGCCCCTTGAGAATTGAGGAGGTTAGAAGATGAAGCGGATCGCCAACTGCATGTTTCGGGCGCCCTGGAACACCGTGGCCATGCCGTAGCGGTTCGCCAGCGTGCGCGGCGACTGAACGCCCGCAAATGTTGCCGTTCCGTTCAGCGCATCCACGAAGTTGAAGCCGTTCATGACTTTGCCCCAATCCGTGCGTGGATCCCCGCTGAAGCGCGATGCCCGCGTGGGGTTGATCAGGCCGGTGGCTATGACGTTTTCATTGAACGCCGTGGCGGTGTGATTGTTAAGCAGGTTAGTGATATTGGCTTCGAACTTGAGCCTCATGGCCTCGTGAGTCTTGCTCACGGGGATCTCATGCGTCAGGTTGAAATCCGTCTGGAAGTATGGATCAGTACGGGCATTGGTGTCGATGCTATCCAACACAATGGTGCCGGTGGGATCCCGGTGAAAACTCGCCATACTGCCACGCTTGATCCACTGGCATGCCGAACCAGTACCCACAACCGACAGGCACGTATTGATTGGCGAACCCTGGAAAGCAGTCTGGCTCAAGCCGAACACCGTTGCTTGTCCCCTAAACCACTTTTGACGATAGTATCCATAGATCGTGGCAGTATTGGGGCGGTCCGTTGCGAGTGGTCCGTAATCGGGCGAACCGTCCGCATTATAGGTCATGTTGGGCAGGTCAAACGCGCGTCCATTGTTTGGCGAGTGACGCCCGCCACCTCCATCGGTTGGATCGGTGTTCGTCAGCCCCGCGTAGTTTCCACGGAGCTTGCTGTAGGTGTAGGAGATCGCACCGAACCATTTAGCGGTGGGACGCCTGAGAAGACGAAACTCCACGCCGTCGTAGTTACGGACGGGCGGCTGAACGGCCGGGCATTCGGCGCAGAACGGTCCACCATTCGAGGTTGTAAGCAGGTAGTTGTTGCCGTTCGCATCAGGGATGACGACCGGACGGTGCAGTACATCCGCAAAGGGTTGGCCCGGGTTCCCGATGTAAAATCCGAGGCTGTCCGTGATGGACATATCCTCGATGGTATTGTCGAGACGCTTTCGAGAGTAACGCGTCTCTAAACTCCAGTTCGGGTTGATGGCCCAGTCGACACCAGTGACGACCTCATGTTGCTTCATCGGCTTCATAATGGGATCAATCGCCGGGTCCCGCGGGTCCGCCTTGGTAGCCCGGAAATCCACATTTTCGACGAAGCGACCCGCGGTCACGCCCGGAGCCGGGCCTGTCGGCGTGCAGGCGTGCGGAGCTGGCGCGCCACCGTTGACGCTCAAGAGGGGAGCAGTCGGAGTAATGGTGGCGTAGTTGGTTGAATCCAAGGTATAAACGCAATCATGCCAGTAGTCGCTGCCGAAGGAGCCACGGGCCAAGCCCATCTTCATGATGTCGTAGAACTGTCCATAGCTAGCGAAAACCTTAACCTTGCCATTATGAAACAGGTCATAGGCGCCGCCGATGCGGGGCGCAATTTTGTCGCTGAATCCGAAGTGCACGGTTGGGAAACGGGCCGGATCATAGGGGGGCTGGTCTTCTTCATCGAAACGGACGCCAAGGTTCAGAGTGAGTCCTTTGCCCACAGTCCACGAATCCTGGACGTAAAGAGCATTTGCAGTCTGCTGATCAGCACCGGTATTATCCACGCCGTCCCGCACGATATAGAAACCAAATTGGCCCTGACAGCCGGCGGCGGTCGCGTTCGCAGCTCCGCCAAAGGCCGGATTCGACGCATTCTGTGCGATGATCGGGTCGCAGATCGTGGTACTGGTCACTGGTGAGTACGCCGTGGCCCAATTCAGCAGGACCTGGGCGGTATTGAATGTTCCAAGGGTGTTGTTGTACTGCGATTGGTGGAAATAACCGCCTTTGAAGGTGTGGCTACCCAAGAATCTCCCCACGAAATACGATACATCCACGTTGAAGGTCTTGCGCTTGTAGGCGTCAAAGAACACTGTGAAGGTACTAGGAATATTGGAAAAGGGCGTGGTGTTCACCAAAGGAGCGGAGAAACCACCGGAAGTGATGGTCGTGTTGTTGGCCGGAGTTGTAAGACAAACTCCCCCGGTTTCGCCCGGCGTTGCCAGTGGTGCCAAGTTAACGTCCGTCGTACAGGGATTAAAATTCGGATCGCCTTTCTTGTTGCCCAGGGGCCGGTTGTTGGCGTCAACGTTTCCATTGTTGCCCACGACCGAGGTGCTGTAATTCCACTGTGTTCCGGTTGGCTTGCCGCGCTGCTCGTTGTTAGAAAAGAAGTAGCCATACCTGGCGCTCACCACCAACCTTGAAGTTGGCGTCCAGTCACCGCCAAAAGTGTAAACCGACAGCGGGTTGACCGACCCGTTGTCCGAGCGCAAGGTGTTCGGATCGGTCGAGGCACCGGTGTTAACTTGGCCGTACGCACTATCCGGGCTGCCCAGGGTTCCTTTTGTCCGGGAATATGAATAGTTCCAGCCGGCGAAGAGGTTTAGCGAATTTAGCAGGCGATAATCCAACTTCGTGTAAGCATTGTGCTGGATAAAGTTGCTGCTAAGCGTGCGAGGACCTGGGTTGTTTCCGGTGAAAGTGGTAGTCCGACTAATCGTGTCAATCGTGGGGATGTAACTTGTGTACAAGAACAGGCGATCCCTGAAGATCGGGCCAGCAATTTGGAAGCCGGGCTCGAGGATGCGCCGCTTGTCCTTGTTCGGCACGTAGTACTCGGGTGTGCCGTCCAGACGCGTGGAAGAGTTAAGACCCGGCTTAGTCGGGTCCAGACGAAGACCGCAGACTGTACTGAAACCGGCAAATGTGCCTGCACCGCCTGAGGTGTAGCCGCTCGCGCAGGGATCGTTGGCGTTCAGCGCGTTCGTGCGTAAGTAAGTCAGGAACTCCCCGTGCCAGACGTTGGAACCGCGTTTGGGAATGGCGTTAATGACGCCACCCAGCGCGCCGCCGTACTCGGCCTCGAAGCTGCTGGACTTGATCTGAACTTCCTGGATGAAATCGGTTTGGAAGTTCTTGCCGACACCGCCGTTCTGAATATTGGTAGTGTTGATGCCATCGATCAGGTAAACATTCTCACTGTCGCTTGCGCCGTCGATCTGGAAACCGCCGGCGCGGCTAGATGTACCACTTTGCATCGGCTCCTGTCGCGCGCCCGGAGCAAAGGGAATTACCGATTGGAAAGAGCGTCCCTTCGGAATACTCGTCAGCTCATCTTGCGTAACCGTGACCGCGACCTTACTTTGAGTCACGTCCACGGCAGGCGCCTCGCCTCGAACTTCTACGACTTCGCTGGCGGTACCCATTTCCAATTGGGCGTCGATATTTGGCAAGCGGCCCACATCGAGCGAAACGCCTTCGCGCTTCAAGACGCGAAAACCCTTTGCGGTTACGGTCAACGTATAGGCGCCAGGCGGAAGACTTGAAAAGCGGTAAAACCCACTCGCATCAGTTTCCGTTGTCTTCGAACCTAGCGCCGGGCCGGAAATCTCTACTGTCGCACCCGCAATGACCGCGCCGGTTGGGTCCTTCACATACCCTTGAACTCCGGCCGTTGTTTCCTGCGAAAACAGTGCGGTTGGAATCAAAGCGAACACACAACACAGAGCAACCACCACCAAAACCACTCGTTTGCTTAGCATGCATCTACCTCCTGGTTGGGCCATGCCTATGACCCACCTGAACTGCGCACACCCCGACTTCCGAACCGTCAAAGTAACAACAGGAAGAATTTTGGAGGACGCCATAAATCCGAAATCCACTCGCAAAGTAGACCTTGGCTGACAAGAGAGCAAATTCCGTGCCAGCACAACTCAACCTGGTAAGTTCTCAGTTCTTCGTGATTTATACGGTCGTTAGCTAGAATGAACGCGCGAGTTATCTATGTCTGGCCGTAGTTTCATACGGACTTTCATAGATATTATGCCGTGGCTCCCTTCGCCGTGATTGCGTGGTTCAAGACCTCAATGGCTAATGGCCCCAAATGCTCGAACCATGCGCAACCAACCAATTCCAAGGCTCACCGACCGTGTAACCACAAGATTCTATGCGGGATATATATTGTCGCCGAATGGTTTGTCAACACATTTCTACTCCCCACACGCAAATAAACTGCAGCTAAATAGAATCTAAATCATGAACGCTTGTACGTACTAGAAGCTTGTTTCGGATGCCCGAAGAGGCCGAGATGAGAAGACGGGACTCTTAATTGGCCTGGTAGACCGTGCGGCCGCCGACGACGGTGCGCAGGACGCGCGTCTTGGTGAACTGGGCGGGCGGAACTTTGGTGAGGTCGTTCGAAAGGACGATGAAGTCGGCGTACTCGCTCTCTTTCAGCTCGCCCTTCTTCCCCTCTTCAAATTGCGCGTAAGCGGATCCAGAGGTGTACGCACGAATGCAATCCGCTAGCGAGATTTTCTCCTGCGGCTCCCAGCCGTTCTTTGGACCACCATCCGGACGTTCGCGCGTCACGCAAGCGTACAAGCCGCGAAACGGGCTGATCGGCTCCACGTTGTAATCGGTGCCGAACGCGAGCCGAACGCCGTTTTTCAGCATGCTGGCCCAAGCGTAGGCGCCGATGATCCGCTCACGCCCGATGCGATCCTCCGCCCAGCGCATGTCCGTGGTCTGATGCGAAGGCTGCATGGACGCGATCACGTGGAGTTCCGCGAAACGCGCGAAATCCATCGGCGCGACCACTTGCGCGTGCTCGATGCGGTCGCGGCGGTCGCGCCGCCCGTTAGCCTTGGCCACCGCCTCGAAAACATCCAGTGCAATGCGATTGGCACGATCGCCGATGGCGTGGAACGCCAACTGAAACCCGGACTTGTCCCGCTGAATAGCCATCGCTTTCAGCTTCTCTGGATCGTTGGTGAGGATTCCCCTCGTAGAGGGATCATCGGAATAGGGCTCAAGCATCGCCGCAGTGCGTGAACCTAGGGCTCCATCGGTGAACGCTTTTAGGGCGCCCGTTTTCAGCCAAGGATCCTTGGTGCCGCCCTGCGCCTGCCTATTCTGCAACTCATTGAGAGGGAGGTCGAATGGCAGCCACTCCGTAATTCGAACAGTAAGTTTTCCCTCTTCCTTCAAGTCGTGATACACCTGAAAATCCGCCCAGTCGGAATAATCCTGAACGGAAGTCACACCGTTGCTGGCGACATGCTGAAGGACCAGTTCAATTCCCTTGCGGCGTTGCTCAGCAGTGGGATCGGGAATCCGCACTCTGACCAGAGACATCGCCGCGCCTTCTTTCAGCATTCCCGTTGGCTCGCCAAGTCCATCGCGTTCGATTTCACCGCCGGGCGGATTGGGAGTGGTCTTGTTAATTTCCGCGCTTTTGAGCGCCAGCGAATTCGCGACGGCCACGTGGCCGGAAATGTGCGTGAGGATGACGGGGTTCTTGGGCGCGACGGCATCGAGTTGCTGGCGATTCGGGAACCGCTTTTCCGGCCAGAGTGTGTGGTCCCAACCGCCGCCGGTGATCCATTCGCCTTCTTTGTGACGGGCGACGGCAGCCGCGACGCGCTTTTGCATTTCCTCAACGGATGGCACGCCGGTTAGCGGGACGGCAAGTTCATCCGCGGCGGCGCCGCCCAGATGCACGTGCGCATCATTGAAGCCGGGCATTACAAATTGGCCATCGAGCTGGATCGTCTCCGCGCTTTCCTGGCTGCCGCCGCAATCAAGCAGGATGTGGGCCATCTTGCCAACGCAGGCGATCTTCCCCTCGCTAACAGCGATAGCTTCGGCCCACGGTTGCGCAGGGTCGTTGGTGTAAATACGGCCGTGGACGTAATAGACCAGGTGCGGACCTCTTTGCGCGACGCTGGTATTCGCGTGGAATGTCACGAAGAGGGCAACCACCGCAAACGGGAGGATTCCGGCAAGGAGCCGAACGCAATTCGTCCGGAACTTCATCGAGATTTTTCCTCCGCAACTCCGGAAACTCCAAGAACGGTTAGAAGCGCACGTTTCAATCCGGCTTCACGGCCCGCGGAATCGTACCATTCCTGAAGCGAGTGGGCCCCGCCGCCGTTGCCACCCGCACCGATGGAAACGGCCTCGATTCCCAGGGACAGTGGAACATTCGCATCGGTCGATGAGCGTTCGATGCGCGACTGATTGCCGACAAACTCGTCGGCGGCGCGAAGTGCAGCCAGGAGCGGCGAATCCGCAGCCAATTCTCCGCCCGGACGGCTGCCGAGCAGTTCGACCTTCCATTCCAGTTTGCCCTTGGAACGGTCGCGCGCCGATTCCATCTCGTCGCGCACACCCGCGACGATGCATTCGCGAAGCGCCGATTCAAGTCGCGCAAGTTCGTCCTCACTTTCCGAGCGAATGTCAACTTTCAGGCGCGCTTCATGGGGAACGGAATTCACGGATGTGCCGCCTTCAATCTGGCCGATGTTGAACGTAGTGCGCGGGCTGGCCGGAACTCTTGTATTGATGAAACGCACGGAGCCGCGGACCAGCGCGTTGATGGGATTGGGCATGCCGAAGTCCGACCAACTGTGGCCGCCCGGGCCGGTGATCAAGGCTTCGAGCCGGCGCGAAGCCAGAGCCTTCGTGGTCACATGATCGGTGCCGGAACCGTCAAGCACCACTACCGCTTTCAGTTTCCCGCGATAGCTATCGACAATCGCGCGCATGCCGCGTAGATTGCCTTCGCCCTCTTCGCCGACGTCGCCCACGAATAGAATGGTGCGCTGTGGTTTGACGCGTGCGGACTGCACGGCACGCGCCAGCGCCAGGAGAGCCGCCACGCCGCTGCCATTGTCGGAGATTCCCGGCGCGGTCATGCGCGTGCCATCACGGTGCACTTTCACGTCGGTGTCTGGGGGAAAAACGGTGTCGAGGTGTGCGGCGACAACGACAATCTCTTTTTCATTCGCGCCGCGAAGTTCCCCAATAACGTTGCCAGTTTTGTCGATCTGTGCCGCTAGGGCCGCTTCCGTCAGCAGTTCCTTGATCGCTGCCGCCCGTTGCGCTTCCTGAAACGGTGGCGCGGGAATTTCCGTAATACGCGCCTGCTGGTCGTTGATCCAAGAAATGTTTGGCGTGAACCAATCGAGAGCCGCGCGGACTCGTGCGTTGTCGGAAAGCCGCGAAACTTGGGCCTGGCGAGGGGCATGGGGAGGAGCAGCGGAGCGAGCCGGCATACTGAGAAGAATAACGCAAACGAGAGCGCGTTTCACCGTCGGCTTACAACAGCGTTTTCCGCTCAATTGCGTGCGGCCTCGGTGCACAGGGCGAAGACTTCGTCATCGGTGAGAACGCGCGAGGAGTGCTTGGCGGCGTCAAAGATGCGCGTGACCGTCGCGTCATCGGCGGGAATGCGATGCTTCTCCAGCCAGAACAGCACGTTGGATTTGCCGCTCATCGGGCCGATCTCGATTACCTGGTCGAGTCCGAAAAGATGCGCGGGCACCCCACTGTAGACAGCGTTGGCAAGTTCGAGGTCATTTTTTCGAAATGCCTTGATGAGCGCGGCGGCGTGAACTCCGGTCGCGGTGCGAAACGCATCATGGCCGACGACCGGATAATTCGGTGGAATCCTCGTGTGCGTGGCTTTTGCGACTTTCTCACAATACTCCTTGAGCCGGGAGAGGTCCTGCTCGATAAGCCCCATGAGGCGAAGATTCACGAGCATTAATTCCATGGGCGTGTTGCCGACGCGTTCGCCAAGGGCGTTGGCCGCGGCGTGGACCTGGTGCGCACCGCCCGCGACCGCCGCCAGCGAATTCGCGATGGAGAGGCCGCGATCGTTGTGGCCATGCCAATCAATGCGAATTCTTCCGCCTGACGGCTTCACAACTTCCTCGACGGCAAATCTCACGAGATTGAACGCGCCGTTCGGAGTTGCATGGCCAACCGTGTCACAGAGCACGATCGCGCGTGCGCCGTTTCGAATGGCGGTCAAGTAGAGGCGTTTCACGGTTTCAGGATCGGTACGAATCGTATCCTCGGTAACGTACATGGATGGAAGCCCGTTCTCGACCGCGAACCTTACGGCTTTTTCTGTCGTGCGCTCGAGATGATCGACCGTCCAGTCTTCCACGAGCCGGCGGATCGGGCTGGAACCAAGGAATGTTGCGGCTTCAATGGCGATGCCCACGCTTTGCGAAATCTCCACGATGGGACGAATGTCATTTTCATGCGTTCGCGCCGCGCAGTTGGGCTTGATCTTCATGCGATGGGTCGCGATTTCGCGGGCCAGCGCTTCGGTGTGCGCATAGGCGCGCGGCCCGGCTCCGGGAAGGCCGATGTTGACGGAGTCGATTCGCAGGGATTCCATCAGGTGCAGGATTTCGATTTTTTCTTCGATAGTGGGGTCGAAGACGGAAGGATTCTGCAACCCGTCTCGCAGCGTTTCATCATCCAGCAGCACGCGCGTACCTGCGGGAATCACCGGCGGCGTGGCGGTGTTCCAGTCGTAAATCCATTCGTTCTGCGGCACGGCAGGCCTCGAGTGCTGCGGAATCGTAAACTCTAGTTGCGTAACGTATAGCTCTGCGGCTGCTGCGCTGGATCGGGGCGATACAACGTCTTGCAGAATTCGCAGCGATAGATTTCCGCTTTCGCACCAATTACCGCCGCCACTTCCTTCGGATAATCGTAGTAGCGCTTCAAGTGGCCGTTGCAGAGCTTGCCCTTCTCATCTTTTTCATCGCATGCCCGCTGTTTGGGCTTGCGCGTTTTGATTTTGGGTGACGCCGTAGTCTCTTCAGGCATGGAGGTCCTCTCTAAAATCCGTGGTCGCGGAAAAACGTTTTCATGGCGCTGCGCGCGTTTCGCAGCTTCGCGGCAATGCCGCCGGAAAATTCGAATTGGAGAAAAGCATCTGCGGCGCGCTCCAGGTCTGGCCCGTAGCGGTACCACCAGGGCTTTTCGCTCCGCGGCAAGCCATCGACATCAATATATTTCATTTGCACCATTTCGAGCAGTCCGGCCTTCCCATGCGTGCGGCCCCAGCCGCTCGCGCCACATCCGCCGTGCGGTGCTTCCGCAATTCCGAAATAGCTGATCGCGTCGTTCACCATAACCGCGCCTGCACGCAGTTCCGTTGCAAGCGCCATTCCTCGAGCTTTGTTCTTTGTCCAGATGCTCGCAGCGAGCGCGAACGGCGAATCGTTAGCTTGCGTGATCGCTTGCTTGGCATCACGCACAACTTGAATTGCGAGGATCGGCCCGAACGTCTCTTCTTGAAACAACCTCATCGAAGAATCGACGCCCACGATGACCGTAGGCTCAAAAAAGTTAGGGCCAAGCTCAGGGCGCGCGCTGCCACCGCACGGCACGTTCGCACCGCGCGAAACAGCATCGTCAAGTAAATCAATCATGCGCCGCACATGTTCTGGACGAATCAACGGACCCACGTCCGTCGTAGGATCGCTGCCCGAACCGAGCCGGAGCTTTTTCGTTTTTTCCACACAAAGAGTGATGAATCTCTCTGCTGCGGGTTGCTCGACAAACAGCCGCTCTACGGAGAGGCAGACCTGTCCACAGTTCGTATAGCTCCCCCATACGGCAGCGCTGGAAACCACCTCCAGGTCCGCGTCCGCCAAAACGATCATGGCATCTTTGCCGCCAAGTTCGAGCACTGAGGGGATCAGCCTTTTTGCGCAAGCCTCGGCAACGCGTCGACCCGTGGCCACGCTGCCCGTGAACAGGACTTTGTCCGGCGAGGCATCGATTAAAGCCTGGCCGACTTCTCCCCCGCCTTGGACAATTGTGACTAAGTCTTTCGGAAAGCCGGCGTCAACGAAAAGTTTCTCGATGAGGGTGCCGCATTGTGGCGTGAAGTCGCTCGTCTTGCACACCACTGCATTTCCGGCTGCGACCGCCGGAATGATCTGACTGAACGGGATTGCCAGTGGATAGTTCCAAGAAGAAATGATAGCGATCACACCGAGCGGTTCGTAAGCGAGATAGCCGCGCTTGGCTTTCGCGGCAGTACTGTGATGCGGAACCCGCCTCGTGCGCAAGGCGCTCGCCGCGTTTTTCGACCAGTATTCCGCTGAGTCGAGAGCAACAAAAATATCCGCAAAGAGCGCTTCCGCGCGTGGTTTGCCGGATTCGCGCACAACGGCATCCGACAATTCATTGCGCGAGGCCATAATCCGATCGCGCAGGCCGTGCAACTTCAGGCACCGATCGCGAATGGGCAACTTTGCCCAGTCACGCTGGACAAGCCGCACACGCGAAACGATCTCCGGCAACGACGATGCCGGGGTTCTCTCAAAATGCGCGAGCACTTCCCCCGTGGCCGGGTTAATCGAAGGAAGCGTGTCGATGGGAATGGCCGTGGCAGCCATAAGCGGGATTCTAACCGATTTTCATCCAGGAAGGTGGCCGCGCCCGTCCAGCTCCCGCAAATAGCTCTCCGTCGCTGCAGCCAGTGGCTCCTCGTCTTAACGGTCGGCCCTCGGAGCAAATAGCTGTAAGTTCTCCGCCTTCCAGCGCATCGCGTCATGGATGCGATTCCGGCCGCTGGGATGGTCGAAGAAAATCCATTCTTCGACTGGCCCGGGATTCATCTTGCGATATTCGCCGAGATGGATAGCACCTTGCGCGAAGCCGTCGGGCTGCCGGCTGGCATTCAGGCCATACATGTCGGCTTCGTGTTCGTTCGCCCGGATATGCGTGTTGAAGAATGGTGTGTACGCGAAGCCACAAAGCGAACCCACAAGAAAAACGAGCGGAAGCACGGCTGTATCGCCGATTCCGCGTATTTTCCAGCGTTCTCCCCACCGACCAAGGGTCCGGTCAAGCGACCAACGAAGCACGGCAAAGAAAATTGCGATGACAACGGAGAAGTAGAGAATGTCTTTGCCGATGTGGTGAAGAACGTAATGGCCCATCTCATGGCCCATGATGGACTGAATCTCTTCACGCGATCCACGGCGCAGGAGATTATCGTTGAGCGTGATGCGCATGGTCCGGCCAAAACCACTGACGTTTGCGCTCATGCGCGTCGTCTGGCGTGAGGCGTCCACTTGATAGACCTTTTGAGCGGGAATCCCATTGGCGCGCGCCATGCTCAAGATGGGTTGCGTGATTCTTGGATCTTCGAGCACAGTAAACTTGTTGAGGAGCGGAAAGATGAAGACCGGCGCAATCATGATGAAGAAAATCAGAAAGACGATCGAAACGCCAGCGCCCCAAATCCACCAGGTTTGCGGCAAGCGGCGAACCACACTGAACAGCGCCATCGAAACAACTCCACCGAGTACCACATTCACCAGAAGGATGATGAGTTGGTCGCCGAGCCAGGGGCCAAGAGTTTGTGTCGCCAACCCGTACTGTCGCTCGCGGAAATACCCTTCGTATAGCGCAAGGGGAGCTCCCAATATCGTCGTGACGATGAGAAACTCCGTCCAATAGATAAACGCTTGCAGAGGCTTGAAGCGCGTCACGCGCTCGGCGAAGTTCCGCATAGCCGCCGACCAGCCAAAGTGCAGTAGCAAAAGATATATGGCCGCAGCATAGAGGAAATCCCAGAGGATGAGCCAGTACCCTCCCTCGAAGTAAGCGTCGGAACGCGAGCTCGCGCTGGCTAGAATCTGCGCGAGGTAGGCCTCCGTTGCTGCATCGGCATCGAAATGCTCGGAAGGCTGCGCTGCGGCTGGAACTTGAATCACGTCCGGCATCACCGTCGCGGGCTTCGCTCCGGGACCTGGCGTTTGCTGTGCGCGGGAACCGCTCACAAATACGAGCAGGGTGAGAACAGCAAACCAGGCAAAGTCTGCCTTGCGCAGAATCATACGTTCTCCTAAGAACAAAGTCCCGGCTGGCCCACACAAACTGGTGCTGAGAGACTGGGCCCAAACCTTGAGTTTTCTGTTTCGTCCAGGGCTACTGGCATCATACGAGCCACGGCTGAAAATAGTCTCTGGACCATAAAGAAAATCTCAGGGTTTCCCCAACCGCCAGGCTTCTTCGTGCTGGACCTCAACCATTACGAGACCTTGAGGCGGAACGGTTGGACCAGATTTCGAGCGATCCCTCACTTCGTACAAACGATCGATGTCCGCAGGCATGAGTTTCCCGCGACCAACATCCAGTAGCGTGCCTACCATTTTGCGCACCATGTAACGAAGGAACGAGCGGCCACGAACGGTGAACACCAGCTCTTCGTTGTCTATAGTTCGCGCCAATTCCGTCGAAAAAATTTCCCGCTCGGTGTCCCTCTCTTTGTCGTCCTCTTCGGATCCGGTTGAAGCCGCAAACGAGGCAAAGTCGTGCGTGCCAATGAACCGCGCCGCCGCATCCCGCATGGTGTCTTCGTCGAGCGGAAACGGGTAGTGCAGCACGTAACGCCAGATCATCGGAGGCACGACTCTCCCGCGATACAAGCGATAGCGGTAAGTCTTGCCTCGCGCGGACCAGCGCGCATTGAAGTCTGGGCCAACTTCCTCCGCGCCCACGATTCGAATCGCGGGCGGAAGCAACGCGTTTAGCGCCCGCTGAAAATCCTGCGCGGAAAGGTGCGATTGTGTTCGGAAGCTGCCGACTTGACCGAGCGCATGAACCCCGGCGTCCGTCCGCCCGGTACCATGCAAAACCACGTTCTCCTGCGTGAGCTGGCGGAGCACCCCAACGATTTCTCCCTGAATCGTGGGCTTGTTGGCTTGCATTTGCCAGCCATGGTAATCCGTGCCGTCGTACGCGATGGTCAGCTTGAAATAACGCATGGAAAGAAAGGTATCAGTTTTCAATTATCCGCGTTCAAAGGAGGGATTGAGTTCCAGCAAGTTCTTGATCAGCGCTAATGCGCAGTGCGAACGAAGCGGCTCCCCGGCTTCACGGCGACGCTGCCTTCGCGGCACAACGGGCAATCTTCTTCCTCGTAGCTGGCGATCGGCAATTGGATCAGCGACTGCGTTTCCACTTCGAAGTCAATTTTTCCGCCGCTACGGTCGATCAGCGCGCCGGCGGCAACCACACGCGCGCCCGCCTCTTCCACCACGCGAATGGCTTCCTGCGTCGACCCGCCCGTCGTCCAAACGTCTTCGACAACCAGCACATGCTGGTCGTGTGCGAGCGAGAATCCGCGCCGCAGCGTCATCATGCCGCTGGCGTCGCGCTCTACAAAGAGCGCGGGCGTTCCACCACCGGATGACTGTTTCAGCTCCGGCAGCGCTCGCGCGACTTCCTGGCCAATAATGAGCCCGCCCATCGCGGGCGAAACGACCGCATCAATCCGGGCGTCTGAAAAAAGCGCCGCCAGCGCCTGCCCCAGCTTCTCGGCAAATCGCGGGTATTGCAGAACGAGCGCGCATTGCACGTACGTGCCGCTGTGCAGCCCGCTGGACAGCTCAAAATGCCCATGACGGATCGCGCCCGCCGCCTCGAACATCTTCAGCAATTCTTCGCGCTTCAGCATTCGGCCCAGCTAACTGCCGCCAGCTCCTAACCGTCGAAATGTCAGGAGATTAGCCGCCGCTTCTCGCGTTGTCAAGGAAGAGAGCGCCTGCTAGACTGCTTCCTTCGTCGCCCGGTCCGCGCGGCGCAAGCCTTCAGGATGGCTTCCGACCCATCGCTGCGGCTTAGCCGTGACGCTGTCTGATTTCGGTCATGACCCCAAAACGGTCTGCTGCTTGAAACAAATTCCATTCTGCGAACGTTTTACAGAGTTGAGTACCATTAAATGAAGCCCCTTGGGGGATGAATCTTGAGGGTAAGGAGCACTATGAAGACGCTGTATGCTCGACCGCTTTTGGCCGCCATACTGACCGCAACGCTAGTGGGAGGACCCGTTTCACCGGCCTTCGGGCAGGACCCGCCACAAAATCCGCCAGCAGCGCCCGCCAAGCCGGCCACCCCCATCGAGCCGGTTTCGCTTGGCTCCGCGAAATACAACTACACTCGCGCACCCAAGCCATTTCCGAACTTGTTCGCTCCCTACAGCCCGATCAAGATCGCGGCGCCAGTGCTCACCAATTCCCCGCGTATCGATCAGCTCATCCATGACGGCAAGCTGGAGTTGAGCATGCAAGAAGCAGTGGAGCTGGCGCTCGAAAACAGCATGGACATAGTGGTGCAGCGGTATAACCCGTGGTTCGCGGACACTGGCATCCTCAAAGCAAACGCCGGAGGTTTTGGCGGCACGACTCCCGGCGCCGTCTTTGGCGGTTCCTCAGCGAATAATCCGCTGCTTAGCTATGATCCCGTTATCACCACTGTCCTGAGCTTCGATGACCGCAATGTCCCGGTCAACAACCCCTTGACTTCCGGTACCGGAACGGGGCTTCTTTCGCTGACGACATTGACGTTGCACAATTCGACGTTCAACACGCAATACACACAGGGCTTTCAGACAGGAACAACGCTTTTCACTGCCTGGAACAACACGCGCTCTTCCTCGACTTCGGCCGCAAACTTGTTCAATCCCTCCGTGAATTCAACGATTTTCGCCGGATTCCAGCAGCAGTTGCTGAATGGTTTCGGGCGCTCCGTAAACACGCGAAACATCCGCATCGCCAAGAACAACCGCAAGATCGCGGACTGGGCCTTCACCCAGCAAGCGATCAACACCGTCACCAACACCATCGCTGCTTATTGGGAACTGGTTTTCGCCAGGGAAAACGTAAAAGTTCAGCAGCAGGCCGTGACTGTTGCCGAAAAGCTCTCCAACGACAACAAGAAACAGTTGGAAATCGGGACCATGGCTCCGCTTGACGTCACGCGCTCCGAATCCGAACTCGCCACTGACCGCCAGAACCTGGTGTTCGCCCAGACCATCCAACTTCAGGATCAACAAACTTTGAAAAACGCCATCAGCAAGAATCCCCTGGCGCCTAATTTTGTGAACGTGGAAATCATTCCCACGGATTTGCCCTTGCGTCCGGAGGCCATCGAAGCCCCCACATTTGAAGATGCCGTTAAAGAAGCTTTTGCGAAGAGGCCGGAATTACAGGAAGAAGCGCTCAACCTATTGAACGGAGAGATCGACCTAAAGGCCACGCGCAACGCCCTGCTGCCGACCGCCACGCTGACCGCGCAATACAGCTCCGCCGGGCTCGCCGGCAACCAGAGATCGTTCACCTCTGCGACTGTGGCTGGAGCCCCGGTCGTTGACGCGAACGGAAATCCGATTCCGGGTTTCTTTCTCCCTTCGGCACAGGTGACGCCAGGCCCCACTTCACAGGCCGGCTTCGGCGACGCCATGAGCTCTGTCTTTCACAACAATTTCCCGGATTACCAGGTATCGTTAAACGTGCAGATCCCCATCCGCAATCGTTCGGCGCAGGCGGACAATCAGCGCGCCATCCTTACGCAACGTTGGCTCGAAGCGCAGTTGCAACAATTGAAGAACGCCGCCATGCTCGACGTTCGCAACACCTACATTGCACTTACCCAAGACCGCGCTCAGGTCGATGCCGCTAGCAAGGCGCGCGAACTCCAGCAGCAAACTTTTGATGCGGAACAGAAGAGGTATGCGCTCGGAGCTTCGACCGTATACCTCGTCATCCAGACGCAACGCGACCTCATCAACGCGCAAGGCACGGAGCTGCGCGCTCTGGCCAACCTCGCTGAGGCCAAGGCCAATTACGAGCGCGCTGTCGGGCGCACTCTCGAAGTCAATCGCGTCACCATCGCCGATGGCAAGACTGGAGAGGCGGCACGCGAGACGCTCATTCCCGGCACGTTGCATGGCCAAGTAGTCGGCACGGAAAAACTCTCGTTCAGCGCCGGCCAAAAATAATTTCGCAGCTACAATTCGTGACGGCTCGGGCGCTTTCGTCCGGGCCGTTTTTTTCCTGGTGACGCTTGCTTCCATCGAATCCGCGCCGCACTTGCCCCTTCCGTACCTTTCGCATAGCATGGAATTCTCAGGCGATTTGTATCGTTGCCTGATGCCGTTCCCGGGAGCGATCCGCATGAGCGAACATCGCAAAGGATCCACACAAACCGTGCCACCGTCGGAGACGTCTTCCGCTCATCGCGAGCCTTCCGCAAAAGAAGAAGCCTGGGAGAAAAACACCCTTCAACCCACGCTGGGAAAAAGCCCCGAGCGACAACCCGAGTTCACCACGATTTCCGGGCACCCGATTCGCACGCTGTACACCAAAGCAGACCTGCCGAATTGGGATCCGGACCGAGACCTCGGTTTCCCTGGCGAACCTCCTTATACGCGCGGCATCCATGCCACGATGCACCGCAGCCGCCTTTGGACCATGCGGCAATTCGCGGGCTTTGGCACGGCTGAAGACACCAACCAGCGCTTCCGCTATCTCCTCGCGCAGGGTCAGACCGGGCTCTCTACCGCCTTCGACTTGCCCACGTTGATGGGCTACGACTCCGATCACGCGCTCTCCGAAGGAGAAGTCGGCAAGTGCGGCGTGGCCATCAGTTCGCTCGCAGACATGGAAGTGCTCTTCGACAAGATTCCGCTCGCCAACGTCACGACTTCGATGACCATCAATTCTCCCGCCGCGGTCATCTGGGCCATGTATCTGGCCGTCGCCGAAAAGCAGGGCGCGGATTGGAAGAAAATCTCCGGCACGCTTCAGAATGACATCTTGAAGGAATACATCGCACAGAAGGAATACATCTATCCCCCGGAACCATCGATGCGGCTCGTGATTGACACGTTCGAATTCGGCGTCAAGAACACGCCCAAATTCAACACCATTTCGATCAGCGGGTATCACATCCGCGAGGCCGGCTCGACGGCGGTTCAGGAACTGGCCTTCACGCTGCGCGACGGCCTCGAATACGTCGAATGGGGAATGCGCCGCGGCCTCGACGTGGACCAGTTCGTGCCGCAACTTTCGTTTTTCTTTAACGCGCACAATGATTTCTTCGAGGAAATCGCCAAGTACCGCGCCGCACGCCGCATCTGGCACAAAGCCATGGTCGAGCGCTACAAATCAAAGAATCCGCGCTCCTGGGCTTTGCGCTTCCACACGCAAACCGCGGGATGCTCGCTCACCGCGCAGCAGCCCTACAACAACGTCGTGCGTACCGCGATTCAAGCGCTCGCTGCCGTCTTAGGCGGCACGCAATCCCTTCACACCAATTCGCTCGACGAAGCTTGGGCGCTGCCCACCGAATTCGCCGCCACCATCGCTCTGCGCACGCAGCAAATCATCGCTCACGAAACCGGCGTCACCAATACTGTTGACCCGCTCGGCGGCTCCTACTTCGTCGAAACGCTCACCAACGACGTCGAGCGCGGTGCCTGGGAATACATCGATCGTATCGACGCCATGGGTGGCATGGTCGCCGCCATCGAGCGCAGCTATCCGCAGCGAGAAATCGCGGAAGCCTCCTACCGCTACCAGGTGGCCGTGGACAAAAAGGAAAAAACCATCGTCGGTGTGAACGATTTCGTTGCCGAAGAAAAGCCTCTCGACATTTTGCAAATTGATGAAACCGTAGCGCACCGCCAGGCTGCCCGCCTAAAAAAACTCCGCGCCGATCGCTCCCAGGCCGAAGTCGACCGCCGTCTCAACGCGCTCCGCACCGCCGCCAAGGGCAAAGACAACCTCATGCCTTTTCTCTACGACGCCGTGAAATCCTATGCCACGCTCGGAGAAATCTGCGACGCCCTCCGCGACGTCTTCGGCACCTACGAAGAAGTCGCCATCACTTAGCTCTGGGAATCTCTCTTGCCACATGTGGATTCACGATCTTGAGGAACATGGACCAAAAGGGCCACAACACTTACAAATCACGCGAGCTACCCACGGCGTCGTTCCAGGCTCAGCGCGTCTACGGTAGAGCCTATGGCACGCTTTCGATTTTTCAAGCCATATTCCAAGCCACAAAAGGTGTATTTAAACCCGGACCCAACGATCCAAAGACCTGGTACGGTAGGGCGTTTCGTTTCATCGGCTTGATTTTTCTCTATCTCTTCATCGCCACGCTGATCTTTGTTGCGGTTCAAGATTTCTTGAAAGGGATCCGCTAATTCAAGATCAAAGCGACTCCAAATGCCTGAAAAGAAAATCCGAGTGTTAATTGCCAAGCCGGGCCTGGACGGCCACGACCGCGGCGCAAAGATAATCGCCCGCGCCCTGCGCGACGCCGGCATGGAAGTCGTGTACACAGGCCTGCGCCAGACCCCGGAGATGATCGCCTCCGCCGCCGTGCAGGAAGACGTCGACGTGATCGGCCTCTCCATCCTCTCCGGCGCGCACAACACCATCTGCCCCCAGCTTATGAAGCTTCTTCACGAAAAAGGCATGAACGACGTGACCGTCCTGGTCGGCGGCATCATTCCCGAAGCCGACATCCCCGCCCTCAAGAAATCCGGCATCGCCGAAATTTTCCTTCCCGGAACCTCCACCCAAGACATCGTGGACTTTATCCACAAGCGCGTCGCGCTCACCTAGTTCCGCGACACGCCTTGAGCTTAGATGGATACGCTGTCACCGTTTCTCTCCATCTCTTTGCCTCTGCTGATACTTCTGCCTAGTCGCTCGATGCATCTGCTTCCATTGCTCTTTTTGCTCCAGCCTTGCCGCCGGATCGATTTTCCGTCGCAGAAATTCCTGCTCGCGCATCAGCTTCCGCCGGTTTTCCAGCCGCGCCGCATCCAACGTTCCCGCGTCCAACGCCGCCTGTACCGCGCATCCCGGCTCCCCTTCATGACGGCAATCGCCGAATTGGCACTCCCCCGCCATCGCATCAATGTCCGCAAAAACTTGCGCAACGCCGTCTTCCGCGCCCCACAGTTGCATCTCGCGCAGGCCCGGCGTGTCCATCAACAGCGCGCCTCCTGGCAAAGCGAAGAGTTCGCGCGAAGTCGTAGTATGTCGGCCGCGGCTATCGCTCTCGCGAACCGATTGCACTTCCTGGACCGCATCCCCCAGAAGTCGGTTCGCAATCGTCGACTTCCCCACTCCCGATGATCCCAGCAGTACCAACGTTTGTCCGGGCTTGAGAAATTCCTCCAGTTCGTCAAAACCATCGCCCGTCTTCGCGCTCACAACACACACTGTCGTGCCAACCGCGACGCGCTCCATCTCCCTGGTCTTCGCGCGCGCATCCCCGCAAGCGTCCGCTTTGTTTAAGACGATCACCGGCTTCGCTCCGGACTCCCAGCACTGCGCGAGATACCGTTCCACGCGCCGTGGATTGAAATCGCCGTCGAGCGCCGACACCAGCAGCGCTGTGTCCACATTCGCCGCGATCACCTGCTCCTCGATTTTCTTCCCGGGCGATTTGCGGACAAACTTGCTCCGTCTCGGCAAGACCTCCTGGATCACCGCAGTCGTGTCGGCGCCATGCAGTTCCGCCGCCAACCAATCGCCGACTGCCGGCCAGTCCGCACCTTCGTCCGCGGCAAGCCGCAGCTTCCCGCTCGCTTCAGCCCAGCATTCGCCGAAGTCTCCCGCGACGCGCCAGAATTTCCGCTGCTGGGCAATCACGCGCGCGGGTGCCGCGTTGTTCCACGCTTCGCCCTGCCAAAACGCCTCAAAGTAGGAATTCCATCCCCAACCTGTAAGCGATCCAGTAATCGACACGGATAAATCCTCCCGCGACCATGGCCGAACACACGGCCGCCGCTAGCGCCAAATCAAAACAGCATTCGTTCTAGTCGATTGGAATTGCGGGAGGGATGCTGCGGTCAGTTCCTGCCAGCCGCGGAGACACACACGCCCGCGAGAACTTTGCTATTGGTTCGCACAGGCGCCTCCGTGGCTGAATTGAACAACGCCGCGCATTCGTGCGGCACTACCCAAACCAAATCATAGCGACCGCCCCAGTCCGAGTCAACGCTCGAAACACTCGGTTAAATGGGTCACTTCGTAGATTCCGGCCACCCCTGCCAACCATCTTCGTGGCAGTAGACGATCATGGGAACCGATCCCTTCTCGGTTCCGAAAAGCATTCATCCAAATGGTAGTGACTTGCCGGCGTAAGAAGTTGCTCTGCCGTCAATTCCGCTAGGCCAGAGCAGATTGCTGCAAGAGCTTTGAGGCCTGGACGGTTCCCCACGATCTCGACTTCCGATGTACCGCCGCGCTCCTTGAGGGTGACCTGCAAGCGAGCTCCCTGACGAAGGATTTCGTTTTTTCGTTCAGGTAAGCTTTCAAATGGTATCCCCATTCCCCATCCTCATCGTGGGCTTTCGCCTTCACCTTCGAGATCAATGGACGATTTTCCCATCCGTGTCCCGAATCTCCAACTTCCCCAAATTCAGCTTCTTCATGTCCTCTTCGATCTTCGCGCGGTCGCCCACCGCAAGAACGATCATCTTGTCTGGCTGAATGTATTTCTTCGCCACGCCTTGCGCTTGCTCGACGGTCACTGCATTAATGTGCTCCGGCAGCGTCGAAAAATAATCCAGCGGCAGACCGTAGGTAAACAGTTCCGCGAACGTCGCCGCCGCCTCTGTCCCGCGTTCGAACCGCCCCGGCAACGACCGCGCGATGGAATCCTTCGAAAGGATCAGCTCCGCAGGCGTCATCTGCGTGTCGCGCATCCGTTTCAGTTCGTTGAACACTTCCGTTGTCGCTGGAGCGGTCACATCCGTCCGCACATCGGAAAACACGATGAACGGGCCAGGCGACCGGTGATACCGGAAGAACGATCCCGCGCCGTAGGTGTACCCGTGGGCTTCGCGCAGGTTCATGTTGATGCGGCTGGAGAACAGCCCGCCGAGGTCCGTATTCATCACTTCCACGCGCACATAGTCCGGCGTCGATCGCTCCAAGCCCATCGAGAAGCACACCAACGTCGTTTGCGGCGCTCCCGGACGGTCCACCAGAATCAGCTTCGCGTCCGTTGTCTCTGGAGTCGCCAGCGCAGGCTGCGCAGGTCTCCCTTCCTTCCACGCGCCGAACTGTTTTTCCAGCAGCGGCTTGAGCGCCGCCAGTTTGATGTTTCCCGTCACCACGAGTGCCGCATCGTCCGGGAAATAATTCTGCTTCCAGAATTTATCCAGGTCCTCGCGCGAAATCGCCTTGATCGATTCCGTCGTCCCGCTGTCCGGATACCCGTACGTGTGCTTCGGCCCATAGAGCGCCGACGCCAGCACACGCATAGCCAGGGAAAACGGCTCGTCTTTTTCCTGAACAATGCTGGTCAGCCGCTCCGAGCGGACCCGTTCGATTTCTTCCTTCGGAAAGCTCGGATGCAACGCCACGTCCGCCAGCAATTCCAGTGCCTCCGGAAAATTTCGTGTAAGCGATCGCGTGGAGATCCCTGTCGTGTCCGTTCCCGCTCCCGAACTCAGCGTCGCACCCAGGTCGGCCGCGCGGTCGGCAATTTGCAGCGCTGAACGCGTCGTCGTTCCCTGCTGCAGCATTCGCGCCGTCATGCTCGCAAGCCCCGGCCGGTCCAAGGGATTCACTCCGCTCCCCGCGTGCAAGACTAGGTCCGCAGCGACTAGCGGCAATCCTGGCCTTTCGCTGTACAGCACCGTCAATCCATTCGACAGCTTGAACTTTTCCGGCACCGGCAAGTGCAGCGCGCTGGCGGGACCAGGCTTTGGCGGCTCTTTCCGCCACTCCGCGTCTGCGTTCACCGGTTCGCCATTATTCTTGGACGGATCCTTTTCCGGCGCCTTCGGAGTCGCCACTTCGGCCCCCAAATCCTGCTTTCCCGGCACTCCATAAACCACCGCGCGCTGATTCCCATTGAGCTGCCCTTGCGCGAACGCCTGAATCGATTCGGTTGTGGAATTTTCGTAACGCGCAATATCCGCTGCCAGAAAATCCGGCGTGCCCAGATAATGGTTGTAGCTGTTCAAGCGATCCGCGACTCCGCCGAATCCGCCCAGCGTCTCCAGCCCCGCAATGATTCTCGATTCGATTACGTTGCGCGCCCGCATGAGTTCTTCGGCCGTCGGTCCGTCCTTGCGAAACGCATCCAGCTCCGCGTTGATCGCCTTCTCGAGGTCCTCTAGCTTCACGCCGGCTTTCGCCGTTACCTGCACCTCAAACACGGAACCAAGAATCAGCGATTGCTGATTCACGGACACGTCCTGCGCAGTCTGCTTTTCGTACACAAGTTTTTTGTACAACCGGCTGGACTTCCCGCCGCCGAGGATCGTTGCCGCAAGATCTGCCTCCGCGTCGCCCGGCTTGAAAATCGGCGACGTCAGCCACGCCATATAGACGCGCGGGAGCTGCACGTTGTCCTGAATTACTGTCCGGCGCTCGGAAGCAATCGGCGGCGTGTGCGCCTTGATCTTCGGAACATCCTCGCCGCGCTTTAGCGGCCCGAAATATTTCTGCACCAGCTCGCGCGCCTTCTGCGGATCAAAATCTCCGACAATCGCCAGGCTCGCATTGTTCGGCGCGTAGTACAGCTTGAAAAAATTCCGGACGTCTTCCAGCTTCGCCGACTGAATGTCCTGGTGCGAGCCAATCACTTCGCCGTAGTAAGGATGGTCTTTCGGGAAAAGCCGGTGAAACAGCCCTTCTTCTACGACGCCGTACGGAGCGTTCTCCACGCTTTGCCGCCGCTCGTTGCGCACCACATCCTGTTGATTCGAAAGGTTCGCCTGGTCCAGCTTGTCCGGCAAATAACCCATGCGGTCGGACTCTAGCCACAGCGCCAATTCCAGTTGATTCGAAGGCAGCGTCTCAAAATAATTTGTGCGGTCGAAATCCGTCGTGCCGTTGATGTCCGAAGCCCCCGCAGCTTCCAGATAATGAAAGTGCGAACTGCCCGGCACGTGCCGCGATCCTTCGAACATCATGTGTTCGAACAGATGCGCGAAACCCGTGCGCCCTGGAAGTTCGTTCGCCGGACCTACGTGGTACCACAAATTCACCGCTACCATCGGCAGCCGGTGATCTTCGGAAAGAATCACCTCCAGCCCGTTCTCCAGTTTGTACTTTTCGAATTTCAGTTGCGGGACTTCGAGTGGCGCGGGCTTGGCCGCCGCTGGCTTCGCGCCTGTTTGCGCCCTCGATTTTGCGGGAGCTTCCCCAGGAACCGCAAAAGTCTGCTCAGACATCGCATTTGCAAACGTCAGCGAAACAAGCAAGCCAAACGACACTGCATACATAGACAGAATCTTCATGAGTGTCCTCTCGTTAGGGCGCAATTTGACGCTTAGGCTACAAAGAGCAGGCGCGAGTGTGCTCAAAATCCCCACTGTTAGCTTACCCTGCTTCAGAATCAGTGCAAAATATTTTACATTTTTGAACGAAGGCGAGAAGCCCGGGGCGGTTCGCATAACAGGCATCAAACCTCGTATACTGTCTCACTGGTTCTTTGCGTTTTGTAATTCGAATTATTCTTGAAAGCTTGTTGGTTCGCGAGGTCCACGCGTGTCTGCTTCGGTCCTGAAAACCACCGCCAATCTCAAATCACCGGAATTTGAAAAGAACACTCGCCGAATCGTCGATCTATTGACGAAAATCAAGAACGAGGAAGAACAAATCCGCCAAGGCGGCGGCGTAAAGGCCATTGAATCGCAGCACAAAAAGGGACGGCTGACCGCGCGCGAACGCATCGCCAAGCTGATCGATCCGAGTTCGCAATTTTTTGAACTCGGAATTTTCGCTGCTTACGAAATGTACGAGGAATGGGGTGGTGCGCCTTCGGCAGGCACGGTTACCGGACTCGCGAAGGTTTGTGGCCGCACCTTCATGCTGATCGCCAACGACGCGACCGTGAAAGCCGGCGCGTTTTTCCCCATGACCGCGAAGAAAGTGATTCGCGCGCAAAACATCGCCATCGAAAACAGAATTCCAACGATTTATTTGGTCGATTCCGCGGGAGTTTTCTTGCCGCTCCAGGAAGATGTTTTTCCAGACACCGACGATTTTGGACGAGTTTTTCGAAACAACGCGGTTATGTCCGCAATGGGAATTCCGCAAATCACCGCGATCATGGGGATGTGCGTTGCGGGCGGCGCGTACCTTCCGGTGATGTGCGATCACATCTTGATGACCGAAGGCTCAGGATTATTTTTGGCAGGGCCCGCTTTGGTGCAGGCAGCCATTGGACAGAAAACTTCCGCGGAAGACCTCGGCGGGGCAAAAATGCACGCCCAAATTAGCGGCACAGTGGATTTCCGTGAGCCGGATGACGACGCCTGCATCGCGAGGATTCGCGCGCTCGTGGACAAGATGGGCGCGCCAAACGCTTCGCCGTTCAGCCATGTGAAATCGCGCGACCCGCTCTTTTCCGGCGAGGACATCTACGGAATATTTTCGAGCGATCCCGGAAAACAATACGACATGAAAGAGATCATCGCGCGCATCGTAGACGCCAGCGAATTCGAAGAATATCGCGCGGAGTATGGCGAAACGCTGCTGTGCGGATATGCGCGCATCGGAGGATGGGCTGTCGGCATCGTGGCCAATCAGAAAAAACACGTGCAGACGCTGGCGCGCGGCTCGGACCACAAACGTATCGAATTTGGCGGCGTGATTTATACCGAGTCCGCGGAAAAAGCCGCGCGTTTCATTCTTGATTGCAACCAAAACCGCATCCCGCTCGTTTTTCTGCATGACGTCAATGGCTTTATGGTCGGCAAAGACGCGGAGTGGAGCGGCATCATCCGCGCCGGGGCGAAAATGGTAAACGCAGTGGCGAATAGTGTGGTTCCGAAAATTACCGTGATTTGCGGTGGCAGCTTCGGCGCCGGAAATTACGCCATGTGCGGCAAAGCCTACGACCCGCGTTTCATATTCGCCTGGCCCACTGCAAGATTCGCAGTCATGAGCGGCGATGCCGCGGCCAGCACGCTAGCCGAAATAAAATTGAAGCAACTCGAGCGCGAGGGCAAGAAAGTCGACGAAAAGCAGAAAAAGGAACTAGTGGAATCCGTCCGCGCCACCTACGAACATCAAACCGATCCGCGGTACGCTGCTGCGCGTTTGTGGGTCGACGCCATCATCGATCCCGCGCACACTCGCGACGCCTTGATTTGGGCGCTCGAATCCGCCGCGCTCAACCCCGAAATCCGCGAATTCAAAACCGGAGTTTTGCAAACGTGAGCCATATAGAGGTCCTGCTGCGAACTCTGCTCGCAAACTTTATTGTTCAGATTCTTCCCATCTTATTGATCATAGTGGGAGTCGTCCTGGTGGTCCGGGCCCAGAAGGCGGGCCCCGGCTCATCGATTCGCAAGTACATGGGAATCTCGCTCATATCTCTGCCGGTAGGAATTGTCCTCTACATTATTGCTGGGATCGCAGCCGCGGCGGTGCGCGGCGACGGCCACTTTTATAGCGTCCCGTTTGGCGGCTACAGCGTGTCGAATAACGCGACGGATCTCTTAAGCATTATGATCTGGGTAGCCTTCGTATTTGTTGTCATGGCGGGCATACTACAGCCCGTGACATTCGGAGAAAGGATTTGAGTGGAGCGGACTACGAAAATCATCGAATGCCCAAGAGATGCGTGGCAGGGACTGCCAGAACAAATTCCTACCGAATACAAGGCGGAGTATCTGAAGGAACTTGTGCTTGCAGGATTCCTGCACATTGACGCAGTGAGTTTTGTTTCGCCGAAGCACGTCAAGCAGATGGCGGACAGCGAAAAAGTGATGGCCAAGTTGAACGCTTCTCTTCCCGCAGGCGTAGCACTGCCGGAAATAATTGGAATCGTCGTGAACGAAAAAGGATTGGAGCGCGCGCTGGCGACGCCGGGCGTGACGACGATTGGATATCCTTACTCAATTTCGGCGTATTTCCGGCGCGCAAATGCCAACATGACGCGGGATGAGTCGCGCATGCTCGTAGAAAAGTTGAAGAAAGAAACCGCGGCGGCAAACCGCGGTCTGGTCATTTACATTTCCATGGCGTTTGGGAATCCTTACGACGAGCCGTGGGGGCCGGAGATCGTCGCCGACACTCTGGAATGGCTGAAGGATGTCCGCGTGCGGACGGTTTCGCTGGCGGACACGGTGGGCACCGCTTCGCCACAATTCGTCGGCGATTTGTACCGCAGCGTGAAGGATCACGTTGCCGGGATTGACTTAGGCGTGCACCTGCATGGCCGGCCTGAGGATGCGGAAGAGAGAATTCTCGCGGCCTACGAAGCAGGGTGCCGGCGGTTTGATAGCGCGCTGACGGGACTTGGCGGCTGCCCGTTTGCGGGAGACAATCTGGTCGGGAACATCGCGACCGAAGATGTCCTAGCCGCGCTGAGGAAAGCGGGCGCCGATCCAGGCATCGATTCCGCGCGGCTGACCAAGGCGCTCGAAATGACCAATGAAATTCGCGCGAAGTATGCGCACGCACCACTCGTGAATTGAAAAGGAGTTTTAACCATGTTCTCGACACTCCTTCTCGAAATTACCGGAAATCTCGCGACCATCACGCTGAACCGCCCTGAAAAACGCAACGCCATCTCCACGCAAATGATGGCGGAGCTTCAAACTGCGCTCGATCAAATCGAGAAGAGTCACGCGCGCGTGGCTGTCTTGACGGGCAACGGCAAAGCGTTTTGCGCAGGCATGGATTTGGACATGCTCGCGGCGATTGCGAAGCAATCTCCGGCGGAGAATCAGGAAGACTCCAGACGAATTGCGAAAATGTTTCGCCGCATCTGGAGTTTTCCGCGGCCGCTGATCGCGGCGGTAAACGGCCCCGCTTACGCCGGAGGATGCGGTATCGCCACGCTCTGCGATTTCACGCTAGCCATACCGGAGGCAAAATTCGGATACACGGAAGTGAAGATTGGCTTCCTGCCGGCAATCGTTTCCGTATTCCTCACTCGGCAAATCGGGGAAAAGCGCTCCCGCGATCTATTGCTTACTGGACGCATCATTGAAGCCGAAGAGGCGAAAGCATACGGACTGGTATCGGAAATTGTTCCCGCAGAGCGCTTGATGGAACGCGCACACGAGCTTGCAAACCTGCTGATCGCGGCTAGCCCCAGCAGCCTCACTCGTTCCAAACACCTCTTGGTATCCTCGGCGGCTGCGGGAGTGGATCACGATTTGGAACGCGCCATCCTGGAGAATGCGCGCATTCGCTGCACGCCCGATTTCCAGGAAGGCCTCGCTTCGTTTCTAGAGAAGCGCAAGCCCGTGTGGCAGGGCGACTCTGAAAAATAGCGGACATGCGAATGATTGAATATCACGATGCGATGGTGCGCGTGCGCTACGCGGAAACGGACCAGATGGGCGTGGTTTATCACGCGAACTATTTGATCTGGTTCGAGGTCGGCCGCGTTGAGCTGATTCGCGCGCTGGGAATCGAATACAAGCGCATGGAGATTGACGACGATTGCCACATCGTAGTGGCGGATGCGCACTGCCGCTATCATCATTCGGCAATGTACGACGAAGTGCTGCGCATCCGGACACGCATCGCGGAGTCCCGAAACCGCATCGTCAAGTTTTCGTACGAAGTCATTCGCGACGCGGACGGAAAAGTCCTGGCGAATGGGGAGACCACGCACGTGATTTGCGGGAGCAACGGCCGTCCGAAATTGCTGCCGAAGAAATACTACAGCGTATTCAGGTCCATCGTCGCGCCGCAACCGGACGGGAGCAACGCATGAGCGTTGCGCTGAGCGGGAACGATCTCACGTTTCCGCAACTCTACGATGTGGCGCTGCGCGGCGAACAAGTCCAACTGACGGCGTCGGCAATCGAGCGTATGAGCGCTTCGCGCGCGGTGGTCGACAGACTGGTGGCATCTGGTGAAGCGGCTTACGGAATCAACACAGGCTTCGGGAAACTCGCTTCGGTACGCATCTCCGCAGAACAAGTCCGGCAACTGCAGATAAATCTGGTGCGTTCCCATGGTTGCGGCGTCGGCGCGCCGCTGAGCGAGCCGGAAACGCGCGCGATGATTTTGCTTCGCGCGAACGCGCTGGCCAAGGGATTGAGCGGCGTGCGGCCGGTCGTCGTGGAAACCCTTTGCAAAATGCTGAATGCCAAAGTCCATGCGGTGATTCCTTCGCAGGGTTCGGTGGGCGCCTCGGGCGACCTTGCGCCACTGGCGCACCTAGCGCAGGTCGTGATTGGCGAAGGGCGGGCGGCGTTTCGCGGAGAAATTCTGGCGGGCGGCGAAGCCATGAAGCGCGCAGGAATTTCTGCGATCGCGCTCGAAGCGAAAGAAGGACTTTCGCTCCTCAACGGCACGCAAGGCATGCTGGCACTGCTGAGTCTAGCGCTGCGCGAAGCGGATAATCTCGTGGACACTGCAGATGTGGCCGCCGCTCTTTCGCTGGATGCGTTGCGCGGGAGTCCCGGCGCATTCGATGCGCGCATCATGCATGCGCGCGCCTACGCGGGAGCGGCGACGACGGCGCGGAATCTGGCGCATCTGAACGAGGGCAGCCAGATTCGCGAATCGCATCGCGCATCAGAAAAAGATCCGCGCGTGCAGGACGCGTACAGTTTGCGATGCACGCCGCAGGTGCATGGCGCCGTGCGCGATTCGCTGGCGCAGGCCAGGGAGATGGCGTCGGTGGAGTTGAACAGCGCAACGGACAATCCGCTCGTCTTTGTGCGCGACGCGAAAAGCGGTGACATTATCAGTGGCGGAAATTTTCACGGACAGCCGCTGGCCATGGCGGCGGATCAAGTGGCGATTGCCATCGCGACGCTCGGCGGAATTGTCGAGCGGCGAATCGAGCAGATGACCAATCCCTTGACCAGTATGCTGCCGGCATTCCTGACGCCGGAGCCGGGATTGAATTCGGGATTGATGATCGCGCAGGTGACAGCGGCGGCGCTGACGAGCGAAAACAAGGCGCTGGCCACGCCACACTCGGTCGATTCCATTTCCACCAGCGGCAACCAGGAAGATTACGTGTCGATGGGCATGAGCGGGGCGCGGCGATTGCAACGCATGCTGGAGAACCTGCGTCACACGGTCGCGATTGAGCTGCTATGCGCTTGCCAAGGGATCGACCTGCTGGCGCCATTGCAGACAGGGACGCTGGCGCGCAAAGCGCACGAAAGAGTGCGAGCGAAATCGCGCATGTTGTCCGTGGACAGGCCGCTGGCGGCGGATATTGAAGCGGTGGCGGGGCTCGTGGCCGAGGGAGCATTTTCAGCCCTGCTGCGGTAGCGCTTCGTGCTGAGAACTTGACGAGATGAGGCGCAGCATGCTGCGCCCCTACAAGGCTGAAAGGAGCTCGGAATTTACGGGTCCAACTTCAAAGTGGCTGGTTAACCATAATTACCTCACCCCTCCACGTGTTTTTTTTGTAAGTGTTCATTCTAAACATGGTTAAGGTCTTTTGTTTTGACAGAGTTTTGTAAGTGTTGATTCTAAAAGCAGTTATACCGGCTTATTTCAGCTATTTCCGGATGTGTTGATTCTAAATAAATTAAGCTGGTCCAGGTCCGAAAATCGAGCGCGTGAGAGTCTGCAAGAAAACCAGATTGGCGGACCAGGTGAATCGGCGTCGCTGGAAATAAAAAACGGCGGACAAAGCCGCCGCACTTAGAAAGATTCCACACTCTTACCGGATAAGGATCATATCAAAACGATTACGGGCAGTCAAGAATTTTTTCAGTTCATGCTGCCGAATCGAGTGTCGAACGAATGCGGATCGTAGTTGAGTGAATAGACTTCATTTCGTGGGCAGGCGGGGCAAGTTCAGGAATTCTTCCAAGCTGTCGGCCACGGTTTCGCCGTGGGACCGGCCGCCATCGTAGTCGAGAAAAACGACGGGGGAATCTTTGGCTCTGTGATCGCAAGCGGCGATCCAATACCAGGAGCCGCGGCCGGTGGTTGCAAAGCAATACCCGGGACCTAACTCTTCTTCATAGGGCAATTCGTTCAGGGCTTCGAGGTCCAGCGGCTCGAAACAATAAACTGGCCAACGTTTTGGCCACCAGCGTTTGCTGCCGGGTTTCTCCAACTGGAAACCGACGGACTGAATGGCGGATTTGTCTTCATACAACCGCAAGAGTCTTTCCGGCAAAAGTTTTCCCAATTCTTTTTCGACGGCCTCCGGTTGCGGATGCAGCAAGCGGCGCAAGTATGCTTCGTAGGCGGCCCTAAGTTGATCGGGGGTTGGGCGGGAGCGGAGCCTCGTAATGGCTTGGCGAATCCCCGTGGCGACGACCAGCAGCACGGCGGCGATGGCGAGAGGACCAAATACGAGGAGCGGAAGCCTGTCCATAATCCAATGATACAGCAGAGCGTTGAGGACGCGTCGATTCGCTCACGAGCACCAATGCAAAAAGAAGCGGTCTGAAAGACCGGCCAATACAGAACTCAGGCGAGGGATTCGAGGAAGAAGGTGAGCATGCGGTAACCGGCGACGAAGGAGAAGGGAGCGAGTTCGAGAGAGTAGTGGCCACAGGCGAGTTCGAGGGTGCGGGGCTCGGCGCCGTGGCGGCGGAGTGAATCGAGCATCTGGCGCGTGAGTTCGGGGAGCATGGTAGGGTCGTACTTGCCGTAGACCATGAACGTAGTGCGGCCTGTGCCCATGCCGCGCTCGACGTAGGGCATGGGGCTGATGGGGGACCAGTATTCGCGGAGTTCGTCGACAGTCACATGGTGGTGAAGGCCTTCCCACACGTGATTGGTGGTCATGCCCTGGCTGATGACGTCGGCGTAGTAGGTGGAGACGTGGAAGAACCCGCCGGCGCGGATGCGTTCGTCGTGGACGAGGGTGATATAGCCGACGGAGGAACCGATGCTGGTGCCCAGGATGCCGAGCTTGGTGTAGCCCTGCTGCTCGAACCAGCGGAGGCAACGGCGCGCGTCCTGGACAGCTTGGCGATTGGCTTGGAGGGTTAGGCCGATGTTAGGACCGCAGATTTGGTCGGCGCGTTCGTGGCCGTGGGCCATGCGGCGGTCGTGGTAGGGCATGCTCATTTTGAGGACAGTAATGCCAAGGCGCTGAATCCAGCGGCAGAGGCCGTTTTGGCCATGCCATTTGGCGTTCCAGTTGGGGAGCAGGAGCACGGCGGGACCTGCGCCGTCGCGTTTCCCGCGCGAGCGAGTTGAAAGGGTCTCGTGGGCGGGAAAGAGTTGGGCGTGGACGGTGTTGTTTTCCGGCCAGGGAGATTCGATGGAACTGGTGAAGGTGAGGACGTTCTGGGAGTCGAGGCGGTAATCGGTGGCAGGAGATGCCGCGTACCATTGCGTGCTCGAATCGATGGCTTTGCGGGCGTATTGGCGGACGAAGGCATGGGGATCGGGGTCATCGGGGATGCCGCCGATGTGCTCCAGGCCCCAGTGGAATGGCTGAACGCGGCGATTGTCGTCGGTGGTCCAGCGGCGGTGCTCGTAGCGGCGGATTTTGCGTTCGAACCAATTCATGGAGCAGTTGTACGTCGTTAGTTTACAGTTGTCGGTTCCAAAACAAAAAGCCGCCGCGCGACTGCAAGGATAAGAATCTACGCAGAGATCGCAAAGGACACAGAGGGACGCAGAGAAGAAACCGTTAGGAATGAGGCACGAGGGCGGCGGGGTTTGTTGAGGCAGTAGGGTGAGTGTGGCAGATTGAGAAGAGCGGCCGCGGAGTGGCCGGACAAACCGTGGTCATCGCCTTCTTTTTTCTCTTTGGGATTATTGTGGGGAGCTTCCTGAATGTCTGCATCACGCGGATACCGGAGGACGTCTCCATCGTTTCGCCCGGGTCGCGCTGTCCGCGGTGCGCGACGCCAATCAAGCCGTATGACAATGTGCCGGTGTTTGGATGGGTGTGGCTAAGGGGCAAGTGCCGCGCTTGCGGCCTGCCGATTTCGCCGATGTATCCGCTGATTGAGCTGGCGACAGGATTGCTGTTTGTGGCGGCGTTTCTGGAATTTGAGATCACGCAAGCGACGGTGAAATGGCTGTTTTTTACATGCTTGATCGTGATTTTGACGGTGACCGATTTGCGCGTCCGGCTGCTGCCGGACGTGGTCAACTGGCCGGGCTTTGCGGCGGGGCTACTGTTTTCGGCGTTTGTGCCACCGGATCATGGGTTCGCAGGGGTTCTCATTGAGAGACTTTTGCAGGTGCGGCTGCCAGGATTCGCGGCGGGAATTCTTGACGGAATCATGGGAGCGGCCTTTGGGAGCTTTTTGCTTTGGGGGCTGGCAGCGGGCTACAAGGCGGTGCGCGGTCACGAGGGCATGGGCATGGGCGACGTGAAAATGATCGCCATGATCGGGGCGTTTCTGGGCTTGCGGGGAACCTTTCTAACGCTTCTAGTGGGGAGTCTATTGGGAAGCTTGATCGGGATTGGGCTGGTATGTGCTTTGTATCTCGGCAGGTGGAGAAGTGGGGTGGCGAAACGCGCTAGTCGGCGGGGATTGGGGACGGAGCGGCAATTACGATGGGCGATTGCGAGGCAATATCAGTTGCCGCTGGGAACGTTTCTAGGGATTGGGGCGCTGGCGATTGTGTATGGGGGGCCGGTCATTGCGAATTATTGGCCGAGCCTGCGAGGCGTCGTCGCTTAGCTGAGCGACACCAGAATTGCTGACCGAAAAAGAAAAAAGATTTAACACAGAGAACACAGAAACCGCGGAGGAAGAGAGAAGAGTCGAAGGGCAGGAATGATGTTCGCAGCAGTGCAAAACGCAAATAACACGCAGCACCTTTGGATGATTGCCGCGGGACTGGGAGTCGGGTTCCTGGCGGTCGCGGGGCTGGTGGTATTTCTGATGCGCAGGTCCTTTCGAAGCAGGCGGGACGAGCAGAAAGAGGAATTCAAGGCGAGCGGACCAGGCACGGAGAATCCCTCGGCGTTCATGGCCGCATCAATGCAGGGGGTGATTCAACAACTGCGCGAACAGGAAAAAGAACTCGAGCGGCTGCATCGCATTGAGAAAGAGCGCGCGGAACAGACGGAGCGGTTGAGCGAGGAAGTGACGAGGAACATGCCCGCGGGGCTCCTGGTCGTGAATGCCACGGGAATTATCTCCAGTTCGAATCCAGCGGCGGAGCAGGTTCTGGGAATTCGCGGGCTGGGATTCCGGCGATATAGCGAGGCGCTGGGGGCATCTTCGGGGATGTCCAGGCTGATAGCGGAGTGCCTTGCGAACGGAACGATTTTCCGGCGCGAAGAGGTTGAGCACATACCGCCTGCGGGCGACACGCGGCATCTGGGAGTGACGATCTCGCCCATTCGGCGCGGCGAGGGAAAGATCAGCGGGGCGATCTGCCTGCTGACGGATTTGACAGAACTTGCCGAGCTACAGCAACGGATGCAACTGAAGGAGAACCTGGCCGCGCTGGGCGAATTGTCCGCGGGAATCGCGCACGAATTCAAGAACGCGCTGGCGACGATTTCGGGTTACGCGCAGATGATCCGGTCGGAATCTTCCGAGACGGAAGCTTTGGATTACGCGAAACGCATCCTGGAGCAGACGCGGAACATCACGCACGTAGTGACGGAGTTTTTGAAGTACGCGCGGCCGCTGGAGATTCCAGATGAGAGGGTTGCTCTGCAAATCGTCGTGGAGCGCGTGGTTGCGGAAGTGGAAGAAGCGCTGCCGCAGGTAAAGATTCAATGGGAAGGGACATTCGGAGACGCGGGCGGAGACGAAGGGCTGCTGAGGCAAGCGCTGCTTAACCTGACGCGAAACGCGGCGGAGGCATGCTCGCTGACCGCCGGCGGAGGGCGCGTCGCCGTTTGCGGCGAAATCGTCCACGGCGAAGAGGCGGGGTTCCAGCGGATCAGCGTTACGGATAACGGCCCGGGGATTCCTGCGAACGTGCTCCCGAAGTTATTCCGTCCGTTTTTTACGACGAAGGCAAAGGGAACGGGGCTGGGACTGGCCGTAGTGCAGAAGATCGTCGTTCAACATGGTGGCAAAGTACAGGTGCGGAACCGGCCCGGGGGAGGGGCAGAGTTTATCGTTACGCTACCCATCCCGCGCAGCGTACCAGAAGCAGTAGAATCAAAGCAGACCAGCATCTAAGGAGTATTGGAGTCTTCCAGCTGCTCCCGGGAGGTAGGACTATATGCGAGTGAAATTCTGGATGAAGGTTTTCTTTATTGTTCCCGCGCTGTGCCTGGCCGGGCTTTCAGCGGCCGCGCAGCAGACGGGTGATCCCGTGGCCGATGCCGCAAGAAAGGCCCGCGAAGCGAAGAAGGATACGACAAAGCCGAAGAAGGTGTACACCGACGATGATATCAAGAGGAGCGCGCCTGAGCAGGCGGCTTCTAGTGCACCTACGAGCGATGCCAGCGGAAAAGCGACCGCCGCGACGGCACAAGTGGCTGGAACCTCTGCCAAAGCTGGAGACGAACCTAAAGAGGATCCGAATAGTGAGTCCGCTTGGAGAAAGCGATTCCAGGCTCAACGCGACAAGATTGCGAAAGCTGAGAAGGAACTTGATATTTTGGCGCGTGAACTGGAAAAGGCCCAGGTGCAATACTACCCTGATCCGCAAAAGGCCATGGCGCAGCAGAACACGCGCGCCGACATCACCGCGATTAATACAAAGATCGACGCAAAAAAGCAGGAACTGGATCAGTTGAAGAAGGGCCTGGATGACCTGGAAGATCAATTGAGAAAATCAGGCGGCGATCCAGGGTGGGCGCGGTAGAAGAAACCAAGCGGGAAGCTGTGAGTTGTAAGGTTTTTGGCTTTCAGAAAAACCTTTAATAACCAGACCAAGCGCCACGCTGAAGGGTGTTAGAAGGGGGAAGTTCCCGCGGACCTGCTTCCCTTCTCTGCACACGTGTCTCTGGTTGTCCGCTGGCGACGAGTGGATTCATGGTAGAAACGACAGAGATGGAACCTCTCCTCCTCGTCGAAGACAAGCCGGAACTGCGCGCCATGCTTCGCAAGGCACTAGAGCGCGCTGGCTACGCTGTTGACGAAGCGCCGGACGGCGCAGCCGCTATCCAAAAGATACGCGCTCGAAGATATTTGCTGGTGATCACCGACCTGAAGATGCCGGGAGCTTCGGGGCTGGAAGTTTTGCGCGAGACCAAGCAGGCTGACGCTGCGATACCAGTGCTGCTGCTGACGGCCTACGGATCGGTGGAAGAAGCCGTAGCCGCAATGAAAGAAGGCGCGTTTGATTTTCTGCAGAAGCCGGTGGACCTGGAGCACTTGAAGCTGCTGGTGCAACGGGCGGCACGGCAGCAGGAATTACTGCGGGAAAACTTGCTGCTGCGGGAGGAATACTCCACGCGATACGGATTCCCGCGCATCGTGGGTGAGCATCCGTCCATCCGGGAAGTAAGCCAGCAGATCCAGAAAGTAGCGGCGACAGATTCGACCTGCCTGCTGCTGGGGGAAAGCGGGACGGGAAAAGAGTTGTTCGCGCTGGCGATTCATCATCTGTCGCCGCGACGGGAACAGCCATTCGTGGCGCTGAATTGCGCGGCAATTCCGGAAGGGTTGGTGGAGAACGAACTCTTCGGGCACGAGCGGGGAGCATTCACTGGAGCGGGAGCCCGCAAAGTCGGGAAGATGGACCTGGCGCACCGTGGAACGCTTTTTCTGGATGAAATCGGCGAGTTGCCGCTAGGGATTCAGGCAAAACTGTTGCGCGTGCTGGAAGAGAAAAGATTTGAGAGGGTGGGCGGAACGCAATCGATTGATGTGGACGTTCGAATCGTGGTGGCCACGAATCGCGACTTGCGGAAGCTGGCGGAAGAAAAACTCTTTCGCGAGGATTTGTATTTTCGAATTTCGGCGGTGCCGATGACGATTCCTCCTTTGCGCGATCGCGGCAACGATGTGCTGCTGCTAGCGAACCACTTCCTGGAGAAATTCAGCCGTGAATTTGGAAAGCCTGGGCTGGAATTGTCTGCCGAAGCGCGGGATCGGCTGCTGCACTATGGTTGGCGGGGAAACGTGCGTGAGCTGCAGAATACGCTGGAACGCGCGGTGATCCTGGTAGACGGCTTGTGCATTCGTCCTGAGGAGTTGCAATTGGCGGCCTCTAAACCGGAAGCGGAGCGCTTGCCGGCAGAAATGCTTGCGGAGAATTTCAGTTGGGAAGGTTCGCTGGAAGAAGTTACGGCGCGAGCCACAGGTCACGTGGAAAAAGCCTTGCTGGAATACACCATGCGCGAGTGCAAGTGGAATAAGACGCGGGCCGCAGAAAAGCTGCGCGTTTCACCGAAGACGCTGCTGGCGAAGTTGCGCAATGCTGGATTGGAAGAATAGGTGGGAGAGTGGCCCTCCCGATAAGAGCCGGCGTAAACGCCAGGCGGGCTCTACAGATTATTTTGTGCGCAACCCAGTGTGTAAAGCGACGGTGCCGAGGGTCCAGACTCGGTAGTCCACGGAACCGTAGCCTACGGCGCTCATCAGCGCGGCTAGTTCGGGCGGGCGGAAGAAGCGAGCGACGGACTTCGGCAGATACTTGTAAGCCGCCTGTTCACCAGAGATGAGCCCGCCGATCTTCGGCAGCACCTTGCAAAAATACCAGCGATAGAAATCGCCCAACAATCCGTCGGGCGGCTCGGTGAATTCCAGGATGGCGATGGTGCCGCCGGGCTTGAGCACGCGCTGAATCTCGCGCAGACCAGCTTCATAGTTGGCAAGGTTGCGAAAGCCGAAGGCGGCGGTCACCAAATCAAATGAGGCGTCGGCAAAGGGCAGGCGCAGGGCGTCCGCTTCAAACAGCGGCATAGAGGATGGGGCAGGAAGTCCAGAATGACTGGGGACCAGCTGACTTTTGAAGCGAGCACGGACGAGCATAGTGTGTGCAAAGTCCGCTCCGATGACACGGGCTTTCCCGGCACGAGTAAGGGCAACCGTCAGATCGCCAGTTCCGCAGCAAAGATCGAGGACGAAAGCTTCAGGGCGATTAAGAATGGGCCGCAAAAGCCTGGCGGTGCGCGCGCGCCAAAGCCGATCGAGTTGCAGCGAAAGAAGATGATTGAGCAGATCGTAGCGCGGTGCAATCTGCGTGAACATTTCGCGGATTTTGCTCGAAGCGTCAGCTTCGGAAATGGCGCCCTCGGGCATTGTTCCCTTGACCGGTGCGGCAACTTCAGCCACGGCGCCCTCGTGAGAGTTTGCTGCTCGCGATGGTGAGGCGCGGTGTGAAATGAAGGACGCGCTCGACTGCGTGAAGAGGGACGGTGTCGTACGACCGCGCCTCGCCGATACGTGGCGAGAGCACAAAGCGAAGGATTCCGGCGCGCGTTTTTTTGTCCGAGCGCATGGCGCCGAGCAATGCCGCTGGCGAAACGCTAGGCCATGGTGGCAACGGTCCCAGGCGCCGAATCAGCGCTACGATGCGGGAAACGTCGTCCGCGCGGGTCAAGCCGAGTTCGTGGCCAAGGAAAGCGGCGGCGATCATGCCCCATGCTACCGCTTCGCCGTGCCGGTAATGGCGGTATTTCGTTACGTTTTCGAGGGCATGCGCGAAGGTATGGCCGTAGTTGAGGATTTCCCGCAAGCCGGACTCGCGTTCGTCGCGGCTCACAACGCGGGCCTTGATCTGCACGTTGCGAGGAATCAAAAGACCAAGCGTTGACCGATCCCGCCGCAGAACCTTCTCCATGTCTTTCTCAAGCATCGCGAACATCTCCGCGTCCGCGATTACCGCGTGCTTGATGACCTCCGCGAGGCCGCCGCGGAATTCACGATCGGAGAGCGTTCGCAACAGCTCGGGATCGGTGAGCACCAACGCAGGCGGATAGAAGGCTCCGACAAGGTTCTTCCCTTCCGGAAGATTGACTCCGGTCTTGCCGCCGATAGAGCTGTCAACCTGGGAGACGAGCGTCGTCGGGACGTGCACAAGTTTCAACCCGCGCAAGAAGGAGGCAGCCGCAAAGCCGGCTACGTCACCGACTACGCCTCCACCAACCGCCACCAACAATGACTTACGATCGGCCCCGGCACGGCAGAGGGAACGGGTAATCTCTTCCACGCTGCGGAGATTCTTTGCTGCTTCCGCGTCATCGAACAGATGAATGGAGCCGCCTTTGGCAAGCCGCAGCCCATGCTGAACGGACTTCCCGACAGCGCGCCACACTTTGGGAGAGGAAACAACGTGGAGGCTTGAAAACCGCCCCAGACAGGCAATCTGCTGGGAGGCGCGGCGAATCACGCCGGCGCCGGAGAGGATTGCGTAGGGACCGGCGGACGATTTCACGAGAATGCGTTTCATTTTCATGGGTGAGACATTTTCAATGTAACACACGCTTCGACTGCATCGTATGCGGACGCCGGCGTTCAGTGGTGTAATTTCTTCGTGCTACCATACGAAGGCGGCAAACTTTCCACTGCTATGACTAACTCCCACAAAAACTATCGTGCCGATTACGCCGTTGTTGGCAGTGGGATCGCGGGACTGCGCGCGGCGATCGAGCTGAGCAAAGCGGGAAGCGTGTTGGTTCTGGCGAAATCGAATCTGAGCGACTCCGCGACGGCCTGGGCGCAGGGCGGAATCGCCGTAGCCCTCTCCGACGAAGACGAAATCGGGCTGCACGAACAGGACACCATCAATGCCGGCGATGGCTTGTGCCGTCCCGAAGCCGTGGCACTGGTAGTCGAGGAAGGACCAAAATACATCACGCAGCTCATCGAGTGGGGGACAGAATTCGACCGCGCAGGAACTAAGCTGGCCTTTACACGCGAGGCCGCGCATAGCCGCTCACGGATATTGCACGCCCACGGTGACTCAACAGGCAGAGAGATCAGCCGGGCGCTTCTCGCACGGGCACACACGATTCCTCACCTGCACTTGCGCGCACATGCTTTCACGACGGAATTGATTGTGGAGCGCGGGAGCGTGGTGGGGCTTTGCTTCATTGATGAAACCGACGGCTCGGAGCATGAGCTGCGAGCCGGAGCAGTGCTGCTGGCGACAGGCGGGCTGGGACAGATTTACCGGGAGACGACCAATCCAGAAGTGGCCACGGGAGACGGCATGGCCATCGCGTACGAGGCGGGCGCGGTGCTCTCCGACATGGAGTTCGTGCAATTCCACCCGACGGCGCTGGCGGTTAAAGGCGCGCCGCGCTTTTTACTATCGGAAGCGCTGCGGGGCGAAGGCGGTGTGCTGCGCAATATCGGCTTAGAGCGATTCATGAAGCGCTACCACGAAGCGCAGGAACTGGCCCCGCGGGACATCGTGGCGCGCGCGATTGTCAGCGAGATGCATCGCACGCAAAGCACACATGTGTTTCTGGACATGACGAGGATGAGCGAAGAGTTTCTAAAGAAACGGTTCCCGCGAATCTATGAGACATGTTCGAGCTACGGGCTTGACCTGGCAAGCGACATGGCACCGGTATGCCCTGCTGCGCATTACATGATGGGCGGAGTGAAGACCGATCTGTGGGGCCGGAATTCGCTCCCAGGGTTGTATGCTGCGGGCGAGACGGCTGCGACGGGCGTTCACGGTGCCAACCGATTGGCAAGCAATTCCCTGCTCGAAGGATTGGTGTTTGGGGCGCGCGCGGGGCAGGCAATGATGAAGGATGCACCGGTCGCAAAGCGAAGCGGCGTGGCGCTGCCGGGGAGTCCCGCGCCGATGCCGGGAAATTCTATGGCGGCGCACAAAGAAGCAGCGAAGGCCAATTCAAAGCCGTCGCCAGCTTGCGCAACGCTGGCGAAGATTCGAGACGTGATGTGGCGCGAGGTCGGGATCTTGCGCAGCGGGAAGGAATTGGCGGAAGCAATCGAGCAACTGCAAGCGTTGGAGCCGCCGAAATCCGAAAAGCCCAGACGCGAGGGACATGAGGTGCGAAACTTGCATGCGCTGGCGCTGCTGATCGCGCGCTCAGGGCTGGCGCGAGAAGAGAGTCGGGGAAGCCACTACCGCTCGGATTTTCCGTACCGGAATGACGAGGATTTTGGGAACCACTCGGTGGTGCAAAAGGGTAAAGATGTGAAGTTTGAAGCGTAGGGAAAGTCTCCCGCCTCAGCCTCTTACTGTGCTCAGGGTAAATAGGCAGCCGCTGCATTACTTGGCTTGAAGCTCTTTCACGCTTTCCAGAAAAACGTGGCCCACGATGGCGAGCGTCTTCGGGCTGATTTTGTCGAGAGTATCCTGCGGAGTGTGCCAGTAACCGTTGTTCAAAAAGTCTCCGATGACATCGACCGAGGGAACACCTCGCTTCAAGAAAGAATCATGGTCATCTTGGGCGGCGGTACTCTCATTTAGAAAAATAGCAGAGTAGCCCAGTTTGGCCGCAGTGTTCCAAACGAGATCGACCAATACCGGCGTGGAACTGGATTCGCGCAGGAACCGCGCGTTGTGGCCACCGACGATGTCAGCTAACAGAAATGTCTTAATTTTCTTAATGTCGCCGCTGGTGGACAAGCGGGCGGCCATCTGACGGCTGCCATAGCGACTGTCCGTATCGCTCCAGTCGTGCATGGCCTCCTCTCCATCGAAGAAGCTTATCCAAACCGCGTAAGGTCCACGCTTTGCGCAGAGCAACCGAGCCAACTCCAGCATCACGGCTGTCGAGGAGCCGCCGTCATCGGCCCCGACAAAAGTCGGCATTGGGTGCACTTCCCCGGTACGCGGATCGCGCGCCGAGCGGGCGGTATCGTAGTGCGTGGCCAGCACGATGACGCCGGGTTTCTCGCCGGGAATTTTCACCAGAATATTTTTCATGTAGATACGACCGATGGGTGTGTCAGAGCTGAAAGCATCGGTCTCGACGGTGCAGCCGTAGCTCTTCAATTCGGGGAGCAGATAGTCTTGCACCTTTGCGATGGCCGGAGAGCCTGATGGATGCGGACCAAAGCTGACCTGTTTGGTCACGTGAGCGAAGGCGCGTTTGCCATCGAAGCCGCCGGTCTTTTCGGGCGGAGGGGCATCGTCGGCAGTTTGCGGCGCAACGGAAGCGACGGCGCTCGTAAGTGGTGGCTGGCTTGCAGTGCCTGACGACTCGGTGCCGCTTGCCTTGCAACCGGTGAGGCCGGCGGGAAGGACACAAAGAACTACCGCCACTCGCAGAAGTAGTCTAGAAAACGAAATCATTTAGCGCGCCTCCACCGGTGTAGCCAGCCGCCGTTCGCGCCGCCGCGTCACCACGGCGGAAACAGCAATCCCAACAAAATAGAGCCCGACCATGGGCGCCATGAAGATCAGCATAGTCATGGCATCGGGCGTGGGCGTCACGATAGCAGCCACGATAGCGATGACCAGAATGGCGTAACGGAAATTCTTCCAGAGGAATTTCGGCGTGACGATGCCGAAAAGCGACAAAAAGAAAATCAAAATTGGCAATTCAAACACCAATCCAAGCCCGAGCAGGATCAATAGCACCAGGTCGAAATACTCGTTAACGGTGATCATGGGCTTGATCGAGCTAATCGGGCCTTGAAAGCCGACCAGAAATCGCAGGATGTAAGGCAATGTGATGAAGTAACCGAAGGCGATGCCCGCGACAAATAGAAACACGGTGGAGAAAATAAATCCGGTCACGGCGCTGCGCTCGTGTTTGTAAAGAGCCGGCGCGACGAAAAGCCAAACCTGGTAGAGAACAACGGGGGAAGCAAAAACGATTCCGATATAAACGCCGAGTGTAATGTAAGTGTTCAGGTATCCCGCAGGATGCGTGTAGACCAGCTCGGCGTTCAGATGAGCTTCCGTGAGCGCCTTAATGATGGGCTTGATGATGAAATTTATGATGTATTTCGAGACGTACACACCGATGAACGCGCCGATGCCGATCGCGTAAAGCGAGTAGATAATTCGTTTGCGGAGTTCGCTGAGGTGCTCGAAAAACGTCATCGCGCCGGCAGGCTCTTCTGCAGGTGTGGTGATCTGCGAATTGGATTGGGGTTCGGGCACGGATTCAGGCCGGAGAGCGGTGGTCATTTAGGGCTTCTTGGGGACTCGTGATGGCGGCGCCCTCGGAGCTTTCGGCTGGCTCTTCCGAAGAGCGTGGCACCGATTCGGCTACGGGGGAGATGGCCGGGTCTTCTGCGGCGTGGGATTCAATCGGCGGCTCGCTTGGCGGTGCATCCGCGTCAGTGGGGCTTGAGGTAGCGGGAGGCTGGCTGGTCTCGGAAGCCGCTGCTGAGGCGGCAGTGGCTTCGGCAGCCTTCTTGCGCTCGGCCTGGAGAGCTTGCCGCTCCATTTCACGCATTTCCTCTTCAAATGCGCTCTTAAAATCCGTGGAAGCCTTGCGGAACTCCGCCATGAGCTTGCCGAGGCTGCGGGCAAGCTCCGGCAACTTCTGTGGCCCGAACACCACCAGAACTACGATGAACACCACGATCATGTGAGGAATGCTCAACATTGCGTTTGAGGGCCGTCTAAAGGGTCCATGGGCATCATAGAAAGGGTGCCAGTCCCTGTCAAACGGGACTTTACGGCGGATACGGTGTGCTATAATTTTAGCCTGAGCTGTCACGCGAGGTAAGAGATGAATTCAGAGCGTCGCGGACTTGTAGTTGTAGTGGCTGTACTTCTGGTATCCGCCGTATTGGGTGGCATTTACGGCCCCAACGTGCGAGCCACGACCGCCTCGGCGGACGATTATCAGACGGCAGTTCGGGACTTTACCAGGGTCCTCAACGTGGTCCAGAACAATTACGCCGATAATGTCGACATAGATAAAGCCGTCTATCAAGGCGCCATTCCGGGCATGCTGCGCATGCTCGATCCCCACTCAAGTTTCTTCGATGCCAAGCAGTTTTCCCTGCTGCGGGAAGACCAGCGCGGTAAGTACTACGGCGTCGGCATGATCGTCGCGCCGCGCGAGAACCACACCGTGGTGATGGCACCGTATGCCGGCGCGCCGGCGTACAACGCTGGAATCCGCCCGGGCGACGTGATTGTCAAAGTCGACGACAAGTCCACGGATGGACTGACCACGACTGAAGTGGCGGACATGTTGAAGGGACCGAAGGGGACGGTCGTCAAGATTACGGTTTCACGCGAGGGCTATTCCGAACAGCTCGTTTTCACGGTGACGCGCGACGAGATACCACGGCATTCCGTGGATATTGCCTTCATGCTAAAGCAGGGCGTGGGTTACATCCGGCTGTCCGGCTTCAACGAGACGACAGATCGCGAAATTGCAGACGCCCTAAGACAGTTGAGCGCCTCTTCGCTGGATGGATTGGTTCTGGACATGCGCGGAAATCCGGGCGGCCTGCTGAACGAAGCGGTCGCGGTTGGCGACATGTTCCTGGACAAGAACCAGCTGATCGTTTCGCATCATGGGCGGTCATCCCCGGAGCGGCGTTACTACGCGGTGCGCGGGAATCAGGGCGTGACCGTACCGTTGGTGATTCTGGTGAACAACAATTCGGCTTCGGCGACGGAAATTGTTTCCGGCGCGGTACAGGACCATGACCGCGGCTTGATCGTCGGGGAAACAACGTTTGGCAAGGGTCTTGTCCAGACCGTGACGCCGCTGAGCGAGAATACCGGACTGGCTCTGACGACCGCGCGATACTACACACCAAGCGGGCGGCTGATTCAACGGGATTACAAATCAGTTTCACTCTATGAATATCACTATGAACGCAAAGTGCCCGATCATCCGACGGAGGTGAAACTGACGGACAGCGGACGCCAGGTGACCGGCGGAGGCGGCATCACGCCGGACATCGTCGTGCCTGCGCCTAAACTGACGAAGTTCGAACAGTTGCTGTATCGCGACGACGTGTTCTGGCCCGCCGAAACGGGCGTAGGCGGCTTTACGCGCTTCTACCTCGGCAGCAAGCCCACGATTACGAAAGAGTTCGAGGCCGACGACAACGTGATGCGAGTCTTCCGCGAGTATTTGAGCAAGCACAACGTCCGCTACATCGAACCGGAGATGGCTGAAAGCGCCGAATGGATCAAGCGCAAAATCAAGCAGGAAGTGTTTATGTCGGCGTTCAACCAGCAGGAGGGCCTCAAGGTTCTACTGGAAGCCGATCCGCAAGTCCAGAAAGCCGTCGAAGCGATCCCGCAGGCGCGCGCGCTGTATCAGAACGTGAAGAAGATTGTTGCGCAGCGCTCGGGCGGCTCGATCGACCAACCGTAAGAGTAACTCACAGATTACGCGTTCGTGTTAAGAGCGCAGCATCCGGCCGAGCCGGGAAGCATGCCGCGCTCTTACGTGTTTACAAGCAGCGGAACGCGTGTTGGCAAGCACCTGACCGTTTGCTAAAATTGTTTCGCTGCTCGTGGGCGAGTAGCTCAGCTGGGAGAGCGCCTCGTTCGCAACGAGGAGGCCGAGGGTTCGAATCCCTTCTCGTCCACCATCTTTCAAAAGGGGCCCTCGAGCGTGCATCGTGGGAGCAACCGCTTCGTTCCGGGAAGGAGAAGATTCGGTTTGTCTGGGTTGCTACGGCGAATCGCTGTGCGCGAAATGTTAGTCGACGCTGGTTAGAACGCTGCCCTGTCGTTGGTTAGAATCCCGCACTGTCACGGTCGATTCCCTTCCCCCACTTTCTCGACAACGCTAGACGCTGCTTTATATATGTGCGCGCCACGCGCACGCGGGTTGGCCCCCTCCAGAGTCTTCTTGCCGTATCGAACCGATAATCGTCTGCCTACTCCGCCAAGAACCGCCCCCTCTTGGGTCTCGGCTGAAGTTTTGGCGACCCACAGGGACTCAATCCACCGCCATCCGTCACGAGACATAATTCCGAACACGCTCGAGATCAAATTGGCCACCGCACTTCACGTCGTCCGGAAAGCAACAGGGGGAGCTTTCGGATTGAAATTGCTGTGCGTTGTGACTGCGAGTGCATAACTCATATTCTGAAAGGCCAATAGTGTTGCTCGAGAAACAGACAAGCAAGGCCAACGAGGCTTAGCACCACCGTAAGGATGGCCAATCGTCGCGACACCGAGGGATTCTTAGCGTTGCGGTGAATGATCGGCAGATTGACGAAAGCAGTCGCCACTGACGCCAAGACGACGCCGTAGCCGGCCAGCGCCGCTCGCATTTCCCCGTGGCCCTCCAAGTTCGCCGCAACCGCCGAAGTACTTGCGCTGCTCACCAAGCCTCCGAGCACGCTGATTCCCAGGAAACCAATCTTTCCAAGGTAGCGGTCGCCCAGCGTCGAGATGATTTGAATCAGCAGAAACAGCCCGGCAAAAGTCAGCACGCGCTTGAGCGAGACGGGGGATTCAAGATGGATCTCGCCAGCACTATTCTCCATTCCCGCTCTCTCTCGCTGAACGAAAATCAACGCGAGCACAGTCATAGCGAAAATCGGGCCGATAGCCGTGAGCACCGCCTTTGGCGAAAAGAGCGTGACTATCAGCAGATTTCGGGCGAACATCGCCACAATCGTCAACAAAAGCGCCGCAACTGCCACGCCGGAAGATGTGCCGCCGACACCGAGCGGCCTCGCCAGTTCCACAGCTGACGCGCTGCTATTTACAAAACCGCCTAGAAAACCGCTCACGTAAACGCCTCGGGTACCCTAGACCTTCAAGAGGACGTAGTTAGCAAAACCGATCCCCGCAATAACAATGGCTGTAATCCACGCCTGTCTCGGGTTTACTATATAGCTCCCACTTATCGACGAAACGGTCGGGCAGAATCGGGTAAACCACAAGTCCCAATAGCCCTAAGAGCACCGCGCTCCGAATCTCGGCGGGTTGTCCCCGACCATTTCAACTGAACGTTAGTCGTCAAAGTGCGGCCTTTGCTCGGGCTGAAAGCCGCTGGCACGGTGGTGCGGGCTGCCGTCGGACTGTGATGACCATGAGCAAGCATGACTCAGGTGTTTACCCTAGTTCGAATGGAGGGACTCACCTGGTTGGGTCCTTATTGTCTTTTACGGTAGCCTTGCGCCGTTTTGGGTCCAAGTAGTGGTTTCCAGGTTGGTTGTGGTTTTTAGCTCGCTAGTGGTTCCAGATCGGCTGTCTTTTCAAAACGGTTCGGTAATCAGCAAGTACGCAATATCCTCCGTGGTGTGGGCCAATCTATGCGACAAATCAAATCCAGCTTGATCCTACGCATTCTGCTTCTCGTGTTTGTTCTGGCGGCTTCTTCCTGGTACGCGGCAGCGCAAACGGCGACCCCGTCCCCGCGCATCACGCAGGCCGTCGATGAAAAGAGCCTGGTTACTCTGTGGGGAAACGTCCATCCTCACGCCCGCGCTGAATTTGACCAGGGACTCGTGGCAGACGCGCAGCCCCTAAAGCGCATGCTCCTCCTCTTGCGACGCAGCCCTGACCAAGAGGCCGCTCTTCAGCAGCTCCTTGAAGACCAGCAGAACAAATCGTCGGCGAATTACCATGCTTGGCTGACACCAGACCAATTCGGGAAACAATTCGGCCCCGCCGACGCCGACATTCAAACCGTGACCCAATGGCTCGCCTCGCACGGTTTTACCGACATCAAGGTTGGCCCCGGCCGCAACGTAATCGAGTTTTCTGGAAACGTCGCCGCTGTTCGCAACGCGTTTCACACCGAGATTCATCGCTTCCTGGTCAATGGCGAAGAGCATCAAGCAAACGCCAGCGACCCGCAAATCCCCGTGGCGCTAAGCCCCGTCGTGGCAGGCATCGTCAGTCTCCACAATTTCCCGCGAAAGACGATGTATCACCTGGCGAAAACACTGACTCGATCGAAAGAAGGTCAGGTGACCCTCGTGAAGGCAAACAATCCCGAACTCACTTTCCAGTGCGGCAATGACCCGAACACGGGTCAGCCCGTTTATTGCACGAAACTCGGCCCCTATGATTTTGCCGCCATCTATAACGTGCTTCCTTTGTGGAATGCGACCCCTGCAATTGACGGCACGGGACAAACAATTGCCATCGCAAACGAATCGAACATTAATCTCCAAGATGTGCGTGACTTTCGTTCCACGTTCGGGCTCCCCGCGAATGATCCTGTCGTTGTTCTCAACGGTCCCGATCCAGGCATTATTCGCGGTATCGAAACTGAAGCCGACTTGGACGTGGAATTGTCGGGAGGTGTTGCCAAGGGTGCGACCGTTAAACTTGTCGTTTCCCAATCCACTGAGACCAGTGGTGGTGTTGACCTTTCGGCGGCGTACGTCGTTGATAAAAATCTTGCTCCCATACTCAGTGTGAGCTTTGGCGACTGTGAACTCAACTTAGGAACATCCGGAAACCAGTTTTACAACCAGCTCTGGCAGCAGGCGGCCGCACAAGGCATCTCGGTGTTTGTTGCCTCGGGGGATAATGGCGCAGCCGGTTGTGATTTCTTCGTGGGGCAAACCCCTCAGCCCGCGCAAAGCGGCCTGCAGGTAAGCGGATTTGCCTCCACGCCTTACAACATTGCCGTCGGTGGAACGGACTTTAACGACTTCTTTAACGCAACGACCTACTGGAACACGACCAATGATCCCACGACTCAACAATCTGCCAAGGGTTATATCCCGGAAACGACTTGGAACGATTCTTGCACTAACGCTATCTTTGGCGATCCTCGCATAGGTTTCAGTACAAACGCGGAGACAAATTGCAATAACTCTCGACTGTCGGGATTCGTCTTCACCATGGGCGGAAGCGGCGGCAAAAGCAGTTGTACAACGCCGTCGGGTCAAACGCCCTCGGCCTGTGCAGGCGGTTACGCGAAGCCTTTTTGGCAAATTGGCCCGGGCGTTCCGCTCGATGGCAAGCGAGACGTTCCCGATGTTTCCTTGTTCGCCAGCAACGGGTTCGTTGGGAATTCTTATGCTATTTGCGAGAGTGACGTCCTTGGTTTCTGCAGCAGCACGAATCTCTTGCCGATTGGTGGAACATCTGCGTCGGCTCCCGCGTTTGCAGGCATCATGGCCATGGTCAACCAAAAGATGCAATCCGCGCAAGGAAATGCCAATGTTGTCTTCTACAAACTCGCTACCGCGCAATCCGTCTCAACCTGTAATTCGAGCAGCGGGCCAGCCGGCACTTGTGTTTTCAACGATGTCACGTCGGGAACCATCGCGATGCCTTGCGCCAAGAGCAGCTTGAATTGCACTACATCGAATTCTAACGACCAGTACGGCGTCCTCTCCGGCTACAATGCGGGCCCTGGCTACGACCTAGCTAGAGGTCTTGGTTCCGTGAATGTGCAGAACCTGGTGAACTATTGGTCTTCCGTTACCTTCCTTCCTTCTTCGACCACGCTAGCCGCCACCGTTAACGGGTCCGCAGTCACTTCCATCACCGGCATTGCCCACGGAACGGCAGTCGGCGTCAGCAGCAGCGTAACGGCCGGCTCGGGAGCCACTGGAACTCCCACTGGCCAGGTCGCATTGATTGCCACACCGAATCCCACTCCCAGTCCTACACCTGGAGGTCCAAGTGTGTCTCCGTCTCTTGGCGTCGAAGCTCTTACCCTTTCCAGCGGGACGGCTAGCAACTCGAATGTCATTTTGCCGGGTGGCACATACAATCTGAAGGCGCACTACCAAGGCGACGCCACATTTGGTTCCAGCGACTCTACTCCTGGAATTCCCGTGACCATTATCGCTGAGACCAGCAAGACCATCGTCAGCATTCCTACCTTTGATCCGGCCACCGGTCTGGAGACGGGCAACACACCCACTTCCCTGGTTTACGGTTCTCCGTATCTCGCTCGCATCGATGTTGGCAATGCGCAGGCTTCCCTTTCCTCTCCGCCTAAGCCAATTTGCGCTCCACATAGCTGCCCCACGGGAACCGTGACTTGGATGGACTCCCTGAACGGTGCTCCTGCCACGGCGCTCGATGGAGGCATATTCGCGCTCAACAGTGAGGGCTACACCGAGGATCAAAAGATCCAGCTTTCCGGCGGCTCCCACGTCCTCACCGCAACCTACAGCGGCGACAACAGCTACGTCACGAGCTCCGGCACGTATGCACTCACGATCATGCCAGCCACCATGCAGCTTTCGCTTACCCTCCCGACCAGCACGGTAATCGGCATGCCTTTCGTGATCTACATGTCGGGTACGACTAGCGTTCGCGGCGCCGCTCCGATGGGCACTCTTACTGTTTATGACGGCACAACTGCAATATTCACCGCGTCAGGAACCGGTATTGGATACGCAGGAACCGGATCTGGATCGACGCCGACTGCCGGATTCGGCCTAGATACGGGCATCACGCTCTCGACACTTGGAAGTCACTCGCTCACGCTAGCGTACAGCGCCGACCCGAACTATTCTGCAGCGTCCACCAGCCCTCAGGTTGTCCGTGTCGTCTATCCCAGCACTTTGACGCTGCAGTCCAGCTCCACGACGGTCAATTACGGCACCAGCGCTACTTTGACCGCAACACTGACCACCACCCAAACGAGCCCACCCGTCACCGGACAAATTACTTTCGCATCTTCCACCGGACAGGGAACGGTGGCGACTGGGCCCAGCACTCAGACACTCATTAACGGGTTTGTGGCTCTACAAGCAACGGCTACGATTACCCCACAATCAAGCGACCGGTATGCTGCAAATTACGCCGGTGACAGCAACTACTTTGCAGCCTCGGCCACTTCGCCATACATAACGGTGAACAATCCGGACTTCAGTATTGTCCCGTCCCAGCCGGGTCTCACCATAACCGCCGGACAATCCGGCAACCTTACGATCACTGTTACACCAACTTACGCTCTGAATAGTTCTCTCCAGCTCCAAGTCCCTTCCCCTGTCGTGCAAGGGATAACTTGCAGTGTCAGTCCTGCCCAGATTCAATTGTCGGGGGGAAACAGCGTGACGGCCACTCTGAGCTGCAGCGTACCTGCTCCTTCTTCCTCCACCTCGACTTCACAGATTCTTCCTCGGAGATGGCCCAACCTGGGGCCGCGGAATACGTGGTGGAAAATGAGCGGCATGCTTGCCGCCTTGGGACTAGTCCTTTGGCTCTTGCCTGTGCGTTTGCGGCTCCGGCGTTTCGTCTACGCTTGCCTGCTTTTGGGTACGATCAGCTTTGTCATGGGTTGCGGAGGAGGTAATGCTGGAGGTGGTGGCGGAGGTGGTTCTGCTACTCCAACGAGTACGACCATCACCGTTCCAAGCACCAAGGTTTCGGGATCCAATCTTGCAGCAACGGTGCAAGTGACCGGCACGAACTCTCCAACGGGTTCTGTCAGTTTCGGCGTGGTAGGAGAATCGTACAGCTTCAATACAGCACCGCTGATGAACGGAGCAGCGCAGTTTTCGTACTACCTTGGTGCTCCGGGCGCCTTCCTGATGACGGCGCAATACAGTGGGGACTCGCGGAATCTTCCGTCCCAGGTCCACACTCCTTTATCCGTTGTCCAGACCGGTATGGCTGGAAATGTCACGGTCAACGCAATCATGGGCCCCACATTAAAGCAAACCAGCGTCGCGCTCACTATCCAGTAGCGAAGCTCGGATGGGTCAAGCGGGAAGCGCTGCACACTCTGGTTTGTTAATGGATAAGACTGGGTGGCGGCCTCGTTTTCAGCTCAGTTGGCGACCGCTTCATCAGTTTCATGCTGGCACGCAACATTCGAATCGAGGAAAGCTTGGTAGATCAGCTTTTCAACTCCAGCGAGAAGCGGCTCGCTCGCACTCTTCTGTTGCTTGCCCGCTACGGTAAAGAAGACAGGCCTCACGGAGTAGTCCCCAAAATATCGCAAGAAACGCTGGCGGAGATGATCGGCACAACGCGCCCACGGGTCAGTTTTTTCATGAATAAGTTCAGGAAGCTCGGTTTCATCAGATACAATGGCGGGCTTCAGATCAACACTTCTCTCCTGAGCGTCGTCCTGCACGATTGACTCAAGCTGCCGTGTCCACAATGGCGGCTGAAACTCCGCCCAGCGCCAGCGCGGACGCCTCCACGACCAGCTCATGTTCAGTCTTGAAGATGAGAGTGCTATGCAGCAGACGCTCATGGCGCCTGCCCGCGCTGCAGAAGGGAGCCTGATCCGTTTGCGGAGCGTGCTTTCGTGTGCTGAATTCGCGGCCCAAAGAGCAGCCGAACTGTCATTCATCCGGTAGCCCAAGTCGCCCATCTAACAACCCCGCCGCGAAAGCTAAGTGATTGTGGAACCGCGTCTCAGCTTGGAATTGACCTCGTTCGCAATGAGGAGGCCGGGGGTTCGAATCCCCTCTCGTCCACCATCTTTCAAAAACGACCTCGAGCGTGCCAAACAGTTCCTACCGCGGCACGCTCGGACTAAGTTCACTACCGGATAGCTTCCGGTACCTCGCCATCCACACGGAACGACATTGCCTAAGAGCCGCCTCATCGGTAAACACTAGCCGACTTCCCGGTACTAATCTCCTCGATGAGTGGATTGGCGATTTACCACTCATCGCGGAGGTCGTGGCAAGCCAATTGGCAAAGATCACATGCCCAACGGGCCGGCAATACATCGAGAACAGGTTCCAACGGCAATCCGCATCCCCCGGCCCCTGATGCCAGGGCCTCCGCCGTGACGGCTCGCGCTCCTGCGCAGGTTGCGGTGGCACTCTAATCGTCAGGTTAATGAGTAATTGCTCAAGGAAGCCTATTTGTTAAACCATGCACCCAGCTGCGATACGCGGCGCATGGGGAAGCATAAATTTGCGCAGGTGTCAGGGTTCAGAGATCAGGAAACAGAAATCGGGAACTCCAAAATCGACACTTGACATCTGCGGATAATCCACTACCATACAGTTGTGGATAAATTGGATACAACGTTTGCGGCTCTGTCTGATCCAACCCGCCGGGCGATGATCGAACGACTCTCCCATGGGCCTGCCTCTGTGCATGGATTGACGGAACCGTTTGCCCTATCGCAGCAGATGATTTCAAAACATATCGCCTACCTGGTGCGGGCGCGGATTGTGATCAAGACGAAGCGCGGAAGAGAGAGCGTGTGCACGCTCAGGCCAGAGGCGATCAAGACGGTCAGCGACTGGGCGACTAACTATCGCCGATTCTGGGAAGAGAGTTTCGACAAGTTGGATGTGGTTGTGAATCAAATGAAGAAAGCGGAGGTCAGAAATGACAAAAAACGCGGTTAGCGAGAAAGAGCGGATGGTGATCACTAGAGTTTTTGACGCTCCACGCGCATTGGTTTGGAAGGCGTGGACAGACCCGCAATATGTGATGCAGTGGTGGGGGCCGAAGGGTTTTACAGCGCCGTTTTGCAAGATTGATTTTCGCGTGGGAGGAAAATTTCTCTGCTGCATGAAATCGCCGGATGGGCAGGAAGGCTGGAATGGCGGGGAATACCACGAGATTGTTCCGCACGAGAAGATCGTTTACTCGCTGTACTTTGCCGACTCGAAGGGAAACAAGGTTGAGCCTGCGCAGTATGGAATCGAACATGAGGCCATAGACGATGCGCGCGACGTGGTTATTTTTGAGGATTTTGGGAACGGCCAGACGAAACTCACCATGATTGGCAATGAAACCATGGAAGACGCAAA